>Ga0194115_10001694_pt1 | contig 27486 bp, 32 predicted proteins | sample TA2MahsurfametaG_3_FD_148656 | JGI IMG/M metagenome (GOLD analysis project Ga0194115, IMG submission 148656) | Freshwater microbial communities from Lake Tanganyika, Tanzania - TA2015002 Mahale S4 surface | ecosystem: Environmental > Aquatic > Freshwater > Lake | place: Tanzania: Lake... | reverse complement strand
GCGGCGGGGTTCACTCACGAAGAAAGCGCGGCATTGACGTATCAGGCCAATCTTTCGCCAGAACAAGTTAAGATTGTGGAAGGGCGCTGATCATGCAACGGATTGAAACGAAGGGCTTTGAACAAGCGCCGCACAAGGGGCGCGAGATTGTCACGCTATGCGATCTCGCCCGCTTTGCCGATCTCGCTGACGGCGTGTCGAAAGAAAACGGTTCGCGGAAAGAATGCAGGGAATCGAATAGTTGGACAGGCAAGCAATCTTTTGAAGATTGCGTAAGTTATACGCGCAAGGGCGACCTCTCGCATGTAGAGAAAAGTGACAAGCTACTCGCCCGATTTGAGAGTCTCGCCCCCATGCGGGGCGCTTGGGCCCGCATGGCACACGTGACAGGATCAAGCCCGATTGTCACGAATGCGATCATCGGTCACCCGCTTTCTATGCGGCGGCGTGTCCGCATTGCAAGCGAAAGCGCCCCGCTTTCGATTGTGGTCGATCTTGTGTCAAGCGGCGCATTTGAAGCGGAAATTTTACGCAAGCGCGGGGCGATCATTCTTGCCCTTGTGCGGGCCTTGTCAGCGCTTCGCCCTGTTGAGTTGATTGTCGGCGGAGCGGCGCTTGCGGCAGATGTAAAGGATAACGATCACGCCGCTTCGCACGTATGGATGAAACTTGACACAAGCCCGCTTGATCTCGCCCGCGCGGCGCATGTCTTTGGATCTCCCGCTTTCGCCCGTGGTTTGCTTTATTCTGTCATAAGCGAACAAGTTAAGAGTGATGGCGGGTTTTTGCGGTGGCCTTATGGTGACTATAATTTTTGGCGCAAGAACATGCGCCCCGTTTTGTCACGGTTCTTGGGCAATGATGACATGCTTTGCGTTGCCGCGCCGCATTCGAGTGATGGGTTAATGAAAAACCCCGAAGCATGGTTTGACGATACGCTCAAGCAATACGGAGGCGTCGATGCGGATTGAGACCCTACGAGCCCTCGGGCTCGAAGTGAGAAGTGACGGGCGCGATGCGCTCGTCATTCTCCGACACGGTGCGGTTGAAGCTTGGATTGAACGCATGCCCAAAGACCGGAACCGATGGAAGGCGGTCAATGTGCGAGGCAAGCTATTCACCGCTCACTCAGGTTCACGCTTGCTTGACATGATCGCCGACAATCTCGCCCCCCGCTGACACATCGCTGACAGACTCGGCCCCGCTTTTATCGGCGGGGCTTTTTTTGTTTTCGATCTCGACCAAGGCGAGGCGGTATCCAAACACCATCGCGATCTGCGCGGCGGTGGACAGTCTCATGTCAGAGTTCTCGCTGACACGTGTCAGCGTGGCATGTGACAGGCCCGCCATCTTCAGGAGCTTTCGCTGGCTGATCTTGTACTTGTCACGGTTGTCAGCGGCCCATCGAGAGAACTGGGCGGTAGTTTTCAGGTCGATAATTTTAGGCATCCGCGCACTCATCCATTGCGGCGCACTTTTGGAGTTGCGCCTTCACAAAATCCAATAGTCTCCCCCATTCAAAGGGGCCTTCTAAAATAAGGTCAGGTTCAGGGGTTGTCTCCCCCTCGTTCAAACCAAGTATCTTGTCACACCCGTAAACATAAACCTTATTATCTTCTGGGTGACTTATGACATTCCAGACGTTCTTAAATATCTTCGACCTACTAAACTGCCACGAGATTTGACTAGGTCTCCACAGTCCAAAGGTCTTAAGCTTCTTGGTCTTGCATACCTTAAGCTCTAACCAAAACTCACAACATGACACGGCCCCATTTATGTCGGGAACACCGGAGCCGACACGCGCCTCTATTCTAGTCCACATAACTCCTGACTTGGTCCCCGACTTCAACGACCTCCACATCTTTACTTCTGTTGTCAGCGATATTCGTCTGGGCATTAACAACCTCGACAGTATTTGGGGCTACATCAATCATAAGCTGATCGTCAGCTGACAGGAGCTGGGGATATTCTTCCTGAATTTTCTTAATCTCAGCCATAACTTCTTCCCGTGACATCTGATCTATCTTTCCAACCATAATCTCTGACCTCGAAACATAAAACCCAGCCGCCTGACCACGCGACTTCTCAGCAGACACGGCGGCAGTAAAGTTTCCCTTCTCCATCGCCGCGTCTCGAATCTCTGCCATCTTGTTGACATGACCTTCAAATGTCAGGTCTGTCCGGATTGCCAGTTGTTCCTTCATTTGTCTTACCCTCTCAACCACCTTCGGAAAAAACCTTGGGTTCATAAGGCGTGGGCCATAGGCATGACACCACTTCTTGGTGAAGCCGGCCTTTTTAGCCGCTTCGGTGTATGACATATTACCACCCGCAACAAAGCGAGCAAACCTTTCCTGCTTTTCCGTAATACCAAGTTCTCTCCTTGGATTACCCGCCGCTCGCAGAGCAGGAAGGTCAGGCGGTATGGTTCTGATGTCCTTTACCCGCCTACGGATGAAGCGACCCATAGAATTTCTCCTCTGTTTTCTGACATAGCCAGTTTGAGCTGGCACTACAAGGATGTAGGCTTACAAGGTTGTGGAATGCCACCTAAGTTGTTGTTATAGAAGGATTTTATGGCATTTCAGAATAAAATTTCTGACACCTCTCTCGCACGTCTATACAAGAATTTGGCAAGACTCTTGAAAGAGTCTGTCCGATGTCTGTCCGATGTCTTGCCGACCTTTTCTCTTTGTATATCAATGACTTACGGGTTTTTGGCAAGACATATAGACTCTTTGTCGGAAATTTCGAGCAAAAAAAAATTTCTGTTTTGGGTCAAAAATGCCCTATAAGTCTTGCTAACTTCAACTTTCTCTTTTGTTTTCAATGACTTATCTTGGAAAGACTCTGGAAAGACTCTTTTTTGACCATTCCAATTTCCCTTTTATTATCAATAACTTATACCCTATATAGACATCGGACAGACTCTGGAGCTTTTCCCTTCTTATAGCAAAACCCCCTTTCCAAGTTCCAAGATTAGAGGCCCACGATCCACTGCCGTTATTTCAACCGCCTGACACCATTATGGTGTTAATGACGCGGTGATTGGGGGTAATTATCACCATCTTATCCTGTTTACGGTTCATCTTTCTGGATCAAATTATAATTGATGTAAGCGTTGCTTTGAGTCGTTCTAATAAATTACTCTTGCTTTTTTGTTTCTGACAGTTGTCGCCCCCTGTCGCCCGTCAATTTAATCTACCACTTTAATCAGATTTCACTGATCCATTGACACAAATTCGAGGTTCTGGTTCGATGTCTTCATATCCAGACGCCTTGTATTTTTATTAGGCAGTTTCGAGGACCGTGATCAGCGCAACAATCACGGTCCTCACCAACCCCTTGAAAACATTAACAAATAAAAAAGTTATCCACAGGCGACAATTTTATTTGACAGGTTGTGGAAAAGTGCTAGTCTTTATTCACGGTCAATGAAGACCGATAGAAAGAGGAGATTAGACGTGAATACCCAACAACTTTTTCACAGGATCCAAGCGGGCTTTATTGTTAATAACGAACCCCTGATTATGGACGTTATGGTGACGAACCGCGAGGAGGCCGACGAGGTTATTAAGTTCATGGAGAACCTTGAAGAAGTCGCCATGTTGAGGTTAATGGGCGTAGTTCCTATGACTTTTGAAGAGGTAAAGGCCAAGGTTGGAGAAATTTTTGATAAGGCCATGAGTAAAAATATTAGAGACCTTCGTAACGTAAACACAGCAAACACGGTTGCTGCCTGACGGAGACTCCTCCACAGCCGCGACGGCAACGGGTGATCGTAACCCTGACCTCTTGCATAAGTGTCAGGACTAGTCGAGACAAGGCGTGGTTCGGGTCGTCAGGTAAGTATGGTTGTTCATAACCTGTGAAACTTCGCAAGCCGTCACTTTTGTTTTTAACTTTGGAGAAAGATTATGAAAGAGTTTAAGGTTGAATATCACAAGCCGCCATTTGGCAATGGTCCTCGGTCACCGAGCATTGCTATTATTGAGGCCGAGACACCGGAAGATGCAGAGGCTTTGCTTCGTGACGCATACACGCGCCACTATCGTTCAGAGGGTCAGCACCTCAGCGTATTACGTGCCACCGCATATCAAAAACCGCAAGTCAGCGGTCGTGTCATATCTTTCTGAGAAAGGAGAACGTGTCATGGGATTAGATATGTACTTGGGCGGTTGCCGCTTTTTTGTAGGTAGCCGCAAGAATGAAGAAGGTGACACTGTTTCAGAGGAACGTGTCGAGTTGGGATATTGGCGTAAGCACCCAAACCTTCACGGGTTTATTATCGAGACTTTTGCTGATGGTGTTGACGAATGTCAACAAATAAGCCTGTCACATGATGACCTTGAGACTATCTACAACGCCGTTCAAGACAACAAGCTCCCACACACAACAGGCTTTTTCTTTGGTGAAAGCGATGGTTCAAAGGATGAGCGTGACTATGATTTGAAGGTTCTTCATAGGTCTATAGAGTGGCTTCTTGTAAACAATTCAGACGAATATCGTACCGTTGTTTATCAGGCTTCATGGTAAGGTATTATGACAAAGCGTAGCGAAGACGACGTTAAAAAAATTGCAACCACGTTGAACAACGCGGCGGGTAGAGCAGTTGGCGCACTCATACAAGGCGGGCTTTCAAATGACATTGCTACGTCTTCTTGCGAAGAGGCGGTTAATCATTGCATGGCAGTCGTGAACATTCAAAATCAAGACTCAAAGCTAATGAAGGCCGCCGCTTTTGCCATACACTGCGAAGAAACAATTAACTCCCTTTTGTTTCGCCTCTTCAAGACAGCAGAGGTTTCAGGGATTACAAAGTCTAACAAAAACTCCTTGAAGATACAAACCATTGTCATATCCAACTTGGTTGGTCATGCAATCGACGGTTGCGTCACTTCAACAAGTACAGAAGAAGAGGCAAAGGAATTGTTGCAAGCAGTTATAAGTGTAGTTTGGAAAGCCATGATTCTCAAAAAGATTAACCAAGAAATGGAAGAAAACGTAAATGCTAAAGGATCATCAAGTATTCACTGACACGGCTGACATGGTGTCACACTATAAACAGGTTCGCAAAAACCTACATAAAAAAGTTCATGTCCCAAGTTCCGAGGTCAAAGATCCTATTCCTGACATTCCTGACAAAAAGAAGCAGATACTTCCATCAGTCCGCATCAAGGTAGAATTACTGGAGCAGTATCAAAGAAGTGTTAACGGTTTAACTCATTCCGGTAGAGCCAAGAAAGTGACAATGTCAGATATTCTAGACGAGGTTGCAGAAAAACACGGTTTTAAGGCTTTACAATTAAAAGCCCGCCTCAGGAGAAAGGCCTTGAGTAAGGCAAGGTTTGAAGCGTTTTATAGGATGCGTAAGGAACTTAAAGTATCTTTCCCGCAGATCGCTATGTTTTTCGGGATGGACCATACGTCGATTATCCACGGCGTAAGAATGCACGAAGAGAAACTTAAAAAGGAGAAAAACAATGACTGATATTGGAAAGCTTTTGGCAGATAAGCAGAAGCAACATGGGGACTATGGTAATGTGTCCCGTATTTCTCAATCCATCAAGGAGGTTTTGAAGGGCGGCCCAAACTGGGAAAAGCTTTCTGACGCCCACAAGGAGGCTCTTGAAATGATGGCTGTCAAAATGGCACGTATCGTGTCAGGTGACAGTGGCTTGCGTGACCACTGGGAGGATATTGGAGGTTACGCTGAACTTGGTTCCAAGTACGGATCTAGCCCGACAAATGTGACTTTTGACTTGAGGAGGGCTATGGGAACTCAATCCATACAACTTCCTCACGTCGATAAGGCTTCGTAAAGAAAGGTCAGAGGATGGGGGACAGGGGTTTTTTATTATGTAGGGGTGAAACATGCCCCATGTCATCGCATTGTTATCGTTCTCCGCTCAGTGGGTGGGAGATTGATGGTCATGAGGAGTGGTTTATCGAAGAACCTTACTGGCGCGTTCCATCCACTGACATTACTCTTTGTGACTATTATTGGAAGAAGATCGATGAAAAAAAAGAAACCTATTTTGACATTGGATCAACAGAAGAGGGTGCGTGAGGCGATACGTGTTACCAAGATTAAAGGAACACTCACGGGCGATAAGCCGCCCGTGACACTACCGAAACTAAAATTTATGGAGAAAAAAGATGACAGTTTCACTTAATAATCTAACACATAAAGAATGGACAGACCTCGTGAATCATCCCAACACCACACGCGGCGATGCAATGGTTGCATTCTGCGCGGGGGAGCCTTTGGACTTTAACCCCTATGACACGAATCATCCAAAGTATGGGTACTGGGCAGAGGGGTATGAAAACGCAAAGGCTGACAAGATGTGTTGGGAACGACGTGAGCGGAACATGAGATTTAATAAGGTGAAGAGTGGGATATAAATTACTCATAGCTATGGCGGTGTTTGATTTCTGTGTGGCGTTGTCTTTTATTGTCGAAAAAAACTATCCGTGGGCTGTTATCTTTTTCTGTGCCACGATTAGTAACATTGCATGTCTTTGGCTTTTATAAAAAAGGATTGAAAAAATGGAAAAACAACAAATTGTTTACATGGAAGCGGCTCTAACCCTGACAGGTCTTGTTGATGAATATATCCTAAATTTTGGGTTTAGAAAACGTAGTATTGATAAGAAAGGAAAGGAAATAATAAATACATTTCTTGAAAAAAAAGCAGATAATCTGACAGAAGCTTCGACAACCGAAGAGTGGGAACAAGACTGTATTGTGTCATCTGTCCATAAAACAATCGATGTCATGAAAGAAATTGAATATGAATGCTCTGGATCGAATTTGTCTGAGTATAAAGACCGCAGAAGGAGTGTAGAAAAGATATTATCAATTATGCACATTGGCAGAACTTACCACGATGATGCAATAAAGAGATTGAAAAAGCTTAGGGGTGTTAGCGTTAAATGAAGCCGACGATTGCCATCTTCATTCATAATCCGGAGTGTTCTCAGGACTGTGCTGATGGCATGATAGCGGCCCTGTCACCGGACTTTAAGATTAAAGTATTTGATGAAAGAGAACTTAACGAAGGCAAGTTTGACGACGTTGACATCGTGGCGTTTGGCGGTGGTATCGGGGATGCGGATCGATATTACAATTTCTTCAAACGAAGAGAAGGAAACACGATTGCTGATTTTGTGTCACGAGGGGGGAAATACCTCGGCATTTGCATGGGTGCTTACTGGGCTGGAAGAAATTACTTTGACTTGCTTGATGGGCTTGAGCCGGTGCAATTTATTAAGCGTCAAGGAGCCTCTGTCAGGAGATCTTACGCCACCGCCACCGGGATCGAATGGCAAGGCAAGAAGGAAGTGATGTTCTTTTATGATGGTTGCACGTTCGAAGGAAATGGTCGCTGTCAGATCGTGTCACGGTATAATAACCAAGATCCGATGGCCGTGATTCAAGGCCGGGTGGGTTTGATTGGCTGTCACCCAGAGTCAGAAAAGAAATGGTTTGACGACTACAAATATATCAGTAATAATTGGCATGAGGGCCGACATCACGAACTACTGAGAGCGTTCGTAAAGAAATTATTGAGGCAGAAATGAAAGACTATAGAGTTGATTTTAAGATAAAAAACAATCGACTGTTATCAATCGTCGAAGCGTCTGAATATAAAACAGGCAAGGCTATTTGTCATAGACTGGGAATCTCCGCAGAAAAGTTTTATGACCTCTCTAACATGAGAAGACCACCCGTAGATAAAAACGGAAAATGGAAAAAGATTGTTTTAGAAATATGCGACCTTTTGGACTGCACTCCAAACGATCTTTTTTCTGATGAACAGATCAATAATCCAATAGAAAAAAATAAGTTTACACTGACCGCTGATTTAGAAGAACTTGGTTACTTATCCGAAAGACATCTTAATGCATCGCAAGAGTTTAAGGTTCTTGCGGATGAAACAAATGATGTTCTTGAAAAAGTACTTGATAAGCTTCTTACTCCCAGACAAAAAGACGTCCTTGTCAGGAACTACGGTTTGTTTGGTAATGAACCACAAAATTGTGTGGACATTGGGAAGATATATAACGTAAGCACAGAAAGAGTACGTCAGCTAGTTTCTAATGCAATAAGCAAGCTACAAAAAGTAAAACACATAGGCGAATTAAAAAACAGCAACTCTGTTAGTGCGTTGAGATCTTTGTTGTCGGCACACGACGATGCTCATCAAGGAAGATTGTATTGAGATGAAAACAATTATTCATGTTAATCAACATGTTGTAAAGGACAATGCAAAGACTGGTAATAACAATCCCGTCCTGACAGTAAAGACTTATAAATCAAACACTTATGCACATGAGGTTGTCATTAAGGGTGATTCAAAAGTTGTTTACTCACCCGACAAACCATTATCGTGTGGGGCTCGTGTGTGGATTGAAACGCAATCACCTGTAGAGATTGTGTCATGACAGGATTTAGGAGCAAGAGACTGCTGACGGAAATACGATGGCTAGGGCCGTATGCACCAGAGGATCGTCATGCTGACACGGTAACATTGGATCATGTTATTGATCTTCGTAAGAGGCTGGTGGAAGCAGAGCGTCAACGCGATAACGCTCTCAATATGTGCGTTCATTTACAAAAAGAAATTGCACGGTTAAGTGAGAAAAATGGTTAAGAGACCACAAACAGTTGAGGCTCTTGTAGCACGTTTAAAAATCCACCACCTTAAAGAAGGCGAACAATCAAACTATGAACGTGCAGAAGCGGCTCGATGTATTGAAGGCCTTGTTGAACTTGTATCAGTTTTAGCCGCCGAAAACGAGGCGTTAAAAGCAGAAGAATGTCCCTGCAAAAAGCAAGAAGCTGAATTGGACATGTTGTTTAGTGAATGGAACGAGGAGAATGGGAAATGATGGGTATATTTACTCTTGAGTCTCTTCAAGGCGTCGCTTGGATTCTGGGCGGCATTTGGGGCGTTGTTAAATTAGTGGAAATTTATTTTGATCACTTGGACACTATTCGGTGGAAACAGGATGATAAAAATTACGAAAAGATGCTAAAGCTTAAAACTCAGGTGGAAGAGTTAATAAAAGAACGTGACATGATGCGGATGCACTTCTTTCCCGACAAAACAGAGGTCAGTACAAAATCCCCTGCTAAGAAAAAGGTTGGTCGTCCACGTAAAAAATAACTTGGCGTTTTCCACAAGCAGGATCATACTTGATCATCGCTATAGTGGAGGGTGTCATGAGGTTTTTGATTTCTTTAGCAATATCAATGGCTTATGGTCTGGCGTATGCGGGAAGCAATGACACGCTTACGTGTAAACCAGCCAAGCCAATGATTGAGGAGGCCATTAAAATATCGCAATCTGAACAGGGTGCTGAGATTTTTACCCTGACGGGCGGTAATGCAAGGGCTTATCTTAATTTTGTAAATGAACAAGATCCAAGGACAGATTACAGCGGCGATGCAATATTTGGCATTGTCAGACCCTCAATCGGGGCGGCGGTTTTTGGTATATTGCGTGACAACGATGCTTTGATTTGCATGAGTGTCAAGCTTGGTATTGGACTTCATACGAAGGCCCTTAGTGAGATGTTTAAAAATAAATTATAGCTTGGATCATAGCGGGTCATCTTGCTTCCTTTGACAAGCGAAATCAAGAAGTTATCATGAGAACGGAGAAACACCTTGACAATTTTAATTGTCGGCATATATTAAACCCATCACTGAATGAAGAAAGGAGAAGTGAGATGAGAACAGTACTTATTGATCCAGTAGAAAGATCATTCACTGAAATAGATTATGACGGTAATTACAAATCAATTTACACCCACCTTGGTTGTAACTTATTCGATGTTGTGTATACTGATTTAGGAGATGTGTATGTTGATGACGAAGGACTATTAAAAGGGTCTCAACAATTTTTTTATATCGAAGGAATACCCAGCCCACTTGCGGGGCGTGGGCTTGTTTTTGGACCAGCGGACGAAGAAGGAAATTCGACAGAGGCGACGGTCAGCATTGATGAACTGAAGAAAAAAGTTCGTTTTATGTCCGCCCCTCAAGTTTTAGAGATGTTTGCTTAACCGTCTAATCTTCCTCCCAGACGGTCCACTGTCCCCGCTGCGGCGGGGACTTTTTTATTCCATCTTGTTTGTTGCTTCTCCCCATGAGGGTCCAAGTTCCGCGTCAACGACTGAAGGAATATTAAGTTTTACGCAATTTTCCATTATTTCTTTTGCCTTACGCGCCGTGATCTTGTCAGGAATGCTTAATGCTAATTCATCGTGAATTTGAATCATTGGAAGAATGCCCTCATCTGTGAGGTCAACGAGCGCCTTCTTTGTTTGATCTGCGGCAGATCCTTGAATCAAGCTATTTAAAGCTTTGTAGGTGAACGCTCTACGAATATTTGGTCCGTATTCTGTGAATGCCTCCTTGTGTGTTAGAGGTTTGTGAAGTCCAAAGCTTACTGGCTCCCATTTGTCATACCTGCACTTACGACCCAAAAGAGTTCTAATTGATCCACGTTTTGATGCCGCGTCATTGGCGTATTCGCTAAGTTGTTTAACAAACGGGACTTCTTCGTGATATCTAGCAAAAAGTTTCTTTCCATCTTCAAGGGACAATCCAAGCTGGTTTGAGAGCTTCGTGACACCCATTCCATAGAACAAACCTAAATTGATTGTTTTTGCCTGCTTGCGTGGCACACCTACGATGTCAGCGGCGATCTGGTGAAAGTCAGATCTAGGGTCTTTATTATATTGAGTAACAAACTCAGACGCCCCCTTAAATTTCAATATAGAAGCATAGTGGACCACGATCCGAGGTTCTTGAGACGAGTAGTCAAATGCGCCCCACTGACAGCCTTCTTCCGAAAGGAACAGGCTTCTGATCATAGGTCCAATGACCTCGTCGCGTGAAGGGATCTGTTGAAGGTTTGGACTTGAGTAACTAAAACGTCCCGTAATCGTACCACCCTCATCACTTCGAAGTTGATGAATATCAGCATGGATGCGACCATTGTGCTGATGCTTCATAATTGCTTCTAAGAATGTTGTGCGAGCTTTGTTGAGTTCCCGCGCCCTAACAATCAGCTTTGGGATTTCATGCTCATGGGCCGCCAAAAATTGTTTGGTAAAACTTGGCGCACCCGTCCCCCCTGTTACGGGGTATCCAAGACCTATAGACGAGAATGCTTTTGCAACTGAGGCCGCCGACCAAATGTCAACGCTGACACCGGACTGATCCTTAATCTTTTTGATAAGTACACGTTCTTCTTGCTCAAGCTTCTTGCTGATTTGATCGGCGCGGTCACAATCTACTCGAACCCCCCGCGTCCGCATCTTGATAATTGAGCCAAGAACTCGAATCTCCAAGTCAAACACGTCTTGGATTTCTTCTTTGACGATTAGACCCTTAAAAAGTTTCCAAAGACGAAGTGTAAGCGCCGCATCTTGTTCTGCGTATGGCCCAACATATTGCGGGGGGAGCTTATACATCTCAGCCTTTGCATCAACGCCCCACTCGTTCGCCGCATCCTTGAGAAGCTTCTCATCCTTCTTTTGCTGAAGATAGTCACGACCAATATTGTTCAAAGAGTAACTGAAGCGGTTCTCGTCAAGTAGTGTTGCGACAATCATTGTGTCAACGGTTTTGCCAGCAATATTTACTCCCTCCGCTTGTAGCCATCCGACGTCATACATTGCGTTGTGAAAAACATATGTCTTGCGTGGGTCAGAGCATACGTCACTTACCCAGCGCATGACACGTTTGGGGTCAAGATTGCCACCTGTCTCGTGACGGATGGGAAAATACCAAGATCCGTTTTCTGTGGCTATAGCAACGCCAATGATATGACCGTTCTTTGTGGGCCACCCAGAACCTTTAGTTTTTAGGTCAGGGTCGTAAGTTTCCAAATCAACGGCGATCTCCAGATCACCTGACAGATCTGGTAGGCTTTCTGGGGCGGACCATTCTGATTCCGTCTTCAAGAGCGGAAATTGCATGTTTCTCTACCTTCATTAATCGACCGCATTGGCAACGAGGCCATTTCGAAGAAACGACAAAACCTGTCGTGACATACGACGTCTGCTTGCAGTCACACTCTACTTTCACGTTTTGGGCGTACATTATATGGCCTATGAAATGCTAAAACCCTTGGACATCATCGGGTGAATAAGGTGTAAGCTATGCTTAGAACGAGTAAGACCAACATAAAAAACTCGATGCTCATCTTCTTCCTCATAGTTCTGTTTCTTCCAAAGACCCTGGGTCTTTCTGACACTGTCTGTCAATAACATGATATTATCAGATTCACTGCCTTTTGCACCATGAATTGTTGAGATTGTTATCCTTGAGCTATCTTCAAAAGTCCCGTTGCGGAGACATGATTTGAGATAGCGTCGATCATCTTCTGAAATCTTTGCAAACGTCTCTGTCCAAGGCTTTTCATGAAGAAGTCCGTGTTCCAAGATCAAAGTTCCCATGTTCAAGAGCCTATGATCTTCGACATTCGGTAGCGTTTTATGGCCTCGTGACACGTCAACATCGATGACCATGTGTCGATAGATATTCCTGACATCCCCGGCAGTAACGACCTCCCCCAGGCGAAGCTTTTCCCACTGTGACACAGCCTTTATGACATCTGTCTTGATTGTCCTGCCGTTCTCGTAATTATATAGATATCCTCTCTGGCGGACCTCTTCCTCAATCTGATTTGCACCTTTCTTTGTCCGTGCCATGAGAAGCCACTTGCCCTGTGACAAATCTACCTCCTCAGAGTGACGATGCCAGAAGACAAGACCCTCGTCATTCCTTGGAAGAAATATTTTGGGACGACGATTAGCGACCTTCTGGATGACACGCTGAGAGATGGCGTGGTGCGAAGCAGGGATTCTGTAACTCTGACCAAGGACCTCGACCCTGCCTTCGAGGTTAATAAATTGATTGACGTCGGCGCCAGCCCATCGATAGATGGCTTGATCATCGTCTCCGGCAATAAATACTTCCTTGGAGTTCTCAACCAACTGCTCGACCATGCGCCACTGTAAAGACGACAAGTCCTGTGCCTCATCGACAAATAGGACTTCAAGCTTTGGAGCGAGGCGACGTTCGATAAAGAGTTCGATTAGGTCGGTGTAATCAAACAATACTTTATTCTTCTTGTATTGCTTCAATCCCCGATCAACATAGTCTATGCGGCTCCAGTCAGTTCTCTCTGTCACGGTCGATTCGTTGTAGAGATGACGGAGAGGTTGCTGAGTGATTCGCGCCATGTTGATAATATGAAGAAACTTGTCACCAAAACCAAAATCAACAAAGGGTCCATCTGTCATGACAGTAACTTCAACGAAGCCGGGCAACTTTAACCAATCTGCTAACTCTTGATAGTGATTGTTTGTCATGAGTCCATTTTTGCCGACACCCAACATTTGAAAGGCAAGACTGTGAAGCGTTCTAAAATATGGTAACTCCTTTTCTGACATGCCAAATCGGATGATTGCACGCATGATAGCCTCTTGGGCAGCTTTTCTTGTAAAAGAAAAGTATCCAATTTTGTCAGGAGCAATACCTCTCTCAAAGCATTGCTCGACTAAGTTTAACAGCCTTGTTGTTTTTCCCGTTCCGGGCGGACCAAGGATAATGTTCATTACATTACATCCGCTTCTTGCGTCGTGACAGGAGGTAGTTCAATCTCGCGGCTCTCGTCCGTTCCGAAATATGATTGCGGGAAGAACCATACGTGCATACCCTTACCGGCAATCTTCCAGTAAACACGTTCACCACCCAGTTCACGCAAGCGTAACCCGACCTTGTTGATCGAATAATGTGTAAAGTTGTTGACTGTCAGGTGCTTCAACAAATCTTTGATTTGAAAGAAAATCTTGTCTTCCGTCCACACGGCGATACCTTGAATAATTTCTTCCTTCTCAAAGCCACGCGCACGGTCACAGCAGAACGACGCCATCAAGTCTTCAAAGCTACCTTTAATGGTTGTGTCAGGAGCTGTTTCAACAATCGTAAGATTCTCAAGAAGCGTCTGCATTCTAATCTGCCAAGCCCGTGATGCGAGGGTCAGAGGAAACATATTGATTTGCGCCACACATTCTTTCTGAAAGATGGTCTGCGACACGAGAGCATCCGTGCTAAGTTCCACGCGCTGACCGTCAACATTGAGAAGCCAGATTGGCGGATCACCATTGACCTTTGTTAGGGAACCTAGATCGTTGTTGCGACTACCCGGACCGACACCAAACTTCCGTGTCATGCAGATATCTTTATTGCAAAAGCTTGATATTGGCTGATCGTCACACTTGTAGAAGTAGTCTTTCTTTTGGAGTTGCTTGACAATGGCGGCGACCTCGTTTGCTGACAGAGGTGGCTTCATGTATTTGGTGTTGTAGTTTTGAACAACATTCTCCCAATCTTCCTTGTGAGCCATACGCGCGTAGACGCCCAGACTAAACAAGGCATTGTTCCGCCCACCTTCACCAAAACCCTGAGCACAGAGGTGTTGGAGACATGGTGGGCCGTGAGGAAGCAACTCCTCGCTCTTTTTGTGTTTTGTGGGAAGAGCCATGAACTCTTCAACAGAAAGTTGGCTGTTCTCTGCAAACCCAATAAATTCCTCAAGAGTCAGAGAATCTCCTGTCATGCCGAATGCGTATCGAACGGTATTCTCCCCGCCAAAGTAAGGCATGTTGATGAAGTTGCCCGTGTCACCACGATCAACAAGAATCTGTGTTTGCTTCGGAAAGATTTCCGATCCTGAATATCCAAGGACCGAGGATATCTCCCCTAGTTTTGGTTGTAAGTCTTCCGCCGCTATCTCTTCTTTGAAAAAGAAATAAACATGTGCGCCTCCGGACTTCGATCTACAAACAATCGCTGGAAAGTTATGCTTCTTTAATTTCTCAATCAGGACACGATGGTCGATTGTATAGTTATCGACGTCTATCGCACCCCAGTGACAATGGTTATTATCCTTGATAGGAATGACCCCAAGGCCTGTATCACCCGCCAGATGCTTTTCCCAATGACTAATAGTTGTCGGCTCCTGAATAACTCTGGCATACCCTTGTTTCTTGCCACCCTTTTCACGATCCTTTGTAACATTGAAAACCCCGTGAGCACGAGCGTTTCCAAAAAAAATATTGTGTAGTCTTTCTGCTAATAACATTTGATCCCCCAACAACAAAAATGGCAACCTGTAAGGATCTCTTACAAGTTGCCATCAATATTCTAGTTGTTAAAAAGGAATGTTATCAGCATCAATCGTCTGACCATTTCCACCAGAAGAAGCGGCATCTTCGCTTTCCTGTTTGACCTTGACCTCACCCGCTCTGACGGACTTGGAGAAGGCTACAGCCATTTCAAAAAGAGAAGAGTCGTTTTCGTCAACTAAACTTAGAACACGCTCACGAGCGACTTCCCAACCAAACCACGAACCCTTATCATTGCGTTCTTCAACAGTAGAAAGCTTGTAGATATGAGACATCATCGGCATGATAAACATACGTCCATCTTTGCCCTTGCCCATTGTGGTTTGGATCTGTGTCAACCACTTACGTGCTTTCTTCAATTGAGTAGAAGTCATTGTAATCAAGCAACGCTTGATATTGCCTTCAACGTCAACCATGAGGACGTAGAACTCAGCGGTATTTTCAAGAATGTTTCCGTTGGGAAGAACATCCTTTCCCTTTGCGTCCTTGAACGTCTTTTTACCAATCGGGTCTTCGGCATTATACGTGCCGACATAACCACCCCCTTGTTCGCGTGGCCTCCACTCAACAAGAACGCGACGATAGTAACAAGGAATTACTGACACGCCTTCTTCGCCGTCATAGACGACGTTCTCTACCGTGTTGTAGATCATCCCTGCTTCTGCACCTTGAACGTATGCCCCATCACGCTTGTTCACCTGTGGTGACAACTGTGCGAGGATACGCAGATAAGGAATAGCTAAGTCCTGTGCGGACACACTTTCCAGACCCTCGTTAGCGAACGCCTCAAATCCTGAAATATCTGAGGCAGTGGCAAGTTCCGTTTTTTTGGTGGTGACGGGAACCACGTTTGATTTTGCCATTGGTCACTTCCTTTTGATCTTGGCTTGTTCACCGATGTAGACACCAAACAAATCAGAGGGTATCGGTGCTCCCCCTTCGACTTGTTCCTTTACGAAAGCTTTCAACGTCATGGGTTCGACCCATACTTTCTGTTGAGTTTCAAACCCTTCAGCCTGTAGTCTATCCATAAGCAATTGTGCTACCGTGTCTTCAGAACGCCCAAAGCTTACCGCGACTTGATTCTTAATAAGTGACTCGTGACCGTTGTCACGAAGCCAATCAAAAGCCTCTTCTTGTCGCGCTTTTGGAATGGACGCTGAATAGAATTTGGAAACGGCAATCTCACTGCCGTCATCCATTTTTACTTTAGCCATGCCATATTCTGCCATAGCCGATGGAAGTTGATTTTCAGCAACTTCCTTTAAGTTCTTTTTTGCATCTGCTAGTTCCTGTTCAAGGAAACTAACTCGTGCTTCAAAGGCAAGTTGTTGCCGAACAAGAGAGGCAATTCTTGCCAACCCTTCTTCTTTAATATCCGTCAATTCTGACGCAAAGTCTTCAAAACTATCAGTCATCACTTTCTGATCCTATTTCTAATTTAATATCTAAAGGCAGATAAGCTTCTTCGTGCCTATCCCACTTTAAAAGTTTTACCTTACCGTTATTATTCAAGGCGGCAACCCCGAAACAAATACCAATACAAGCGGGATCGCCCGAAAGGAGTAGGTAGTCGTCGTCATTGAAGTCTTTAAGAATCTCCTCGATCATCTCAATGATGATCTTTTTTTGTATTGGATTTTCAATGACTTGCATTTCAGCCGGCAAAATAACTTTTAACACCCCATATTCTAAGGCATTGGAAATATTTCGCCCGCGCATTTCGTGAGTAATGTAAACTGTCATTCTTGCTTTCTTCCTTTCGAGTGCATAACATAGTCTATCAACCAGTCCTGTCAAGTGGACCGTAAACAGAGAAAGTTGAATTAAAATGATTCCATTTGTGACCAAATACGAATTTAAATTACCTCCCTACGAGCACCAAAAGAAAGGTCTCCAAATGTCTTGGAATAAAGACGTTTTTGCCCTTTTCTGCGAAATGGGAACTGGTAAATCCAAGATGCTTATAGATAACATAGGAATACTATTTGAACGTGGAGAGATCGAGGCCGCTCTTATTGTCGCCCCCAAAGGGGTTTATAAGAACTGGCAAAGGTCCGAAATCCTTCGTCACATGCCTGACCGCATACTTGAACAATGTGATATCACTGCCTGGGATTCAAAGCAAACCATTGAACAAAAAAAGAAATTACAGACGTCCTTGGAAAAAGATGGACGTCTGAAGATACTTGTAATGAATGTTGAAGCATTCTCATCTGCTCGTGGAACAGCGTTTGCAATGAGATTTTGCGAGACACATCAATCACTTATGGCGGTTGACGAAAGCACCACAATTAAGAACCGCTCCGCCCAGAGAACAAAGAGCGTTACAAAAGTTGGGGAAAAGTCAAAGTATCGTAGGATTATGACGGGCTCTCCAATCACTAAGTCCCCCATGGACCTTTTCAGCCAATGCGCTTTTCTTGATCCTAAGCTGATCGGCTATTCTTCATTCTACGCTTTTCAGGGGCGATATGCCAAGACTGTTCGCAGAAGTGTTGGGAGTCACAGCTTTAATCAAGTGGTCGGTTATCAGCACCTTGAAGAACTCTCGGATAAACTGGAGCAGTTCACTTATCGCGTTTTGAAAAAAGACTGCCTTGATCTTCCTGAAAAGGTCTACATCAAGCGCGTCGTGGAAATGACCGACGAGCAGGCGGCGACTTATGGTTATATGAAACGTCTTGCCTTGGCTAAGTTGGTCAACGATGCCGGGGATCTATCCACCGTGACAGCAACCAATGTTCTGACACAGATCCTCCGCCTGCAACAGATCTGCTCCGGGCATGTCAACGACGACGAAGGTGTCATGACATCGCTGCCAACCAACAAGCTAGCAGAACTTTCTGCAACAATTGATGAGGTGGACGGTAAGGTAATTATCTGGGCTGTCTTCACTGAAGATATCAAGCGGATTGCGGCGGCCCTTAACGAAGAATATGGCAAGGGGTCAGCGGCAATGTATTATGGCGAAACTCCGGCGGAAGAACGCCAGAACATTGTTGAAAAGTTTCAAGATCCGAGTTCCAAGCTCCGCTTCTTTGTAGGTCAACCACGCACCGGCGGATACGGTTTGACCCTGACTGAGGCTAAAACTGTTATATATTACAACAATGTCTATGACTTAGAAGTCAGACTTCAGTCCGAGGACCGAGCGCATCGCATCGGCCAAAAGAACTCGGTTACTTATATTGACCTTGTCACGGAGAACACGATTGAGGAGAAGATCCTCAAGGCTCTTCGTGAGAAAATTGACATAGCCACGCTTGTCATGCGTGAGGAGTATAAAGAGTGGCTTATGTAGCCATTTCAAAAGCTTTTTCCTCAACGTCCTTGACGCGACGACCCCAGCCCTTTCCAAACACCCCCCATGTCGGAAGGGTTTGGAGGAAGGCTAGTCGTCTGTCACAGATGTCCGTCACAAGTTTACGAGGATTATATGCTTCGGCTGCTGCTAGTGTTGCAGGGCCAATAATACCATCAATAGGAACTCCAAGAGTTGCCTGAAGAAACTTAGCGGAACGAACAACACCGCTATTAACAGCAATATCAAAGCAGACGTAGTCAACACCTGCCAATAGACCATCTCCACGGATACGGTCCCAGTATCTTTTTTTGTAGAGCGGCTCGACATCTTCCACCCCCAAGGCCTTCATGTCATCAATTGTAACAGAGTGACCGATCCACTCTTCCCAAACCTTCTTGGTGACGCCTTTGTTAGTAGCTCCACCCGGATCAGAGGGGTGGTTTACAAAGCCCCCTTCGTGTTGAAGAACAAGAGCTAAACAAGTTTTAAAGTTGTCCTTCATGGGGCTTTTCGAATCTTTTCAGCAACAGCACTGACACCAGCAACAGATTTTGCGTACTCAATGAGTTTGTCTGTATCATTTTTAATCTCTTCAGAAAGCTCTTTAATTTTTTTACGACGAGCTTCCGGTGTGAGGCTTTGATCGCGTGAGACCTGTGTCTGCAAAGCTTTTGTCCGTGTGATCTGGTTTTGCATGTAAAGCATGCTTAAGGCGGCTGACTTTTGTGCGTCAAGCGGTGTCACGTTTGCACCAAACAAACGAAGCATTGACTCCACCATTTCAGGCTTGGGAAGACCGCGCTTGTCCACACCCGTACCGTCAACAAACAAAGCGTTGTAGATTCGCGGCAATGCACCACCGCTGTGATCCATATTGTTAAGATCAATGTTAATTGCAGGCGGCATGGCTTGATTCCACACGTATGACAGCATCGACAAGGCTTTCGCTTTTGGCGTGTCAAACTCGTTGTAGATCTTTTTTTGGGTAAAAGGATCTGTGCTTGTGGTCAGAGCCGCAATTGTTGTGATCAAAGGACCGCTTGGAAGAATAGGCTGAATCAGTTCTTTTGCACCCTTTTTGTATTCACCATACTTAAATGCAGTGACGAACGGGTCAACAACGCTTGAGAACGGGAAGAAACGACTGACGTCAATGTACTCAATATTTCCTTTACTGTCACGAATTGGAAGAAAATACAAAGATCCACTGTCACGAATGTAGTCAGCCATAGACTTACGAAGCTTCTCAACTTCGTCTTCGTCAATATCAAACGTCGCCATTGTAGCCATAGGAATTGCATAAGCCATTGCAATATAAGGTATAAAACGCCATGGCGTTTTAACCATTGTCTCAACAAGCTTGGGCAAAACCTTATAGTAATAGGTGATAAACGGAACACCGATAGGTGAGTTACGGGCATATCGAATATTTGGGTTTACCAAACTATAATCAAAGAGCGTGTCATGCGCCGCGTTTACGGCGTTAGACTTTTGACGTTCTGTTGGGTTTGGACCAGCCTTCTCAAGCTCATAAACGTAGTGCATAAACTTAAACAGGGTTTCAGAAAACTGGTAGGCATCTGTTGCGCCTTCAGCAACCGCGCTCATGATTGAACGAACGGACGCAAACATGCCAATCAAAGACGTATCTTTGCCAGACCTAAATTGATATGCTTTCAAACGTGTCAAAGCTGCCCTAAGCTCGGCAGCAGCACTAGTTGCGCCTGTCAAGCCAAAATCCTGAGCATCATTCCACTGATCACTGTTCTTTAATATACCTTCTAAGGCGACTCTAAATAACCGAGGAAACTGATGAAGAGGAACGCCACCAAATAGATTAAGGGCAATCGCGTTTGAGATAGCGTTTGTTATCTGAGTTGGGGGGTTGAGTGTTGTCTTACCCAGCTTCCAAAGTTGCGTTCCTTTAACAAGAGCCGAGTTTTCGTCTCCAAAGAGACGTTCAACCATTGATTGATTTTCTTTTCCAATTGGGATAAACGTACCAACAAGATCGTCATAAATTGCTTTTTTAACAACTGCACCAGCAAGTGGTCCATACCGCTCATGCGCCGGCATCTGCTTAAAACCCTCAAGCTCACTTGTTTTAATATTAGAATTAATTGACTCAATGCCTTCGTCGGCAATTTCCTTCATACTGAAAATTTCTTTTTCCATTATGTCGGCTTGACTTGGGTCTTGCTCGCGAAGTTCAGGAAGAACAAATTTACGCATTTCCTCAGCGCGATGGTTAAGGTCATACGGCGTCATTTTGTTGCCACGCCATTCAACGGTTGTCTGTGGAGCGATCCAACCGTTTTCTTCGCCAACAGCGTAGATGTTATTCAGGTACTTAATCATCGCCAAGTCACGAGCAGGGCGTGACAGTGCAACGTACACCAAAAATGCAGGGTCCTTGATCTCGCCAAGAATTGCACGATCCTCTTCTGACAACTCGTCATTACGGGCTTTCAGATACTCCTGAACGCTCTTGCCGCCCATAGGCGTCTTCATGCCACGGCCAGTGAGTTCATAATAGAGATAAAGGCGAGGCAGATATTGATCGTAGTATTTGTCAAAGCTTTCTTTTGTAAGCTGACCTTGTTCGATCATCTTATTAGCGAGGATATTGATTTCTTTCTTCGACTGCATGGCTGCATTACGAACTTTTTCGTTGCTGATCATGCTTGCGTCAGCGTTACGAGTTGTCATGTATTTATAGACAGCATCTCTGTCTGCTTGCGAAGCGCCGCCGATAATCTTCGACATCTTACGTGCAAACTGTTCTGACTTTGTAATCGTACCCATCGATACGTTACGAAGTTCAAAGAGTTCTTCGACGTTTTTGACAAGGGCAAACGGCTTGAAGAACTCACGGATTCCATCAAATAAATTACCAAAGCGATTTGAGTTTACTTCAGCCTCACGCTGTTGACCTGTGGATGCAATGGCACGAGAGAACTCTTCCGAGGATGCCGTTCCGGGGGCAAACTCGTTGAAGACGCTTTTGATTTGCTTGGGATCGAAGACTGCAAGATTCTTTGCTCCAAACTCTTTTATAAAAAAGCCGTCATATCCAAGATTGCGAAAGGCTTTTTGAATTTCTCTCAGTTCAATAATATCCCAATCCCCAGTCTTAAGACCTTCTTTGAAATACGCGCTCTTCCCAGCGGGACCCATTGCTTTCAGAACTTCTTTAACCTGTGCTTTGTTTTCAAAATCAAAAGGATTTTGAACGCTCAGGAAGACGGGTATGCTGCGCTGGCCGTCTGGATATCCTATGTCACCCTGATTATTTATTACTTCGAGATTGAACCGATTTAAGAAACCAAGGCTTCGAGTAAAGAAAAACGGGCCTTTTTTGTCCTCAAAGCTTCCAGCTCTTGCTTTATCAAACTTGGTAAACTGTTCTTTTGTCGTGTGGAACCAACGTGCCGGAACAGCTTGTTCACGGCCCTCAAGTACCGAGCCGTCATAGACGACTCCAGACTTGCTATTACCCCACCACTTCTTGAACTCCTCTACGTTTTCGCCAGTTTGTGCTGCGGCACGAGAGAACTCCTCTTCAACTTCGGGACTTTCGTCCCCAACTTCGATAAGACGGCGTGGTTTAACCTTTTTTTCGCCGCGTTTAATTCCATACTTTTCAAGCGTCTTCGTTCCACGGCGGAGTCTAGTAGAAGAATATTCCTGTTCCGGGGCAGACTTATCTTCTGTGACACGAGCAGCAGCCTGTGACACGCCTGCCTGACGTGTACCTGCGCTTGTTTCACGCATGACATCTTCAGCAGTTTGGAAACCTTGACCACGCAGGTAGTTGCCTGCGCGTGTCACGAAGTTGCGGAAGTAGTTTAAGAATCGTGTAAACGCTGCACCGAGGCTTGCAGGCTTTATAGCACCGCGACGAATAGAATTGTCAAGAGCGCCAAAGACATAAGCCTGCATTTCACGTTCACGTTGGTCCTGATCATAGCTATCAAGAACATCCTGGCCGACTTCCTTTTTAAGCCTGTCGTAGACACTTTGATTAGAATCGGGATCTCTTGTGTTCTTCAAACTGCGAAGAAGATTTGAGTCTATATCATCAAACGTCTTTGCACCCTTAAAGGCGTTTTTAATAACAGCAGCACCCGCCCTGTCATTCTCTGCAAACAAATCCTGCAAGACGTGAAAAGCTTCATGGGCCGCCGTCGAACGACCAAGGGTGAGGACCTTTGGATCAAGTGAAAGTTGAATGAGACCGTTTATATTCTCACGAGGTTTTGTTCTGGAACCTACCGCTTCATACCCCTCACGACTTACAATCTTGTTAACAAAACTTATGTCATGAACGCCCTTGGTGTCACCAAGGAGGCTTGCAGAAATGTCAGCCAAAGCAAAGGCATGAGAAAGCTGGCTGGGGTCAAATTCGTTTGAAGCCATTGCTTCACGAACACCCTTCGCAATCGCAACGCCTTGATCGCCACGCTTTTCAAGCTTTGAAAGACGGTCTTCTACAAGAGAACGAGCCTTTTGTACGTCTTCAAATTTTGGATAAACAGGCATCTTGGGCTTTTCTGCGATAGCAGGCTTGCCTTCTTTTTGTTTGCCAGCCCTAGAGAACTCAGTCTCAACTTCAGGGAAGTTACCGGTATTAAGAACGCGGCCCTTTGCCTTAGCCTTTTCAAGCTCTTTCTCTGTGCGTGCTGTCAGAGAAGGAGCAGATGGCCGAGGTCCAAGTTCCTCTTCCACAAGTCCGGGTTTAACCTTCCCAGTACCCATAGAATAGGGCTTCTGCTCACGGATAATCTCATCCATGAGAACCTTGCTAACACCCATTTCACGCAGTTCAGGGATGGTTATGTCAGCATTCATGTCCTGACCAGTACGCTGACGGCGTAGCTGAATCATAGGGAGAAGATGCTTATCTTCCTCGCCTGCGAGTTCACGAAGGTTTTCCATCGTGACAGACTGAAATGGGGTCTTTGTTTCTCTTGCAGCCTTAGCCAGAGCTTCGGTTTCAATCTTACGACGCTTCGTGTCGTAATAGCTCAACATATTACGATACTTCTCGTAATTGTTTTCGTCGTGAGCCCTACGCAAGCCCTCAAGCAATACGTTCGCGTCACGTTCGCTGTTAATGCCGTCAGCAATGACGTTCTCGGAGCCACTTAAGATGCGGAAGCCGTTCGGACCTTGGTCAATTGACAGGTCTGTAAGAGGGGCACCCTCATCGATTGCAGCGTTATAAAACTCGCTGACACCGGCACGCGTAGGACGCTCTCCTTGAGGAGCAGGCAATGACCGAGGTCCTCCGCCAACAATGACACTTTCGGGATTAAGAAAAACCTCACCAAGCCGCTTAAAGATCTGCTCAAGCTTTTTGTCCTGAGAAATTCCTGAATCGAGAATCTCACCGAGTACGGGGACCCTATCACGATACTCTTCAGCAAGACGGAAGAACTCTTCAGGTCTTTTGTAATCCTGAATTGTCTTTAATGCTTCGATGAGAGCCCTGTCTTCACTCTCTGGATGAAGTGTTCTTGCACGAGGTCCCACAGCAACATTAAGACCGCCACCGAGAATACCACCAGCAATACCGGCGAGTGTGGCAGCACCGGCAGCACCACGAGACGTCGGGACATCTTCGCCTTCCCGTTGCAAAGCAATGTTTGAAGCAATCTGTTCTTGTGCCTCTTGACCGGCTTCGGGGACTGCTTCCCTTACAAAGCCTTTTGTAAATCGAAGAGGAATTGTTTCACCAGCCGCCTCTTTCAAAAGCTTCCCAGATTCCTTTGCAGCTATTACTTCTGCCGATTCCTTCGCGGCGTTTCCAAGTATTTTGGAAGCAAGAGATTTGACAGCTATTCTTTCAACACCTGTCACGGATGCGCCGGCGCCAAACAAAGCGCCAAGAAGAATGTTGTCTAAGTTTTTACCGTCATAAGATTGCGCTTCCTGTGCAGCGGCGGCGGCCCTTTCATCAGAAAGACCATTGTCCTTAAGTGTTTGATATACATCACTATAGATTCTGTTTTTGATTGTGCCCGCGCCAGAGATCGCACCTACGCCAAGTCCTGTTGCAATTGTTGCGCCTGTCCCAATTGTTGCAGCGGTAGCCGCTGACGCACCAGCAGTGGTAGCAGCAACAGGAGCTGCAACAGAAGCAGCGAGAGTGGCAACAATAGTTGGTGCAGCGTACCCAAGAGCATTTGTAAGAAGATCGACGGGAGCCACGGATAAAGCTCTAATACCCGCTTTAACCTGATCAAGCATACCTTTGTCTTGAGCCTCTTGCATAATGCGAGAGACTTCAGCGGCATCTTTCTTTGATTGTGCTGACATAAGATCGGCAAGAAATGTGTCGGCAGAACTTAGTGCTTTAGACGCTTCACTGTTTGCGCCAAAGGCATCAGAGATCATTTGAATGCCGCCAACAACCCCACGGCTAAAGGACAGAGGAACGTCTGCCGTTGCCGCGAGCATCGGATACTGGTCTTTTTGCTCGGGTTGTTCAACTATCTTTTTAGGCTCTTCTTCAAAATCACCCGACAATCCAAAACGCTTTCTGATGGCCTCTTTTGTAGCATCATTGGCGTTTACATAATTAGGATCGCTAGGCGCATATTTGTTAAATATGGCCTCTTTTGTAGCATCGTTAGCATTTACGTAATTCTCATCATTGAGAATATCCAAAAGGCTCATATCAGCCATGACGCCATTCACCGTTTATCTGGGTCCTAAGAGCTTATTGTTATAGTCAACTTCTCCAGTAGTTGAAGATTTTGTAGCGGGCTTCAGTACACTTAAGAGGTAAGCTGTTGCCTCTTTCTTATCGTCCGGGGTTGCTTCTGTATTCATTGGATTAAGAATATGTTCAGCAGCCTTAACTTTAGTGTCCTTGATTGAAGCTTCTTGGACAATGTCCATACCCTTTTTAAGATCACCCCCACCAATTGCAGAGTAAAGCTTCATTGTGTCGGAAGGCTCGGCAAGACCCTGCTCAACCTTCCACTTATCAAAACCAAGCTGCCTCTCAAGGGCTGTCCTCTTAAACTCCAATTCAGCTTCGCCTTGCGAAATCGTATTGTTCGCAAGCTTTTCCCTAACCTGCTGTTCTCTCTCAGCAATAGTTTTATCAAGGTCTAACTTAGTCTGAGAAGTAGTCCAGTTTCTTTCGGCAGTAGTTGTGTCAAGCGATAACCTGCCACGTCCAAGTTCTTCTTGAAGTGCTTGAGTAGCCTTGCGCGATTCAATGGCTTCAAGAAGCCTATCCGCTTCCAAAGAAGACGTGATTTCAAATTGACGTTGTTTTTCTTTGAAGTCACGTTCCGCTCTCTGTTGTTCCAAAAGATCACGACGAGCTTCGCGTTCAAGCTTCTTTGACTCAGACTCTTGTGTTGCAAACTGACGTATGCCAGCCTGAGCGCCTTCGCCAATATTTGTAAGAGCGTTTGAACTTTTACCGCCCATGATCGCCAAGCCTGCCTGAATAAGGGCAAGGTTCATATTTTCTTCACGCTCACGAGCACGATCAGCACGAATGCCTTCCAATGTCATCGCGCCAGTGTCAATTTCTTCGCCCTGCTTTTTAAGGCTTCCAATACCGGAAGCTGTGTTATCAGCCCCACGATTTTCTTCGCCAGCCCCACGATTTCCTTCGCCAGCCCCACGATTTGCGGCGTTGTTTCCAGCAGAACCGATACCGGCAGCAACACGAGAAGCATCTGCCGCAGCACCGGGTTGATCGCCCATACGAACGCTGTCACGAAGTGCAGCAAGTCCCCTTGCTTCTTGGTCTACGGCCAACGGAGCTTCTCTTCCGTATCTCTCACGGTCAGCAGCAACACTCCTTTCCATGTCAGCAAGAGCAGCAATACCTCTATCATATTTTAGTTTCTCAACGTCTGAGATCAGAGGTGCTTCATCACCATACGCATCTCGACCGGCGGCAAGAACGCGTTCCGCTCGTACTTGTCTTCCTGATGGAAGATAAGAAGAATTCCTTAATATATTTTCTTTAATAGTTCTACTCAAGCCTTGGCCATCGGTTAAGGTGATATCATAATACTCAAAAGGATAATTATAACCACCACCCAAAGAATCTCCGAAATACGGAGCAGGATCTGCTGTTCCGTATTTTTCAAGGTTAGCCCTTTCACGATCTTGACGTTCCTGTCGTGCAGCTCGTTGAGCAGATGATTCTGTCGTAAAAATATTAAAAGCATTTGCAATGGTGTCGCCACCGATGTCACGGACCCTAAGGTCACGCTTGATACGTTCTTTTGCCTCTTTTCTATTTTTTTTTGCAATCTCGGCCATCTTTTCAGGATCACCTTGAAAGAACCGGCCAAACGCGGTCGAGGCTTCCCTTGTGGGAAGGTCAGAAGTTCCACGACTAGATGACGCTATTTTTTTATTAATACGTTCTATTTCATTAAGGATTTGTTCAGCCCGATCATCATAATATTTTTCTTCCCCTCGAAGAGCACGGTCATTAAGCTCAGATGCAGACAGACTATCTTGGTCGTCTTGTTTATCCCGCCAGCTACTTCTTTCTTCTCGGGTAAGAAGATTTGTCGGCTCAATTTCAGCGCCAAGAGTCCTAAGACCCATCGTCGCTTCATCCGCCTTTTCCCTAGCAAGTATATCCTGTTGATTGGAAGTCAGGTTTTCTGTGTAGCCATATCGATTAATTGTCGGCTTCATCCCGCCTTCAGCAAAGTGATAGACGTGTCCACCATCAGCCATGCCAACAGGGCGCATGCCCATGTTCGCCATCTGCTGCATACGCATAACCGTGTTAGCAGTCTGCTGCTGTGCAGGTATGTTGACGGCAACTGGACGGAATACGCCCGGGCGATCTTGTTCCTTGAGCGTTTGATAGTTTGCAGGATCAAATTTTTGTTTAGCCATGTCCATCATGGCAAGTGCTTGCTCGCGACGAGCAAGCACTTCCGGGCGTTCATAATTAATGAAATCCTCTA
>Ga0194115_10001693_pt1 | contig 27486 bp, 30 predicted proteins | sample TA2MahsurfametaG_3_FD_148656 | JGI IMG/M metagenome (GOLD analysis project Ga0194115, IMG submission 148656) | Freshwater microbial communities from Lake Tanganyika, Tanzania - TA2015002 Mahale S4 surface | ecosystem: Environmental > Aquatic > Freshwater > Lake | place: Tanzania: Lake... | reverse complement strand
CCGGTGGTTCAGACGAAGTGATGCGCAACATCGTCGGTGAGCGCGTGCTCGGCCTGCCCAAAGATGTCGGCATCGACTCAAAGTCGCCGTTTCGCGACCTCAAGGTCGGCACCCAAAAAGACTGATCCCAGCCAGGGCACATAATTCGGCATGAACGCCCACGAGCGGCGGTGAATCGCCGAGGGGCCGTAACCCTGCAACGCCGCGCGATGTTTGGCGCACGGGTAACCCTTGTTGGTGTCGAAATGCCAATGCGGATAATCCCGCGCCAACCCCCGCATCTCGCGGTCACGCGAAACTTTCGCCAACACCGAAGCGGCCGCCACCGAAACACAATTCGTGTCGGCCTTGACCTCGACGACAACCTCACGGGCGTGCGGCGAAACGAAATCCCACCGACCATCGACGATCGCCACGTCGATTGCGCCACCAAGGGCGGCAAAGCCCCGACTGGTCGCCAACTTTTGCGCCTCGACCATGCCCAACTGGTCGCACTCGTGGGCCGACGCCGCACCTGTGGCCCATCGCCAACACGACGCGGCGACGACTTCGAACAATTTTTCGCGCTGCGCCTCGCTGAGCTGTTTCGAATCTCGCACGCCGCCCAACGCCAACGCGGGTTCGTCGGCGAAAAAAGTTTCTTCGCGCAACATCGCGATGCCGATCACCAGCGGGCCGGCCCAACTGCCCTTGCCGACCTCGTCGATGCCCACGATCGTGCGGGCACCGGCATCAAACAGTTTGCGCTCGCGCGACGCGTCGGGCCACGGCCGAATTCGCTTGGTCACCCGAACATCTCGCTCAGTGCGACCCGTGGTTGATCAACACAAATGCACGCTCGCGGGCGAAGAACCGAACTCACCGACTCTCCACCACATCTCGCTGCGCAACAGCGTCTCGGCGGCGTCGCTCGTCACCGCGGCGAGCAGGCCGCCGCTCGTCTGCGGATCCATGCACAACGCGACGCTCGCATCATCGGTGGTCGAGGCGTCAAAACTGAAGTGCTCGGCGACATACGCACGATTGCGAACATCTCCGCCCGTGCGCACACCGCGACGCGCAGCCTCAAAAGCCCCCGCATACGCGCGAAGTTTCGCCGAACGCAAAACAAGTTGCACGCCCGAACGCTGCGCCATCTCCCAACCGTGGCCGGCCAAACCGTAACCCGTCACATCAGTCACCGCATGAACGGCCGAACCGAGTTGCTGCAATTGCTCTGACGCCTCGCGATTCAACCGACGCATGCCGACTATCGCCTCGGCCTTGTCGCTCGCCGACCCGCCCGCAAGCGCCAGCCCCGTGCCCAACGGCTTCGACATCAAAGCGATGTCGCCTGCCTTCGCCCCGCCTTTGCGAAATATTTTTTGCGGATGCACCACGCCCTGCACCGCCAACCCGAAGATCGGTTCGGGGTTTCGTATCGTGTGACCACCCGCCACAGATCCGCCGGCTTGGCCCACCACCTCGGCCGCGGCGGCGAAAATTTCGGTGATCGCCTCGCGCGGAAAGTGTTCGGGAAACGCGGCGATGTTCACTGCGATCACGACTCGACCGCCCATCGCGAATACGTCGCTGCAGGCGTTGGCCGCGGCAATCGCCCCGAAGTCGCGCGGGTCATCGACCAGCGGTGGAAAAAAATCGGTGGTGCTGACAAGAGCGACATCGCTTGAAACTTGATAAACGGCGGCGTCGTCGAACGGGGCGAGACCAACCAACAACGCGGGGTCGATCTGAGGTCGCACACCCGCGGCCAACTCGTCGACCAAATCACTGAGCAGATTCGCGCCCCACTTGGCGGCGCAACCCCCGCACGACGTCCATTCGGTGAGTTTCAACGACGACACGACCGAATCTTTGACTTTGTCGCTCATCGGCCCGAGTCTATTTCACGGCTTCATTTTGTGTCGAGACAAAACCACGCAACAAAGTTTCACCGCGCATCTCGGTCGAGACAAACGAATCATCGATCGCGGTCGCCACGACTTTGACCGGCGATGGTCCGTGCACCTCCCACAACAGCGCCGGCTTGTCGCCGTGCCATCGCACGGCGAACGAAACAGAATGCTCGGGTGTGGCCATCAAATTGTGGCATTCGAAGTTGGCCCCGACCCACGCTTGATCGATGCCGCGCGGACAAACATTGACCAAACGGTCCAGATTGTTGGCGACCAGTTGCGATTCGACCCACGCGATCTGGCGCACGCTCGACATCTTTTTGATTTGACCGAATTCACTTCGTGATGCGCCAGGCGAACCGCCAATGTCTGCGCCAGGCGCAACGACCTGCACCAACTTCGACCAGGCACGGTTCAGGTCTTGCACTGCTCGCCGTTCACCAACTCGATGCAAAAACATCGCCGCCGACAGCAGGGCCCGATCTTCAACCCAGGTCAGTTGTTTGCGCTTGGCGCAATCGCGCACAATCTGTTCACCGGCCGCAGCGACAGGCGAAACATCTGTCGCAACCTCGAAATTCTCGCCGAGGCGCGATCGCTCGGCAGTCTCCAAAAGAAAATCAACGGGGTCAAAGTCAGGTTTCGTCATGTCGCCGTCTGCCGCCGCCGACAGCAACAGTTCGCAGCGCGCGATCGTCAGCGCCTGACCCCACGACGGCTCGGGCACATCGACACGACTCGAAACCTGCAATGCACTCAGCCAGCCGCGCTCGACCTGCTCGAAACTCGGCAGTTTCTCGACCTGTCGGGCCGAAATTCGTCGCGAGTCACCGTCGATCGCCACGGCCACCCGCAAACTGGCGTGATGCCCCACCGGAAACACGACGCTTTGCCCCGGCAGATCGATGCCCTGCACGCCAGCGGGGCTCGGCTCGCGCATCATCGCGATGTCGCTGCGATCAAACGCCACGGCAAAGGGCAACGACGAGTCGTTATAGATCTCAACCACGACCACGCCCCCAAAGTCGGCCACTCCATATATACGGTGAACGGCGTCGCCCCCAGGCACTTTGATGCGCGTCTCGATTACCGGCACATTCGACAGTGCGCGTTGGCGCACGGTTGTTTCACGCGAAGGTCGGTACCAACGGTCGTCGGCGGCGACAAACCAACGCAGGCGCTCTTTTCCATTGAAATACAGGTCACCCCAGGCGTTGACACTCGCCTTGCACGCGGCGCCAAAGCCAGCCGCGGCGCCAAAGCCAGTTGCAACACCGCCAACACCGCCACCGAAAACCGAACCGGCCCGCACGCCAATCGACCGCATCAGCGCCCGCTCGCCATCAAAACTCAGACTTGATCGTGCGCGCCATCAACTGCGAAAGCGCGTCTTTGGCGCTCGTCGCACCTTCACAAACCGCGGCGACCTGCTCGGTTATCGGCATCTCGACACCATGCTGCTGCGCGAGTTGCAGCACCGATAGCGACGAACGCACGCCCTCGGCCACCATCGACATCGATCCGGTTATTGCCGCGATCGATTCACCGCGACCAAGTCGAACTCCCACCGCCGAATTGCGACTTTTCGCCGACGCGCATGTCGCCACCACATCGCCCAAACCCGCCAGCCCCATGAAAGTATTCGGGTTGGCCCCCAGCGCCGCGCCGAGGCGCGACATTTCGGCAAGACCTCGCGTGATCAACGTGGCTTTCGAGTTGTCGCCGAACCCCATGCCCTCGACGATGCCCGCCGCGATCGCGATCACATTTTTTACCACGCCGCTGATCTCGCAACCCACCACATCCGAGTTCGTGTACACGCGCAAAGTCGGCAACGCCAAAACTTTTTGGATATCTCGGGCGATCTGCTGATCGACACACGCGACCACCGTCGCCGCCGGCTGCCCGAGCATTATCTCGTGCGCCAAGTTCGGCCCGGTCAACACCGCCACCGGGTTGTCCGGCATCACCTGACCCACCACCTCTGTCATTCGATTCAACGAGTCGCGCTCCAACCCTTTCGACAGACTGACTATCGGCACGCCGGCGCCGACATGTTGCGCGACGCGCGAAGCGACCTCGCGAAACCCGTTCGACGGCACGGCCATCATCACGATCGACGCGTTCGACACGACGGCCGCGAGATCGGCCGAACAGTGCAGACTCTCGACCAACTTCGAGCCGGGCAGATACTCGTGGTTCTCGTGTCGCGTAGAGATCTGTCGGGCCAACTCGGCGCGACGAGCCCACAGAGCGGTCGGACAGTTTTTGGCCACCGCATTGGCCACCGTCGTGCCCCACGAACCGGCCCCGACCACCGCGACGCGCATTTCCACGTCGCCAAGCGTATGCGCACTGACTGACCGGCAACCCTAGGCTTCGCCCGTGCCTTCTCGCGCGCCCACAATCGATTTTTCTCGCGTCGGTGTGGTCGTTCCGATCAAGGCATTCCACCAGGCAAAAGAACGCCTGTCCGATTTGCTCACGCCGGCCGAGCGCATCGCCCTGACGAAACATTGCGCCGAACAGGTGATTCGTGCGGCGCAAAAATTTGAGACTTTCGTCGTGTGCGACGACCCACAGGTCGCCCAGTGGGCCCGCGAGCGCTCGGCCCAGGTGGTTTGGCAACCTGAAGTCGGCCTCAACCTCGCGGTTCGTGCAGGGGTTGACTTCGCCAAATCAAGGGACAAAGCCTTGGCGATCGTCAGCCACAGCGACCTGCCGTTGGCCACCGACTTTGCGGCACTGCTCGCCGACCAAACCGACGATTTTCTGGCCTCGTCGATCACCCTCGCGCCCGACCGCCATCACGACGGCACCAATGTCATCGTCTTGCCCACGAACCTCGACTTCGAGTTTTGTTACGGCAAGCGCAGTTTCGACGCGCACCGACGAATAGCCGAAAAACTCGGTTTGCAGTTGCGCGTAATTGACGACGCAAGCTTCGCGGTCGACATCGACACCGCCGAAGATCTGGCTTTCGCCCAACAACTTAAAACTTCGAATAAATGAAAGAAGAGGGGCCGAAGCCCCTCTTCTTACGGTATTCCGAACCTACTTGCTTGAAGTGGCTTGAGGCCTTATTTCTTTTTCTTGGCCTTACGACGCTTCTTTGCAGGTGCCTTCTTCGCGGCCTTCTTGGCCTTCTTGCGCTTCTTTGCTGCCATTTTTTTCTCCTTGTTGTTTGGTATTACTTACTAGCGGTTTGGATTCAGTTGAGCTTTGAGTGTTGAACTCGAGCTGAACTTCATCGCAGTTGAGGCTTTCACCTGCACGGGAGCCCCAGTTTGGGGATTCCTGCCGATGCGAGCCTTTCGCTTCGAGGTGCTGAACGAGCCGAAGCCCGGCCAAGCAACCTTGTCGCCTTGCATAGCTGATGAAACGACGAGATCAAAGAATTCGCTGATCGTGCGTTCGGCATCTGCCTTCGACACTCCGGCTTTCTGTGATACTGCGTCGATCAATTCTGCTTTAGTCATTTCCTTACCTTACTTTCCCGGTTTCGGATTACCGTTGAACATCTATTTGAGTGCATCAGAAAAATAAATGCAAGCATCATCGACATTCGCCTCGCATTTCAAAAAATTGGCGCAAGATCGAGTCGGCGTCAAAATTTTTCTGACGTGATCGCGTCGTCAGCAATTTTTTCGCCGAGTTTTTGATTTCAAACCGCACATCGCGAGCACGCAACAACCTCAACGCTCTCTCGGCAAACCCTTATTTCATAAGCATTTCAGCGCATATTGCGACATCGGCATGGGTTCTTTAGATGCATCGACCCCTTGTGGATAAACCGCGCGTCGAAATTCTCATCTGCGCCACAAAATCACGTCGGACTTCGGCTTTGTCGGGCAATTTTCCCCCAGGAAAATAAATTTTGAAGAAATTTTAAAAATTCCGAAGAATTCGGCACAAAAACGACCCGTTTGGCGACCGATATCCACCAACCCGCCGATCTCAGAGACGACAATTAGTTTCGTTGTCTTCTCCAAAATCTATTTCTGAAAGAACTGACGAACAGTTCGCCGAACTTTTCACAACTCCGATCGGCACGCGAGTCGTGCTCGACACTTCCGTTCTCGTCGCCGATCCGAATTGTCTGCACGGGTTTCCGAACTGCGCGATCGTGATTCCGCTGACGGTGATCGAAGAGTTGGACGGCCTCAAGACCCGAATGGACGATGTCGGGCGCTCGGCACGCAGCGCCCTGCGCTCGATCGAAGACCTGCGACGCAAGGCGGGCGGCTCGCTCAAAGAACCCACCCCGATCAACGGCTCCGAAACGAGCGGCACAGTGCAGATCGAGGTCAACGGCATACAGCAACATCTGCTTGTCGAGCACGGCCTCGACCCGAAAGTGCCCGACAATCGAATCATCGGCGCCGCACTGGGCCAGGCGTCGATTTCTCCGACCTGCATCGTCTCCAATGACGCGGCGTTACGCATCAAGGCGGCGCATATGGGCCTGACCGCGCTCGAGCATCGACCGGTGAACGGCGGTCGCGCCGAAAAACCGATGGGTTGGTCGACGCTCGACACCTCGGTCGATGTGATCGACAGCCTCTATCGGTCGGAGGGCATCGAAAAATCTCAGATTCCCGCCGCGGCCGGTCTGTACGAGAACAACTTCGCCGTGTTGCGGTGTGGTTCGCAGTCGGCCCTGACCCGTTGTCGCGACAACGAACTGCGACTGATGCATCAATCGGCCCCCGAAGCCTGGGGTTTGCGGGCACGCAACAAGGAACAACGGTTCGCCCTCGAACTTTTGTTGGATCCCCAGATCACGGTCGTTGCGCTCGATGGTCGCGCCGGCACGGGCAAGACAGTTTTGGCGATCGCCGCGGGCCTGGAACAAGTCGTCGAACAACGTCGATACGAACGCCTGGCGGTTTATCGCCCGCTCGTGCCGGTGGGTCGCGCCGACGTCGGTTTTTTGCCGGGCGGACTCGAAGAAAAACTCGATCCGTGGATGTCGGCGATCCACGACGCGGTGGTCGCCCTCACCGACAATCGCTCGAGCCAAGACGCCCGCGGCCTGATCGACGACCTGATCGCCCGAGGTCAACTGACGCTCGAGTCGGTCACTTTCCTGCGCGGTCGCAGCCTGCAAGCCCAAATAGTCGTGGTGGACGAGGCCCAAAACCTCGAACCGACGACCTTGAAGACGATTTTGACCCGCATCGGCGAGGGCACGAAGGTGATTTTCACGGGCGACACAAGTCAAATCGATGCGCCGTATATGGGTGAAACCAACAACGCACTCGCCGTGCTCGTGCAAGCCTTCGCCGGGCAGAGTTGCTTCGGACACATAACTCTCGAGTCTTGCGAGCGCAGTGAAGTCGCCAGTTTGGCCGCTGAACTGCTCTAAATTACCGCGTTGTAATTAGTTTTTTTCTCGGCAAAGTTTCGCCTCGTGATTAGTTCACTTAATACCGTGCCATTCATGACCCAAAACTTGTCGAGTCTGCCCGATGATCTGAGCTTCGAGGTGCTGGAATCTTTGAATCGTCTGAACCAATGGCGTGAGCGAGCAAACTGCAAAGGCCAGAGGAAACTTTTTTTCGGGCATCACTCTGAGCGACCCCAGGCTCGAATTCGTCGCGAGACCAAAGCGGGCTCGCTGTGCAAATGTTGCGAGGTAAAACCTGATTGCCGCGAGTTCGCGAGACTCAACCGTGAATACGGTTTTTGGGGCGGCGAAAACGAGGAGCAAAGGCACTTGGCCGGCTTCAAGGTGATCGCCCCGATCGGCGTGCGAGCAAAGGTGCTCCGACCAACCACTGATTTCCAAACCCCGTCGGTCGAACCCTAAACCTGAAATCACACCGCCGAACTATCTCGGCGTGTCATGATTGAAGTGATGGCCGTGGCTCTGAAGACCCCCGACTCCGTAGTTACATCTTTTTTTGAACTGATTCAGGGTCATCATCTGACCGCCGCCCTCGATTTGTTGTCGGTCGACTGCGAATACGACAATGTACCGATCACCAAGGTCTTCGGACGACCCGCGATCGAAAAGACCCTAGGCGGTTTCCTCGCCGAGTGCACATCTTACGAATGGATCATCCACCATCAGGTTGCATCAGGCGACCTCGAGCACGGCGTGGTGATGAACGAACGCACCGATCGTTTTCAGATCGACGGCAGATGGGTCGAACTCGATGTCGCCGGTCTCTTCGTAGTGAACGAATCGAAAATCGCGCTCTGGCGCGACTACTTCGACCGCGAAAATTTCGCCAAGGCGCTCGCCTCAAAATAGCGCCGAAGTTTCGCGCCCGCACACCTCTCGGCTAACTTCTTGGCGATGCTTGACTTCTTGAACGGCAAATCACTGGCCGAGGTCAAGTTCGCCGTTGTCGACACCGAGACAACGGGGCTTTCCGGCTCGAACGACTATGTTCTCCAACTCGGCGTGGTTGTCGCCAGGGGTGACGGCACGATCGAAGATCAGTTCGTCACGTTTGTCAAGCGATTTTTCTGGAAACCAGGCCGACTCGGCGCCTACAAGGTGCACGGCATCAAAAGATCAGACCTTCGGCGCGGCTTGAAACCCGAAGAGATGCTGGGTCGTCTCGAAAGTTTTCTCCGCGATTCGATCTTCGTCGCCCACAACGCCAAATTCGACATCGGGTTCCTCAAAGGCGAGGCCGACCGTCTCGAAAAAACTTTCGACTTCAACGGTCCGCTAGACACGCTCAAACTTTCTCGGGCACTCGACCCAAAACGAGTCAATTCACACAGGCTCGGCGACGTCACAAAGCGTTACGGAGTCGTGGTTGCACGCCAACATGACGCCCTCGCCGACGCCCTCGGCGCGGCGATGGTGCTTCCCCGTCTGCTCGAGCAACACGGCGTCACGACCGTCGAACAACTTTCATCGCACTTCGGCGTCTGAATCCGTTTGTTTTGAGCCAGGCTTCAAGCCTGGGGTGACGCCGCCTGATATCTGGCCAATACAGCTTTTGCCGTCTGGGCTTTCAACGACTTGAATTCGCTCGGTTTGAGCACCTTTACGTTGTTGCCTGCGCGCACGAGCAATCGACCCAGCCAGTGGGTCGAGGTGATCGACATGGTCACATCCACGCTCGAGTCGGCGTTGTCAACGCGCGAGACATACGGGTACGACTCGACTATCCATCGCGCCGATTTCTGCACCCGCAGGGTGACCTGTTGCAGGCTTTCTGAAAACCAGGGCAATTCGTCGTCGCGCACCTCTCGCAGTTGATCGAAGATCTCGGTGCCGGCGAGACTCTCGATTCGGTCGACACGAAACACCCTGTCTTCGCCCGACAGATGGTCGTCGGCGGCGACATACCAGCGCCCAGAATCTTCGAATACTTTTCGCGCGGTGATCACCCGATTGGTGCGCTTCTGGGTCGCCGGTGAAAAATATTCGATCTCTTGGCGCTCGCCAGAATTGACGGCCGCCAGAAGTTCTTTTACGAATCGAGTCTTTGGCAGCTGCACCTTTATCGTTTCGGCACCCGAGGGCATCAACGGCGCGAGTTTTGCCAGAGCCGTGGCCAACGGGCCCTTCTTGTCGGCTCCTGGCAACTGCATCGCCGCCTGGGCCATCACCGTGACGGCGAACAATTCGGCCGTGCTCAGTTTCAGCGGGCGCGAGAACACGAGGGGCACTTCGGCGATAACCATGCCGTTGTCCATATATACGTCGATCAGGGCGTCGGGTGTGTAGGGCGGCACGCCGCAAACCGCCGCCATCTGCAGATCTTCAATCAACTCGGTCTCCGACAAATTGAATTGCCGTGCCATCGTCGAAATTTTCACGCGCTTGCGCTGCATTATCCACGGCAGCATCACCAACAGCCCGCTTACTCGCTGCGCGGCGCTGCGCGGACCACGGCGCGATCGACCCGTGCTCGGCTTTTTCGCCGAGCGTCTGCCTGCGGTTTTCCTGCCCGCCTTTTGGGTTTTGCGCGATTTCACTCGTCTCGAATTGCCGGCTTTTGGTTTGGCCGCTTTGCGCCTTGAATTCGACTTCTTTTTGGTGGCCATCAAGCACCCGTCGCAAGTTCTTCGAGCCACTGCACGACTTGATCACGAATCTCGGGTGGCGACAAAACTTCGGCGCTCTCGACCATCGCGAACAACCACTGCCTGAAAGCGCCGAGGTTGGCGCACGGAATCGCGAATTCGACCCCGCCGTCTTCGCGCTCACGCACCACGAAACTCTCGCCGAACTCGCGACGCACCCCGGGGGCAAGCGCCGCGTCGACCAAGACAGTCGCCGTCGTGATCTCACCGTCGCCCGCGGCCAGCATCTGCTTTTCGGTCGGCACCGCGGCGGCAACCTCGAAGTTCTCCGGTGCCTTGAACGCCCGTGCCTCGCCCGCGACGACCCGACCCTCGATTCGATCGACACGAAACACCCGCTGATCGCGACGCAGATGGTCGTAACCGATGATGTACCAGAATCCGCCGCGCGAAAGCATGCCGTATGGGTCGACCTGACGCGACTCGCCCTTGTATTCGAAGTTCAAGGTTCGGCGCTTCATCACCGCGTCGGTGATCGTGCCCATGTTCTGGTCGACCAACCCGATGTTGACGCTCATCGATGACTTCTTCAAATGACGCTCGCCACCGAGTTTCCACAACGCCTCTTCACCGTGTTGCGCACCAAGGTGCACCGTCGCCACGGCGAGTTGCAGCGCGTCGCGTTCGGGTTCGGTCAGTCGCAGGTCGCTCAACTCATAGTTGCTTCGGTTGACCCAATAGGTCACCTCGCCGGCCGCGTCACCGCCCAGGGTTTTTGTCTCGATCGGAATTCCCATTTCGCGCAACGCCGCCTTGTCGCGTTCGAACGCCGCCCTCGCCGCCTCGTCGCTTTCGGGATACTGCTTGCCGAGTTCCTGACGCACTTGCCGAAGCGTCAGCGGTTTTGCGCGGTCGACGAGCAACGCCAAGAGGTTCATCATCCGTTCTGCCTGCGAAATTTTGACCGCCACGCCTCAAGCGTAGGTCGCCGTCAAATGCCGACCAAGCAACAACGGGCAAAAATGCGAGTTATTTTTCGGGCTTGCGCCTGCTCAAATACCAAGACACCAAACTGCGCGTCGACGAATCGTGGGGCGTCGAATACGACGACCCGTCACCACCGATCTGTGCCGCGATCTCGCCCGCCAAGACTTTGCCCAACTCCACACCCCACTGATCGAAACTGTTTATTTGCGCCACGACCCCGTGCACAAAGACGCGATGTTCGTAGATCGCGACGATCGCACCCAGCGATCTCGGGCTTAGTTCGGCGCCGATCATTACCGTCGAAGGGCGATTGCCGGGCATCCGACGATGATTCGCCGTCGGGTCGTTTTTCGCTTCTTGCGAACCTCTGCCAAATGCCAGCGCGCTCGCCTGGGCCAACATGTTCGCCGTCAAATCATCGTGCATCGCCGCATCGGTGTTGGGCACGTGGGCAAAACCGATGAAGTCGACCGCGGCGGTCTGGGAGCCCTGATGCAACATCTGCATGAACGCGTGTTGCGCGTTCGTGCCGACACCTCCCCACACCACCGGCGAAGTTTTGACCGAAACCTCGGTGCCGTCGAGCCGCACCGATTTGCCGTTGCTTTCCATGACCAGCTGTTGCAGGTAGTTGGGCAAAAGTCGCAGCGCCGACACATATGGCACGACGGCCAAACTCGGGTAGCGCGCGGTGCCGAAGTTGAGCGCGTCGATCAATCCCAAAATCAGGGCGATGTTTTGCTCTGGCTTGGTCGACCTCATCTGCTCGTCGATGCTGCGCATGCCCGAGAGAAACTCGTCGAAGGCCGCGAATCCGAAGGCGATTGTCGGCACCAGACTCATCGCCGAGGCGATCGAATAGCGACCCCCAACCCAGGGCCAAATTTTGAAAGTGTTGGCGGCGACAACGCCCGACTCCTCGGCTTTGGTCGGGTTCGCCGTGACCACCACGAAGTGGTCGGCTAGTTTTCGGCTCGCCAAATCGAGATTCAAGCCCTGCGCGAGCCACTTCCTGGCGAGACGAGCATTGGCCAGCGTCTCGGCCGTGCCGAAAGATTTGGAGCAGACGACGAACAAGGTTTCTTCGGGCGAACATTGTGCCAGCACCGCGTTGATCTCGCTCGAGTCGATGTTGGCCACGAAAAAACAGCGGAAATCAGTGGCACCCACGTTGCTGAGCACATCGTTAATCAGGCGTGGCCCGAGATCGCTGCCCCCGATGCCGATGTTCACCAGATTTTTGAAACGTTTTTCGCGGCGAGTCGCGTCGACGAACTTTTTTACTTTCGCCAATTCATCGTGAACCTGGGTCACGGCGTTCTCGCCCCCGATTCGAATCGAAGTTTTCGCATCGGCGCGCAACGCCGTATGCAAAGCCGGCTGATTTTCGGTCGTGTTCACGATTTTGCCGTCGCACATCTCGGCGAAACGCTCGATGATCCCCGCCTCGGCGGCCAACGCGAGCAAGTTTTGCAACGCTTGATCGTCGATCAGTTGTTTCGAGAAGTCGACGATTATCTCTGATTTTCCGTCGCTTACAGAGTGCGTCATCTTTTTGGCGCGAAGCTCGTCTTCGACGAAAAATCGCGTCAACGAAGCGCTTTCAAGGCGCTTGGCGTCGCTCAAAACTTTTTGCCACGCCTTGAAATTGCCGACAACCATCGATTTAAGGCTACTGACTAGCGTCTATAGCCGTGCCCAATACCACCGAGCGTTCGGGAATTCTGTATGGGCTCGGCGCTTATGTCACGTGGGGATTGCTCACGATCTATTGGAAGTTTCTCCAAGACTTCGACGCCTTCGAATTGATCGGTTGGCGCATCGTCACCTCCGTCGTCGTGCTGCTGTTGATTCTCGTGTTCAGCAAAAACCTGCAGAATATTTTCAAAGCGTTCGCCGACCCGAACCTGCGTGGCCGAATTCTGCTGGCCAGCGTCTTGCTGTCGATCAACTGGACGACCTATGTCTGGGCGGTGGTGAACGAGCATGTACTTGAAACCGCCCTCGGCTATTTCATCGCGCCGATTTTCACGATGGCTATCGGTTTCATCGTTCTGCGCGAGACGATTCGCAACTCGCACCGTCTGGTGATCGTCTTGGCCTCGAGTGCGATCGTCGTTCTGACCTATTCATACGGCGCGCCGCCGTGGCGCGCATTGATAATCGCCGGTTCGTGGAGCATCTACGGATATTTGAAAAAACAGGTGCAGTTGTCGAGCCTTGAGAGCCTCTCGGCCGAGGTCTTGGCGCTCTTGATTCCTGCCATCGCCCTGGTTGCGGTCACTTTCGATCGCGTCGATTCGGTGCCGAACACGGCACAACTCCACGAGTGGGTGCTGGTGTTGCTCACGGGTTTGGCCACGGCCGTGCCGCTGCTGATGTTCGGCGCCGCATCTCGACGAGTTCGACTCAGCGTGCTCGGGCCGATGCAATATCTGGTGCCGACTTTCAACTTTCTGCTGGGTTGGTTGGTCTACAACGAAAGCCTCGACCCGCTGAAACTCTTGGGCTTCGCCCTGGTTTGGGTCGGCCTCGTGATATTTGTCTTCGACCTCGACTAGGCGTCGACCGAAACCTTGAACGCCGCCCCCGCCATGAGAATCTTCATCGCGTTGATCAGCGCGGCGGTGCGTTTCGCGTCGCGATAGACCATGTTGAATCGGGCCAAACCGGCCAGCACCACCATCAACATATCCTCGAGCGATTGGGCGGATATCTCGTCGTTGACCTCGCCACGCTCGACGGCCTCGGTCGCGATCTGCAACAAGATTCGCCCGATACGACCTCCCGTCGGCAAAATTGCCTGCATCAATTCGGGATGACGATGCGCCTCAGCAGAGACGCTCAGCACGAACGAAACCACGGCGGGCTCGCGCACGGTCAACTCCGCCAAAGCGTCGATCATCGACGAGATATTTTTGGTGATCTCCAGTTCTTGGTCGACCGACTTCTGGATCGTGTCGCATACCATCTGCTGCACATCCGAGAACACCGCCACATAAAGCTCGACTTTGGACGGAAAGTAGTGGTAGATCGCCGCCGTGGTGATGCCGGCCGCCTTGGCCAAAGATTTGTTGGTCGTCGCGTCGAAACCCTCGATGGCAAACGAGCGTCGCGCCTCGATCAGCAGTCGACTTCTGGTGTCGGCGCTGTCGCACCTGGTCGGACGCCCCAATTTTTTCATTGGAGCAAACCTAGTTTTTCAGGCGCGCAAGACCCGAGTCAGAGCCGCGGCCAGTTCGACCGGTCGATCACCCTGAACCGAGTGGCCCGCACCGTCGACCACGAGCACCTCGGCGTCGGGTTTGCGGCGCAGGAGTTCGGCGACATCGGCATCGTCCACCACGGGAGAAGCCCCGCCTCGCACGAGCATCATGTAGCAACCCAGTCTTTCGATCACAGGCCACAGTTCGGCGATCCGCTCGACCCGACGCGCCGAATCTTCGGGCGACGGGTGCGTCGAACGGTCGTATCTCCACTGCCAAGAATTGTCTTGCAGTTGCCTCGCGTTGTGAAGTATTCCACGTCGCAAAGAACTTTCGCTTCGGGTCGGGTTGTGTTCGACGGTACGCGCCAAAATTTCGGCGAAACTGGCGAACGATTGCGGGCCGTTGACGAAATCGGTTATCGCCTTCGACTTTTTGGCGTTGACCCCGGGGGTGATATCCACGACAACGATTTTTTTAGCCAGGTCCGGGCGCATCCCCGCCAACGCCACGGTGGTCAGACCCCCGAGCGACATTCCGACCACGAGCTTTGTCGACGGCGCCCACTTTTCGATCGCCGTGGCGACATCGACCGCCAGAACACCCGCCTCGTAGTTTCCGTCCGAGCGCCATGAAGAATGGCCGTGACCCGGCAGGTCGATCGCGACAGCCGGCACACCCATCGCCAAAATGACGGTGTCCCAAGTGTGGGCGTTCTGCGCGCTGCCGTGCACGAAAAAAATCTCGGGCGGGCCGTCGCCCCACTTCAACGCGCTCAAGGTGCGCTGGTCGGCAAGTTGCATCGACAGTCGTTCGACTTTAGGCACTGATGGGACATTCAACGCGTACTCGGCGATGTTTTCACCGAACATCGAAAACTCGTCGTAGTCAATTTTCATGTGCGCCTTGAAATCATCGGCAAACGAGTTCTGATCACGGTGCCGTTGTCGTAGATGCGATGGTCGGTGTGGTTGTCGTCGTCGTGCTCGAACTGTTCACCGGAGCCTGCGTCGAAGTCGTCACACCCAGCACCGTAGTCGTCGGTGCCACAACCGTCGTAGTGGCGGCGATCGTCGTGTAATTCGGGTCTGGCCTGTCGAACGGAGGCACGGGCGACCCGTATTGCTCGGGCTCCTTGATTCCGTCGAACACATAAACCCTGTCGCCATATGCAACCAGAGCCGGAAAATATCGGGCGACCGACATCGGTATCCGCACGCAGCCGTGCGACGCCGGCTTCAACGGCACGAGAATCGCCCCGTGCACCGCGATGTTGTAGTTGAAGTAGACAGGGTTGTAGAGGGTTCCCAATTTTGTTTCGCGCATGCCCGATCGTCGATTGTAAAAATAGAAAATTCCCGCGGGCGTGGTCGCCTCGCCGCAGATACCCGTCAAAATCTGCTGATCGGTCTTGTTGCCCTCTTCACCCGGGTCGATCTTGACCTCTTCGCACCACGGCACGCCGTCGCCGCTCGACATGTGGGTGATCAAGACGGGCTTCTGGTCGGTGAAAACGATCATCACCTGCTCTGGCAGGTAGATCTCGACATGTGTCGCAGTGTCTGCCTTGCGCCGCGGCTTGATGCTCAGGTTCGACTGCATGATCGCCCAAGTCGACGGGGTGACGACGCCGGTCGCCTGCTCGCGGGGCACGCTCATCACGAGTTTCTCGAACGCCCACATCGCCTGAACGGTGTTCTGGCCAAACTCGCCGTCGATCGGGCCCGGGTCGAATCGTAAATCTTTCAACCGTTGTTGCACACGCAAGACATCATCGCCTTTCATGCCCAACTCAAGTGACCGATCGAGCGGCACGGTGACGAGCGGCAACAAACTCGTTTCGACGACGACATCAGGGTTCGAATCCTCGCTCGCCGAATCGGTCGAAGACCTGTTGACCACACCGATTGCGATCACCGTCATCAAAATCGCGAATGCGATCAGGGCGAACCGCCATCGATCCAACGCCGACATCATTTTCGGGTAAAGATCCGGCACTGGCGGGTCGAGATCTTCGGGCAACTGGTCGAAAGGGTTCACTGACTCGTCTTGTCGACCGGCTTGATTGCGTTGAGTTTCTTGCGCAGGGCGAAAGCCTCGCGCAAAATCTTGACGATCACCGATGGCGAACTGAGCGTCGAAACGCCGCGGGTGCGGGGAAAATAATCGACGCCGAACTGAACCACTTCGAGGTTCAGTTTTTTCGCGCTGACGATCAATTCAGCGTCGATGAACGAACCTTCGCTCTCGAGACTGATGTGGTCAAAAACAGATTTTTTGCAAAGTTTGAACGCGAAGTTGATGTCGCGAAAGCGAACCCCGAACAGAATTCGCACCATCAGGTTGTAGAACATCGAATAAACCACCCGCACCAGACCTTCGCCCGTTCGATCAAACCGGTAGGCGCTCACGATGTCGGCCTCGTACTGGCGCATCAACCGCATCGCGTTGTGCACCTCGCGCATGTCGAACGGCAGATCGGCGTCCGTATACAGCACGACATCGCCCGTGGCGGCGGCGAACCCCGACTTGATCGACCCGCCAAGTTTTCTGTTCACGGGGTGATGCACGACTTTTATATGTTGGTCTTTGCCCGCCGCCTCATCGGCCAGGCGGGGCGTCGCATCGGTGGACGCATCGTTGACGATCACGAGTTCGTAATCGTCGATGACGCTCGCATCGCGCAGTTCGATGCAGATCTCGCGCGCCGCGTTTAGCGCACGGTGCAGATACTGCTCCTCGTTCCACATCGGAAAAAAGACGCTGAGTTTTTTAAATCCCGTCTGCGACATGAGGCTTTCAGGCTATTGTCGGTCTTGTTATGTCGTCTCTACCCCCGCCCGACCAAGCCCAGATTCTGCGCGTCGGTTCGCTCACCCCCGCCTGGAAGTTCGCCCTTGTCGCCACGCAGTTGCTGATTCTCGTGTCGCTGGTGATGCTCGGCATCTCGGCATTGACCGTGGGCAAACCCACGTGGTGGTTGGCCGCAACCGACAACAACCTGACGGCCGTGCTCGTCGTGGTCCCATTCTTGGCGCCGTCGCTCGTGATCTTGGCTGCCGCGCGTGCATCGCACCTCGCGCCGTTGGCGGGGCTCTTCGCCACGGCGGTTTTGGCGGCGACGAGCGTCGTCGATATCTCGAGAACACCGGGCATCGCGTTGGGCGAGGCGATTTTGGCTGGCTGCACCGCACTCACCACGATCGCCGTCTTTGCCGGACGACGACGAGCGATCAATCCCGCACTATGAGCCAGAACAATTCCTCGGCCAAAGTACTGACCTCGCTGCCTGCCGGCGAGAAGGTCGGCATCGCCTTCTCCGGCGGCCTCGACACCTCGGCTGCCGTCGCGTGGATGCGCGATCGCGGTGCGCAACCTTTCGCCTACACCGCAGACATCGGGCAACCCGACGAAAAAGATCTGGCATCGGTGCCGCAACGCGCGAAAACCTATGGTGCGGTCGAGGCGAAACTTGTCGACTGCCGCGAGTTGCTGGTGCAAGAAGGTCTCATCGCGCTGCAGTGCGGCGCGTTTCATATTTCGACCGCGGGTCGAAACTACTTCAACACGACACCGCTCGGTCGCGCCGTGACGGGCACTCTTCTGGTTCGCGAAATGAAGCATGACGGCGTCGACATCTGGGGCGACGGCAGCACTTTCAAGGGCAACGACATCGAGCGGTTCTACCGCTACGGGCTGCTCGCCAACCCGAATCTGCGCATCTACAAACCTTGGCTAGATGTCGACTTCGTGCGCGAGATGGGCGGTCGAGCAGAAATGAGCGAGTTCTTGGCCGCCAAAAAGTTGCCGTACCGCGATTCGGCGCAAAAGGCCTACAGCACCGATGCCAACATCTGGGGTGCGACCCACGAGGCCAAGTCGCTCGAAGAGTTGTCGACATCGATGCATATCGTCGCGCCGATCATGGGTGTCGCGCATTACGACGGCTCGGTGAAGATCGCCACCGAAGACGTGACGATTCGCTTCGTCGAGGGTTGGCCCGTGGCGATCAACGGCAAGGAGTTCTCGTCGCAAATCGAGTTGGTATTGGCGGCCAACGAAATCGGCGGTCGACACGGTCTGGGCATGAGCGACCAGATCGAAAACCGAATCATCGAGGCCAAGAGTCGCGGCATCTACGAGGCCCCCGGCTTGGCACTGTTGCACATCGCCTACGAGCGTTTGATCAGCGCGATTCACAACGAGAACACGATCGAGAATTACCGCTCGATGGGGCGTCGACTTGGTCGATTGCTCTACGAAGGTCGATGGTTCGACCCGCAATCTTTGATGTTGCGCGAGTCGCTGACCCGCTGGGTTGGTTCGCTCGTATCGGGCGAGGTCAAACTGCAGTTGCGTCGCGGGGACGACTACAGCATTCTCGACACCACGGGCGCGCATCTCACCTATTCGCCCGAGCGTCTGAGCATGGAACGCGTCGACGACGCGCCATTTGGTCCGCTAGACAGAATCGGTCAACTGACGATGCGCAATCTCGACATTCAAGACACGCGCGAAAAACTCGAGATCTACCGCCAAGCCGGCACACTCGAACCCGGCACGCTCACCGAACTCGAATAACTTCTGGTCGTCAGGCGTTGACGATCGCGCGGGCGATGCCGGCGACCAGTGCGGCGCGTTCGGCCATCTGCGAGACAAGAACATGTTCCGTCACGGCGTGCGCACCACCGCCCACGGCCCCCATGCCGTCGAGCGTCGGCACGCCGATCGCCGCGGTGAAGTTGCCGTCTGACCCGCCGCCAACCGCGACACCCTGCAGATTCTTGATGCCCAATTCGGCGGCTACCTTCTCGGCGACGCCGAACAATTTTCGCCCGGCCGACTCGTGCATCGGCGGTCGGTTGACGCTGCCCGAAACTTTCAGCGTCGCCCCCGCGACGACGGTTTGCAATTGCGACATTTCGCGCTCGATACGATCTTTTTCTTCGGGCAACACCACGCGCACATCGACTTTGATCATCGCCGCGTCGGGCACGACATTTTCTGCGTTGCCCGCAGTCGCCACAGTCGGCGTCACCGTCGTGCCGAGTTCGGGTCGCGCCATCGCCACGATTTTGGGCACCTGGGCGGCCAACTCGACCAGGGCGTTGACGCCCTTTTCGGGCTCGAGCCCGGCGTGCGACGCGCGCCCGGCGATCTGCACCGTGAAAGTGCCCACGCCCTTGCGCGCAATTTTCAACGCCCCGCCGTCGGCGCTCGGCTCGAGCACCAATACCGCTCCGGTCGCGCGCGCACGGGCTTCGATCAGTTCGCGCGACGCATAAGAACCGACTTCTTCGTCGGCGGTGATCAGCATCTCGACATGATAAGAATCGCGAATCGCGCTCAAGCCATGAATCGCCTGCACGATGCCCGCCTTCATATCGAAAACCCCCGGCCCGCGCGCGACGTCACCGTCGACCGAAAACGGCCGCGTCGCGGTGGTGCCCAACGGAAACACCGTGTCGTGGTGCCCGACGATCAGAACTTTGGTCTCGTCGCTGCCCTTCCAATGCACATGCGGCCCGCTTTCTGAAGGGATGATCTGCGCCGCCTTGCCCGTGACGCTCGCGAACAACGCGGCCAAATATTCGGCGCTGCGCTGAAGTTGGTCGACGTTCAGCGACGGCGACTCGAGGTTGACGAAGGCCCCGAGTTGCTCGATCATTTGCGGCGTGCGCGCCCGCATCTCGGCCAGCAGTTCGGTGGCGGTCGGAGAGTTCGTCGTGATCGGCACCTTTATATTGTGCTACGCGCGCGCGAAGGAATCTCGGCGAAATAAAAATTCTCGAAAATGGCGCCGAAAATCGAGTGTGAAATCATGCACTTTGAGCGGTCAATCGTGCCCGGGATCGGACTCGAACCGATACAGCGCTATTCGCACTAGGGGGGTTTAAGCCCCCCGCGTCTACCATTCCGCCACCTGGGCTAGACGATCAGGCTACGCGCGTTTGCGCCTCGTCGGCGATCATCAGCGTCTCGACGCAGGACCAAAGCACTGTTCGGGCGGTCTCGGCTTCGCGACCGACGAGCCGATTGGCGGCGACCACCCCTTCGACCATGTCGCTGAGCACGGCCAAAAATGGTCTGTCGCGCAACGCCACCGAGACGACCACACCGTCTTTGATGCGTCGCAGGCTGCGATCGACACCGACAATTCGCGGCGGGGTGCGAAAGCCGGGTGGTTTCAAACCGTGGCGGTGGGCCTGGTTTGCCAGCACTCGTGCCGCCCAGGCGAACTCGGCGTATCGTGCCCGCGCGCCGCCATGCACCGCGCTTTTTTTGTCGATGCTCGCCACTTCGCCACTTACCATGGCGCAAATTATTGCCGAAGGGTCTGACACGGTTAACGCGAAAACACCCGTTCTGTAATGTGATTACGCCATGACGACAGGCGAACTCAATCCGATGCAACGCAGCGTCGTCGATGTGTTGAAAAAACCCGCGGGCTGGGTGCCGCTTCCCTTGTCCGTGGTCGATGCAGTGCGCGATCAGATCGAAAAGTCGCTCGCACCGCTGGCCGAAAAACTGACGCCCGACCGTCCGTTGTTCATCAGCAAGGGTGGTCTGACGACCGTGCATGGTTGCGAGACTCACTACATCGCCTCGCTCGATTCTTTCGAATGGACACTGACCAATGCGCGCGGCACGATCATGCACAAGGCGGTCGAACTTTCAATCAATTGGCGCGGGCCCGTCGAACCAGCCCTGCTCGTCGACGAGGCGTTGGCGCGCCTCGAAGACGAAGAAGGTCGCGGGCCGGGTGAGTTCATCGCCCAACTTTCGCCCGGCGAACGGGCGCAGTTGCGCAGTTACGCCGTAGATCTCTTCACGAAATTCGAAGAGAGTTTTCCGCCGCTGAAAGCCGCTTGGCGCCCCGTCACCGAGAGCACGGCGCGGGTCGAACTCTTTGGCGGTCGCATCTCGCTGTCGACCCGTGTCGACCTCACGCTGGGTGCCCCCGGCAGCAAAGTGATCATCGACCTCAAGACGGGTCGCATCTACGCGAATCACCGCGAAGACCTGCGGTTTTACGCGCTGGTCGAGGCGCTTCGGTCTGGTCAACCACCCCGCCGCCTGGCTACATACTCACTCGAGTCGGCGCGTGCCGATGTCGAAGAGGTCAGTGAAGGCGTGCTGCAAGCGGCGGTTCGTCGGGTTGTCGACGGCGCGAACGCGATTTACGAATTGACCCGCGAAGAGCGCGAACCAAAACTTAATCCTGGTGCGCAGTGTCGCTGGTGTCCGCTGGGTGCGACCTGCGAAACCGGCCAACAGTTTTTGGCCCGCGATTCCAGCGACGACTAATCGCGAGTCTTCTAACTCAGTTTTCTAGTCGGGTTTTACTAGCCCCGCCCCATGTTTGGGCGCTTGCCATGATTGGCTTTCGAGCGACGCATACGGGCTTTTCGTTTTTTTGTTTTCTTTGACATGATGCGATCTTAGTTCGTCGCCTTGCGCCATCGCGCCCTACCGCCCGCATAGGGCGTGCCTTCGGCGTTCGTCTTCGAGCAGACATAACTCGTGCCTTTGTAACTGCCGAGCGCATCGACCGGACTACAGAACGAACCCGGATGAATATCGCGCGTCGCCGCAACCGAACTTGACGGCGTGGCGCTCGAACCCGCCGTTGTTGTCGTCGCGGTGTTCGAACCCGTCGATGCAGCAACACTCGTGGTTGTCGTCGAAGTTGCAGTATTGACGGTCGAGGTTTTCGGCATCGTCGTCGAAGTAACAGCCGCAGTAGTAGTAGTCGCCGGTGCCGCGTTAGGGGCTGGGCTCCAACTTGCAATCGACAAACCTGCGCAATCGGACGCCAAAAGATTGCCGATGCGTCGATACTCGCTTTCATCCATTGACAGACCCCAACGGGCTTTGACCGAAATCCAGTTGCCCAAATAGGTGCACCAATAACTGCGCAGGGGCGGCATCCAGTTCGACGGATCCTTGTCGCCCTTCGCGGCGTTCACGCGGTCGCGCACGGCGATCAAAGTGCGACTATCGGTCAAGTCGTTGGCATAGGCCTTGCGTTGCGAGTCGCCCCACGCCCACGCCCCCGAGTCCCATGCTTCTTTCAACGCCACGACATGATCAATATCTACATCGGTTCGGTCGCTCAACCTCGTGCCGTCATAGGGCGAATACCAATCACCCGCCACCACGTAGCAGCGATAAGGGTCGACCTGGGGTGCCGAAACGCTGTCGCGCTTCAACACATCTTCGCGGGCGTCGCAACCGTTGCCGTCTAAGTCAGACCAGTGCACGAAAGAACTGCGCCGATACCCCGACTTGTATTCTCGCTCGACTTTTATCGACGACAACACCGAGCGTGCGTCTTGGCTGACCAGCCGTCGCGAGACCGATGCCGAATCAACGACCCGACTCGAACCCTCGCCGACGCCGGCGTTGACCGCGCTCGCCGAGACCGCGACTACGAGAACCGCCCCGTTTACAGCGACGCGCCAATTCATCAGCAAAGTTTACTGTCAGGCGACTTGCGAAATCTTCGGCACACCCTGTTCGTCGCTGACATCGATAAAGATGCATTCGCCGGGACAAACTTCGGCCGCACGCAAGACACTTTGCCGGTCACGGGGTGCGACCCGAGCCATGCTTCCCGCCCCACCCGGATCATTCAACGGCACACCCAACTCGGCGACATAGGCGATGCCGTCTTCGAGCAACTTGAAGGCGTCGGCGCAATGGTCTTCGCACAGCCCGTCACCCGTGCACAAGTCTTGGTCGATCCACACGCGCATCTCGGTCAGGTTAGCGAGTCAAATAGGCGACGATCAGCGCGGCGATCAAAATCACATTGCGCCCGACATCCCACCAACTCATCGGGCGATGCGAGGTGGCGCCGAAACAAGAACATGGCAGTCGATCTTCGTCTTGCAGTCGCACGAGCAACAACACGGTGAACCCCCCGAGCATCGCCAAACTCGCCGCCACGGCGGGGCCAAACCACCAGCCACCGACCAACAGAATGGCCAGCGCTATCTCGGCCAATGGCACCAAAACGACCGCGGGGTCGGGCGCACCGAGGGCGCGGGCCTGAAATGTCCAGTTGTTGAACGTGGCGAACTTGGCCACGCCCGCATAAACAAAAACTGCAGCGACCGCGAGGGAGATCAGAAAACTCACGACAAGGGCGAAGTGCCGACCACCGCTCCCTTTGCGAACACCATCGGCGATTGCGCGCCTTCGACCGCGTGCAAACCATGCACCCGACCGACGACGAAGAGGTGATCACCGACCTGCGCGCTTGATTCGATCTTGCAGTCGATGAACGCGACGCTGCCGTCGATCATCGGCGACCGCAACGGCGACGCCGACCATTTCACGCCTTCGAATCGCCCCTCGGCCTCTTTGGCGAATCGCCAGCACAGTTCCGCCTGGGCAACCGACAGAACATTCACGCAAAAGGCGCCCGACTCGGCGATCGCCGGCCAAGTTTTTGAATTCAAGCCGGGGAAAAATCCGACCAAGGGCGGCTCGAGCGAGATCGAACTGAACGAGCCGATCGTCAAACCCAGCGGGTTTCCGTCACGATCCAAACCCGAGATGATCACCACGCCAGTCGGAAAGTGGCCCAAAACGGTGCGAAATTCTTTGCCGTCGAACTGGGATTTCATCGCTTTCAGACTACGCCACAGACCTCGACAGTCAATCCATCCGCGGCGGCGAACACTTCGAACCCACGATTTTTCGCCGCGACCGCCAGCCGTTGCGCGATCACATCCAACGCGTCGTCGGTGCGCGACGGGTCGTGATGAAACAACGCCAACTTTTTCGCCGAGGTCGTCTCGGCAACCCACATCGCATATTCCAATGTCGAATGCCCCCAGTCCGACTTGGTCTCGAACTCGGCGGGCGTGTATTGCGAGTCATGGATCAGCAGGTCTGTGCCTTGGCAAAGTTGGCGAGCCGCGCCGGTGATCGAAAAATTTCCGACGGGTTGTTGATGGTCCGGGAGATATGTGACCGCGATGTTCTCGCTTGTCACGCGAAAGCCGAGCGTCGGCCCGACATGGGGCACGAATCGACTCGTAATTTTGGTCGAGCCGATCATGAAGTCGTCGTCGCCGATTTCATGAAAATTGATCTGGGCATGAAATTCGTCGAGGCTTATCGGAAAAATCGGCGGTCCGATCTTCTTCAAGAACAATTCGCGCAGGTTTCTTCCGTCCTCCTGTTTTGGCGCGTAAATGTCGAGCACGGTCTCCTCGCGCAGCAACGACTTGAAAAATGGCAAACCTTGCACGTGGTCCCAGTGCAGGTGCGTCAACAGGCAGGCGCCGACGAATGGTTTCGCCTCGGCCTCGATGTTTTGTCCGCCCATGTATCGCAGACCCGTGCCGAGGTCGAAAATTATCGGGTTTTGATTTTTGGCCTGCAACGAAACGCACGATGTGTTGCCGCCGTAGCGGTGCGTCTGGTGGTCGTGGCACGCGGTCGAACCGCGCACGCCGTGAAACGACACCGACACTTTGCTTTCCCCCACCGACAAAACGGTATTGCTTTTACTTCGTTGATTAAGAGACCCGATGAGGTGACCTTCGTCGCAGAGAACTAGTTTCTACTCGGTGGTGAATCATCAGCCCAAGCTCGATTGCGTGAGTGCCAACGGCACCGAGTTCTCTTTTCTCGAGTGCGGCTCAGGCAAGTTGGCGCTGCTTCTGCACGGCTTTCCTGACACGGCCCAAACTTGGCGACACCTGATGCCGATGCTCGCCGAACTCGGCTATCGGGCGGTGGCGCCGTTCACGCGCGGCTACGCACCAAGCGCCGTGCCTTCAGATGGCTGTTATCAAACCGCGATGCTGGCGCGCGACGCGAACGCCCTGCACGAAGTGCTCGGTGGCGACGGCGACGCCGTGATCGTCGGTCACGATTGGGGCGCGCCCAGTTGTTATGGTGCCGCTCTCGACGCGCCGAACCGTTGGCGAAAGGTCGTCGGCATGGCGGTGCCACCCACGGCCGCGCTCGGCATGGCGTTCGTTCAAAGCATCGACCAAATCAAAAAGAGCTGGTACATGTTCTTTTTTCAGCACGGATTGGCCGATCTCGTGGTCGGGGCCAACAATCATGCGTTCATCGAAATGTTGTGGCGCGACTGGTCGCCCAACTACGACGCGAGCGACGACCTCGAGTTCGTCAAGCGCTCGCTGGCTGATCCAAAAAATTTGCGGGCGGCGCTTGGTTATTATCGGGCCACCCTCGGCGACGGCTATCGAGACCCGCGACTCGCCGACCTGCAGAATCAAATGGGTTCGGGCGTGCCGACACAGCCGCTTTTGTATCTGCACGGCGCTAACGACGGTTGCATCGGTGCCGAAGTGGTCGAGGCGGCGAGAAAAATCGCGCCGGCGAATGTCGAGTTTGCAATGGTCGAGAAAGCCGGGCACTTCTTGCAGCTCGAACAGCCGAAAATTGTGAACAAACTGATTTGTGATTTTTTGGCAAATTAGTTGATGACCGCCCTGCAAAATCCGCTTCGTGATGGTTGGTCGTTGATCGTCAAGCGCGAGTGCGCAACCTGTGCGATGATCGTGCCGGTAATCGCCCGACTCGCGCGCGAACTATCGGCTCTCACCGTTTATACGCAGGACGACCCGAGTTTTCCCGAGGGCGTCGATTCGGTCGACGATTCAGATTTGGCCGCCAGTTGGCATGCCGATATCGACACCGTGCCGACCCTGATTTTGCGCCGAGACGGCGCCGAAGTTTCGCGCACGGCGGGTTGGGTGCGCCAAGAGTGGCGCGAACTCACGGGCATCGCCGATCTGGGCGCCGATTTGCCCGAGTTTCGTCCGGGTTGCGGCTCGATGAGCGTCGACCCCGACATCGTCGACAAACTTCGCGTGCGATTTGGCGGCGAGATTTTGCATGCCCGCAAGATCGAGATCGCCGACGCCGAAGACGAGTTCGAGGCGATGTTCGCGCGCGGCTACACCGACGGCTTGCCGGTCGTGCCACCCACGCCCGAGCGCGTGATGCGCATGCTCGCCGGCACGACGCGTGATCCGCAAGAAGTTGTCGCAATTGCACCGCCTGATTTGGTCGAACTCACGATCGAAAAAATCGCGATCAACGCGGTGATGGCGGGTTGCCTGCCCGAATATTTTCCCTGGGTCGTCGCCGCGCTTGAGGCGATCTGCACCGACGGGTTCAATATGCACGGCGTGCTCGCCACGACGATGCCCGTCGGCCCGGTGCTGGTTTGCAACGGCCCTGGCACGCGAAAGATCAACATGAACTCGGGCGTGAACGCGCTCGGGCAGGGCAATCGGGCGAATCTCACGATTGGTCGGGCGGTGCAGTTGACCATTCGCAATGTCGGCGGTGGTCGGCCCGGCGAGGTCGATCGCGCGGCGCACGGCAACCCGGGCAAGTTGAGTTTCTGCTTCGCCGAAGACGAACTCGGCTCGCCGTTCACTTCGCTCTCCGTCGCGCGCGGATTCGACCCTTCGCAGAACACCGTCACCGCGTTCACCGGCGAAGGGCCGCGCTGCGTGGTCGATCAACTTGCGCGCCAACCCGATCAACTCGCGCAAACTTTTGCCGCGTGTCTGCGCACGGTTCATCACCCGAAATTGCCGTTCGCTTTCGACGCGATGCTCGTGATCGGCCCAGAGCATGCGCGCGTCTTTGCCGAGGCTAAATGGGGGCGCGAAAGGTTGCTCACCGAGATCAACGACCGCCTGCAACTGCCGGGTTCAGAGATTGTTCGCGGCGCCGGCGGCATGGCCGAGGGCGTGCAAGAGGCGTTCAAAGACGCGGTGCTGCCCAAGTTCCGCCCCGGCGGCCTGCTGTTGGTTCACGCCGGCGGCTCGGCGGGTTTGTTCAGCGCGATCATCGGCGGCTGGGCCAGCGGCAGCCTCGGCAGCGACCCGGTAACTAAGTTGGTGGCAGAGTGACGAACCGCGTGGTGCTTGATCCGACGAGCGAGAGGCAGTTGGCGACGCGCGAACTCTTGGCGCGACCCAAATCGATCGTCGATCAAACCGTCGGCCTGCTCGACATTTCAAAGGCCCGTGGCGATGTATTCTTGAACCAACTCGAATCGCGACTTGTCGCGGCCGGGGCAAAGGTTCTGCGTTTTCGCAAACCCACGTTCACGAAGCCCGCCCCCGTCGACTTGCGCCATGAAATCTCCACCAAATGCACGCTGGTGATCGAGGCCCTGGCCGATTGAGGCAGTTGCACGTCGTGCAGTGTGCACGACATCGTCGATCTCGAAACTCGGGGCGTGGCGGCGATGTTCGTCGCCTCCGACGTGTTCATGCAGGCCGCCGAGGTGCAGGCCAAAGCACTGGGTTTTCCGTCCGTGCAGCGCGTGTTCGTGCCGCATCCGATTCAAGACCGCACCGACGAAGAAATGCGCGCGCTGGCCGACTCGG
>Ga0194115_10001692_pt1 | contig 27489 bp, 31 predicted proteins | sample TA2MahsurfametaG_3_FD_148656 | JGI IMG/M metagenome (GOLD analysis project Ga0194115, IMG submission 148656) | Freshwater microbial communities from Lake Tanganyika, Tanzania - TA2015002 Mahale S4 surface | ecosystem: Environmental > Aquatic > Freshwater > Lake | place: Tanzania: Lake... | reverse complement strand
TACTCATCGTCATCATCATTACCCTCTTTGTATTGTCTATATTGCTCCTTAGCTTGTTGTAATATTTCTGAAAATTTTCTACTAGCTTTTTGATTATCTTCCCTATTGTTAGAAACCACATTTGATATGATATCACGTAAAAAAGATTCAGCGGGTACACTATATAAAATTTGTTCAAAAAACGGATAATATTTTTTACCTTCAGGATCTGTTGTTAATTCGTCCGGAAGTAACAATCTTATTTTCCGAACTAACTCAGCTCCAACACGGAAATTCATAGGTTCATTTGCCATTGTATCAGTTTGACCAATAACATCCTGAGCCATACCAAGGTCCATGTCCGACCACTGTGCTCTTGAGGTTACAATTGAAAATGTCTTAAATAATTCATGTAATAGGATTGGGAAAATGATACCATTCGCGAAATATGTATCGTTTTCCTCGTTTTCCTCACCCCCACCTTCATCTTCGTCCTCGTCTTCATCACCATCCATTTTACCAGCGGATCCAGCTGCGTTACCACCCAAAGCTTCAATTAAATCCTCATCGGTAAAATACATTAAGTCATTAGCTGCCATAATTTTATTATACAATGGATATAACGATGGGTCAATCTCATCCAATCTATCTTTATACATTTGATAAGCGAATTGACCACGTTTACCTTTACCCTGAATAATAGCGTTTATCACATTTCTCTTCTCAATCTCAAGTTGTCTTTGTTCATCTGGTGTTAACTCATCAACGTCAAATGAAAAGTTTTTAGGTAATTCTAATTTTTTCATTTCTTTTGGTTTCATCTGAAATTGATTCGGGTCAATTCTTTGTTCACCTAGAAAAGTTAAAACGTTTATAAAATCGAATTTATAAACCACCCCACCTTCTTTTCTTTCTTTTGATACAACACCCTCATCTATAGCTTCTTCCATTGTCATATTTGACGGTAACCAACCTTCCTCCTTTGCCGCTATCTCCATAGCTAAATCTCTGAGTTCCTCTCTATAACTAGGTTCGATACCCATAACCTGTCTTACGGACATCATTTGTTCCATTTGGATAGCTCTCTTAACTTGTGGATTGGTTATGTTTTCCTCGGTACCGTAGTATCTTTTAACGTAATCAACAATTTCTTTAAATCGTTTTTCTGTCATTTTCTCAACATCACCAACACCACCTTTAAATCCACGGTTTTTAGCGTAAATACCCTCTGGATCTTCGATTCTTTGTTGGGTCCTTGGGTGCATTCTTTCTGGATAATCTCCATACTCGATCGGAGCTTCATTCACGATTTTTCTTATTAATCTTTCTAAATTTCTATTTCCCATTACATTAAATTTAACGCTTGTTTTATTACTGAGATAAACTCATTTTTCTTTTCCTCCTTACCTTTTTTAGCTTTTGGATTTTCTTTTGGTCCAGGCCTTTTAAATGGGTTTTTATCTTTTCCCGGTTTAGTTTTTTCTTTTGTACCTGGTTTTACTGGAGCGGTTTCTGTGTTTTCTCCCATTTCACCACCCATACTAAACATTTTACCGATTGGTTTGTCCATTGTTTTCATTTCTTTTCCTTTATCTTTTGAAAACATAGTCATTTTTTTTGGTCTTCTCAACACCATTGAGTCTTCTTTTTTTGTTTTTTCTAAAATTACTTTAATAAGATCTCCTTTAGTCATTGACGGGTTCACATGACCCTCAATTAATTTAACGATTTCATTTTCTAGTTGTTCCTCAACTTTGGATTTTTCTTTTTTCTTATTATATTTTACTGTTTTTTCTGGGTGTTTCTTTTTTGGCATATCTTCATACTCCTTTTCGGTTGTACTGTCTGAGAATTCTCTTGCCATATCACACCACTTCTTTTTTTCTTTACCTTTTGATTTGTTACACTTAGCCCAAAATAAACCTTGTTGAGCTTTTGATTCAAATCTCTCAGTAACTTCACCCTCTTTCATTGGTGTTAGTGTCGTTTTACCTGGAGTCTGTGTCCCCGAAACAGCCACAGTTTTCGTACCTGAATCAATAGGTATTTCAGCGTCTTTATTTTGGTCAGTTTGGTACTGAGTTATTGTGGTTGTTATTTTGGTAACAACCTCATCAACTTCCCTTTTATTGAATTTTTCAGATAATGTTTTAATCTGAGATTCGGTTAATCTAGATATGGTCTCAATCTTCAAACCATTTTTGATTAAGTTCATTATATCTTTTTTAGTTCTCATACACCGTTTTTTTTTCAAATTCTAATACGATATCTCTTTCGTATAATTTATCTTTTATTTCAGACTCAGTATCTCCAAATCTAAAAACCATCCTTTTTGTTAATAAAAAATCAATATCTCCGGAGTCCATTTCCCACCCTAAAGCTAATACACCATCCATCGAATCTATTAGTGAAAAAACATCAGAGTCTTGAACCAACTCCAATGTCACCTTTTCATTAGTTAATAAACCAACCTTTCTTATGTGGTCAATGTCCGGAGGACTCGGGTACCCATTTGCTGGTTTTGATTCCCAATTCTCACCCCAAACCTCCAAGGTATCCGAAAATATAAATTCATATATATTATCACCCTTATAATTTGGGCCTAATTTATTTATGTAAATTAAATAACTCATAACACCTTCCCATCTGGGGTTATTTTATTTTCCTTTAATCCGGTTTTAAATAATAAATTACCTTTACTTGTTGACCCGACTAAAAAAGACTCTGGATTTTTTTCTAAAAATTTTAAAGCCGATCTTTCTTGTCTAATAGACTCAGAAAGGTTTACAATTTTTTCTTTTGTCTTGTTAATTGTTTTTGACTTTGAGACTTTAATTTCAGTCTCATTAATGTGTTTATTAATAACCTTATCTATTATTGACTCATACATTGTTTCGTGTTTTTCATGTGGATACCTTCTAATTTTCTGTCTAGCACCATGTCGTGGATATTCATTTTCATCACCCATCTCATTCATTAACCCATTGGAGTAAGCTCCACCCATGTAATCATTAAAAGAGTCAACATATGTGTCATAAGTTTCAGCTACCTCTCCCGAAGGTTCGGACGGCTCTTCACTATTATCCATATTCTCATCACCAAAATCAATATCCTCCTCGTCATCGATACCCAAATCGTCTTCATCATCTTCTTCCGAACCTTCCAGTCTAGATATAATTTCATCAACATCATCTTCATCTAAAGATGAAAGATCCAAAGCTGATAATATCGAATTGATTATGTATTTTGTATCATTGGAATCCATATCATCTTTGGATAAATAAGCTCTTATTTTTTGTGCTGATTTACCAATTAATTTTTGAATCAATTTCATTGATACCTTACCGTCTTTTTTTGACCCCATGTCGTCATCGTAACCATCTGACGTTGAGGATGACCCCATGTCGTCATAGGTGTCTGAAGCGTCTGACGGTTTTTCACTAGTATCAAGATCACCCATTGGTGGAACATCCCCCCCTTCCATTGGTGGGAGCTCTGGTGAAGCTACTGGTTCCGGTGAAGCTACTGGTTCCGGTGAAGCTACTGGTTCCGGTGAAGCTACTGGTTCCGGTGAAGCTACTGGTTCCGGTGAAGCTACTGGTTCCGGTGAAGCTACTGGAGACTCACTTGATTTTGTTTTTGGTAATTTTAGTTTAAACTTTTTTTTTTGCTCTGAAAATAGAGAAGTACCTTCAGAGTTTTCATATAACATATTAAACTCTTTGGCCATTAAATTTAATTTTTTAAGTGCCTGGGAATACGATGAATAATACTTCCTATTTTTCATCGGTTCAATATAATCCGAAGTGGATTCATTGATTGATTTTTTTATGATATATCCTTGTTTTTCTTTTACGATTTCATATTGATTCCCGTCAGATAATGACAACTTATATTCTGTTGATTCACTCTCATTAAGTCTTGACGGTGTATTTTCATTATATCTAGCGATTTCCATAATACGCTTGATTTTATCCATACCCTCAAGTTTTTCACTTCCAATTGGTCTTAATCCTGACATAGTATATTTTTTTAAATAATTATTTTTTCTTAATAAATATATCGATAAATGGTATTATACTATTTAAATTATAAATTATTGATTCATGGACAATCTATCATCCAACAAACCTATTGACGCGTCGTGTAGTTTCTCAATATACCCGTTCCTTCTTAATATTTTAAACACTAGATTTTCCACCGAATACTCACCACCACTTTCCAACCCCGAAGTTCTGTATTTTTTAAGCTTGTCTTTATATTTTGATAGTAACTCCTTAGCCGTCTCCAAATCCTCATCACCGATATTTTCAATAACGTCATCAATAATACTCATCCATTGTTTTGTTTTTTTCTTTAAAAGTCTCCTATCAATATTCACGCTTTCCTTTTTTGGTCTATTTGACCAATCATCATACAATACTGAATAAACACCACTACTAAAATGAGCCTCAACCTCATTCTGAACATATAACTCAACCTCGTACCCAAATAACTTTATATCGTGTTTTTGGTTAAACAATATTTTTTTTAGGTTAAAGAATTTCTCGTATAGATCTATTTGTTTTTCATTATATTGGGATAAATTAACAACCACATGTAAATCAAAATCTGAATATCTGGACCAATTATAATTTGATAAAGACCCTGTTAAAATTATGTCTGTAACTACAATATCAACATCTAAAAACTCAATAAATTGATAAGCTATTTCCAATAATTTGTCCCTCACATCACGTTTCATTTTTACAGTACCCCCATCCTTCTCCCAAATCTTTGGGTTTAGTGAGGTTTTTGGGATAAAACTACGTAATATCTTATTGTCCATTTTAAATTTTTAATTCAATAATAAATACTTAATACAACTAAATTAAGTTAATTTTTGGTATTTAAATATTTTTGATATTTTAGTATTAAAGAATGATCCTTGTGATGGTGACATTCTAAATTGGGTGTATAATTGATGAGGTACATCAGAATATTGGTATTTTATACCATTCTTAAATTCAGCTACCAACATTTTTGTTTCGGTATCATATTCCGTTTTTACCAAATTACTAGATTGTATTTCATTTATAATTTTAGTTCCTTTTATTTCTTCTTTAACTATTGCCATATTATAACTTTTTAAATAAATATGTTAATAAAAACAATATGTACTTTTAGTCTTTTGTTTCTTAAATTTATAAAAAATAATATTATGATTGAATATGTTGATGATGGTGACAAGAACAAGAAAAAGTCCGAAAGTGGGACTCCCGTTCTAGATAACTTCAGTAAAGATTTAATAAAATTAGCTGAACAAGGTAAATTAGATCCCGTTATTGGTAGACAGAGTGAGATATTTAGAATAGCTCAGATCCTATCACGAAGAAAAAAAAATAACCCAATTATAATTGGGGAACCGGGAGCTGGAAAAACAGCTATCGTTGAGGGTTTGGCGATGATGATTCACAACGGGGAATGTCCAAAAAACCTAATGGATAAAAGGATTGTTTCGTTAGATATTAATTCGATTGTAGCTGGTACCAAGTACCGTGGTCAATTCGAAGAAAGAATGAAAGTAATTATTGATGAATTACAAAATACAAATAATATTATCTTATTTATCGATGAAATCCACACAATGGTTGGTGCTGGTAACAGTTCTGGGTCGTTGGATGCTTCGAATATATTTAAACCAGCGTTATCAAGGGGGGAAATTCAATGTATTGGGGCCACAACTCTTGATGAATATAGAAAACATTTCGAGAAAGATGGGGCTTTGGAACGAAGATTTCAAAAGGTTATAGTAGACCCATCAAGTAAAGATGAAACATTTGAGATTCTAAAAAGAAGTAAATCTAAATACGAGGAACATCATAAAGTACACTACTCAGACGAGTCTCTTTGGTTGTGTGTCGAGTTAGCTGACAGATATATTACCGATCGTGAATTTCCAGACAAAGCGTTTGATATTCTGGATGAGGTTGGTTCTAGAATGCAGATAGACATTAAACTACCTGAAGTGATTGAGAAATTAAAACAGGAAGCTCAGGATATTAAAAAGGAAAAGGTTGATGTTATAAAAAAACAAAATTATGAACAAGCAGCTGAACTTAGGGATCGTGAAAGAAGTGTGGTACTTAAACTTGAGGATGAGAAGAAAAAATTTGAACTTGGGTTATTAAGTAGTAAAAGGGGTATCCCGGAAGATTTGATCTATGAGGTTGTGTCTAATATGACTAAAATTCCTGTAAATAAATTAAATGTTGATGAAAAAAATTCATTGGTTAGTTTGGAATCATCATTAAACTTAAAGGTTATTGGTCAGGAAGAAGCCGTCTCTAAAATATCAAAATCGATTCGTAGAAACCGTATTGGGATTAAAGACCCCAATAGACCAATTGGGTCATTCATATTTTTAGGGTCAACCGGTGTTGGTAAAACATTTTTAGCTAAACAATTAGCTAAAGAAATATTTGGTAGTGAAGATAGTTTAATTCGTGTTGACATGTCCGAATACCAAGAAAAACACACTATATCAAGATTGATTGGATCACCACCAGGATATGTTGGACACGAGGAGGGAGGTCAGTTAACAGAACAGGTTAAAAACAAACCGTATTCGGTTATATTGTTTGACGAGATTGAGAAAGCTAATAAGGATATATTCTCAACACTATTACAAATGTTAGATGACGGTCACATAACCGATAGCTTGGGTCGGAAGATTAACTTCAAAAACTGTTTAATTATTATGACATCGAATATTGGTGTTAAAAAATTACAGGATTTTGGTACAGGTGTTGGGTTTAAAAGTAATATTAGTGAGACAATTCAGGAAGAACATAAACGTGATGTGTTAAAAAAGGAGTTGGGTAAGTTTTTTGCACCTGAATTTTTAAATAGGATTGATGACGCGATAATATTCAACTCACTTAAGAAGGATCACGTTGATAAGATTGTTAAATTAGAAATTGACAAGTTGATTGAAAGACTACAATCCATGAAATACAATTTCACCTATGAAAACTCCGTAACTGATAAAATATCTGAAGTTGGATTTGACGAACAATTTGGTGCTAGACCAATTAAACGAGCTATTCAGGACAAAATTGAGGATTTAATATCCGAAAAGATACTGACTGGTGATGTTGTTGAGAATAAAGAATACATGTTATTTGTTAAAAAAGAAAAGGATGAATTGGTTATCGATTTAGAAGAGAGACTAAAACCCGAACCAAAAAAACGTGGTAGAAAGAAAAAGAAGGATTAATAACCCTCCTTTTTTATTTAGTACTTTTCGTAACCAAGTTCATCTATCATTAACTGGCCAACCTTAATACCATTATACGTATCCTCCACAACCACGTATTCGTTCCTTGTGTGATAGTTATAATACCCGATTGATATATTGAAACACTGAATACCGAACATCGTTCTAATCGGATATATGTCGGTATATGGATGTCTGTGATATTTGGTGTCCGATGGGAAATGTTCGGTAATTAATCTACCGCCAACCTCAAAAAATTTACTTTCACGGTCAAACATACTAATATTCATCAAAAACTCTGAAATCATATTGTTTTCCGGAGCGTCAAACTGAATTGAGTATCCTACATTTTCAAAAAAGGTCGGGTCAGCTTTAAAAGATCCCTTACACCCGGTCTCTTCAGATACAAAAAAAGCCGCTTTTAAATTAGGTAGTTCTTTTAGTAACTCAAGACAAGCGTAAACACCACATTTATCGTCACCACCAATACCGGTTGGGTTTCCATCATCGTTATACGCTTTCAGTGATAATTTAACATTACCCTGTGCGTCCGGTAACATCTCTTCAACAACGTTTATAGGTTCAATATTGTGAACGGTATCCGTGTGGGATATTACACACGGAAAAAAACTAACCTCATCAGTTTTTTTGGTAGCGTAAATATTGTGAAACTCATCCACGTAAAATGGTATTTTGTTTTCTGTCAACCAATCACAAATAAATTTAACCATTTTTTCTTCCTGGTACGTTTTTGTTGGTACCGATAGAACGTCTTTCAATAACTGATAATTTCTTTCCATACAACAAATATATGGGTTTTATATTTAATTACCAAATTAATTTAATACGTATGTTTTTTTAAACCCAGACCAGGTAACGTAATAATCATACATTTCTACATCTATTGTGGTTGTATTACGTTTTACCGTAAACATACCAACAGAACCATCACCTAAATACCAATTCCTGGTAAAATATTTAGTTACAAGATCAAAAAACCTAGTTTGACCAATCGACCTAACATCACCCGGAACAATATTATCACCTTTAACATAACTAAAGTCAAATTCATAATCATCCTCACGACCCCAGAAATTTAATCTAAAATATTCCGAGTCGTTTTCAACCAATACCTCCAAAAAATCAAAAGGTGTTCTAAATTCCTTAACATATCTATCACCATTATTATATGAAGCTTTTGTTCTTAACTCTAATTTTTTTTCTTTTGGGTGAATAAAAAATACAACTTCATTATATGAGTAATTTTCAAAATCGTCACTCCCTAACGCACTTTTTGGTTCACCTTCAATATACTTAAACCTTTCTTTATTTGTCATTAAACTTATATCAACCAAAAATTGTGTAAGGTTACCTGGCAATTTAAGACTTTTATTTTTAAGTCTTTGTCCTTTTTCATTCAGACCATAGACATACCTCTCAATGTCATCCTCACGTATCTGTAAACCATCAAATAAGATTGTAAAAGTTGACACATCCCCCAGTGAACGACAAAATATGAATAAACCGTTTAATAAATTTCTTTCATTATTTTCCATAATTTTAATTTACCCTCATTAAATAATTCATAATTATACAAAAATGAATTTAATTCGTCCATTGTTAATTTACGATATTCCGGATCCCTATCCCCGGTGTCAATAGCTACGGTAGCTTTATTATTTGACCGATCAAGATCCTGAATTACAAATTTTTTATTTTCATTTTTTGGTATACTTAACACAGTACCAAATCCACCTAATTTTTGAATATAATCCAAATAATTTGTATACTCCTCAAAATTTCCAAAATTAAACTCTTCAGATTCTTGAATCTCATCAAGAATATTATCAAATACGTCTGAAATTCGATCATTTAACTTTTCATAATCAAAATCATCACACCCGATACTGAACTCTAATTCCGACCAGTTACCCCTATTATTTTTATCGAACTTATGGATTAATTTTGTTAATAGATCCTTTATTGACCCACTAATAACATTTAATTGTTTAAACCAGGTTAATAACACAGAAATATTAACTTCATATTTGTAAGAGTGATTTACTTCCTTAATCCCAAATTTTATAAATGGATTATCAAACTCAGAATTAATGGAATCTCTAACTTTATCGTCAACACAGTCCTGATAATCTGACGCGTAGTCATAAATAAAATCATCTGAATACTTACCAAAAAATTGATCAAATACTTTAACTTTTTGACGTATATCCAAATTAATTGATTTTGGTGATACTAGTGAGATTATCTCATTGAATTTTTCTTTATTTTCATCATTTAATGTACCGTTAATAAAACTACCGTCCTCCCACTGTTCGTCATACCAGTATCTATCAACGTCCCTATGTCTGTAATAACTATTAGCGTCTGTATAGTAATACCTATCTTCATTATCGATATTAAATACGTCTAAAAAATCATCACTATCCTCAATTTTAATTTCCACGATACTAGAAGAAGGTCTATCTTCATTATAATCAACATCACCAATTAATCGATCAACCCCATCATTCCACCGTGGAACCCTTTTACCGGACATAATCGACTTTAAATACTCAAACGTTTCACCACCTTTGAATATTTTGTTAATGTTTTCCTTTAGTTGGGGGTACTTAGATATTATGTCTCTCACATCGGTAGCTTTTGACGATTTAAATCCGTCAGTAACATTTAATATTTTTGTACCGTCTTCATAGTCTTTAAACATGAATATGTCAGATTCCGGGTCTTTACCGACAATAAAATAAATATCCTCACTAAATACACCAAACTCAGTACTCACATCTGTTAGATCCTGGGTATTAAAATCTGGTAATAGGTAACTGAGACCCTTTTTTGTCATTACATCGATTAATTTAACATCATCATCTTCATAAATAACATCCAGGTCATCTTCGTATGGATTATAATTTTCTCCCATTATAAAATAAAATATTTTTTACTAATTTTAACTTGTTATATCTGATAAATATATTTATATTTGTATATATGTAGGAATATACCTATATTTGTATATAGTTCTTTGATAATATGGGGGTGTTTATGGATTTGACAGGTATTGGCTGAAGAATAAGGGCATGTGGGGACTGAATTAATCTCCTTAAAAACTGATTCAGAAAACAACTGGCAATGTGCTAAACAAAATGGAAACTCTTGGTTTACTAAGAGGTTCTGAAGTTACTGTAGCTTAAGAAGTTTACGGAAACGGGGGGTCGGTGGACATATAACCTAGCAACAGAAGTCTTTACAAAGGTGGATCACGACTGAACCCGAAATCGAGTCGTTCATTGGTTGTTAATTTACGATGATGAAGAACAAATTAACTATTTTGGGGTGTTAGAAAATACCAACCTAAACATGTAGTCCTTACCTTACAGGATATTATGGACGAGGGTTTAATTTCGGACCCATCTATTGGTGACAATAGATTAAAAATCGGATGAACTCAGGGAAACCTCAGCACGTAATGGTGGTGGCAATCCTGAGCCAAGCTTACAGAGTAAGAAGGTGCAGAGACTACTGGAGTATGGCGACATACTTAATAACCAGCAAGAGCGTCCGACATCTCAATGAGATGATGATATAGTCCAAACGATAATGAAAATTATTGAGTAATTTTGCGAGTCCCTCCACCTCCACCATTTAGTCCCACTATTTAGTTATAGTGGGATTTTTTTTATACATTTTTTTGTGGAGACGGGTGATTTTTTGTGGAGGTGACGATTTTTATATGAAAAATTATGGGAAGAAAAAAAGAATTGGTCACTTGTTGTAACCCAAAATGTAATAAAGAATTTTATAAAGATTCTTCAGAGGTAAAAAGAAATGAAAGGATTGGTAGAAAAAACCATTGTTCCTTAGAATGTTGTGGGTATACAAGTCACGAACATTTAAAAAAATACTCCAAAGAAAATATAAAATATTTAATCCCATACCAAGGTATTAAACGTGACGAATACACCGGTTTAAGAGAACATTTTAGAAGGGTAAAAAAAAGAAAACACGATTATGACGTAACGTTACAGGATTTACTTGATTTATGGGATAAACAAAAAGGTATTTGTACCTATAGTGGTGTAAAATTACTTCACCCAAATGAAGGTGGCAACAATTTAAACACAGCATCCCTAGATCGAATAGATAGTAACTTAGGTTATATTAAAGGAAATTTACAATTTATAAGTATTACCTGTAATCAGGCTAAAAATAATCTAACCCACCAAGAAATGTTGAACTTTATTGAAATGATTTTTAATCATCGTAATAAATTAACAATACAATAAAAAACCCCACTCTATTAAGAATGGGGTTTCATGGTCCAGGTAAAACCTAAATTACTTAACGGTAACAGAATCTTTTACAGTTGATGTAGTTGTACTATCTGAAACTTCAGTCGTTGCGTCTTGAGTCGCGTTTCCAGTTGATGTGTTTTCACCACAAGATGTCACTAGAGAAATTGTCGTGAAAACCACGAAGGAAATTAAGAATAATCTTTTCATTTTTTTTTTAATTAAGTTATTAGTTTATTATACATAATATATAGTAATTTTTTTTTAAAAAATCAAGTTTCTATATAAAAAAAAAGACAACTAATTGTTGTCTAAGTTATTTTTCCAGTAAAATTTAAAAAAAGGTTGAGATTACACCTGTTATTGAGAACCTTTAGAAGGATTATTGTTTCCCTTCGTATCCACCATCTTTTGAATGGTATTTCTCAGTGACGGTTATTTAAGTGAACCACTCTTTAAGGTTTGATCTACTCTCCTATTACTTAACTCTCTCCGAGAATGCCTTCCCAGTTGATCCTTGCGAGATTAGAGGTCTTTGGTAAAAATACACTCAGACTTGGGGTCTTTATGTGCAACGAACAGCTCGTTACTAGGTAGTCACCTTTCGACCAAACCTGACGGACACTTTTCCATTTATACTTTTATGATTTTACATCCTTATTGTAAAAAATGTTTTGTGTCGTGGATTGTGAAAGTAGTGGTCCGTCTCGAGATTCATTATCTTTTGGACAACGAAATACCCAACTACCCTCTGAAATGTCCCCATTTCCATATTTTAAGACTACTTCGAGATCGAACCCTTGGTAGAGAACGGTCAAGGTTAGTAACAACACCACTTGTACACTAACATACCTTTCGGTTTTAAGTATCCTTTAATACTGGAATACGTAATTGTAGGTTTGGATAACTCTACTTCTCACATGATCCCTACGGGTTATTCCTATTGGGGTTCCCCCCTCAATCAGATGACCCACATCACCTAATCATAAGATCACTTTCCCTACACCGTTGGCCTCGGTACTAAAGATCTTATGGTATCCCGCTTGTGTACTCGACCTCAATGATCCTAAGTCCATCAAGACGCAAATCAATTTGACAGTTGACTCACTTTATCCCACTTTCGTGGTTTATTTAACGACTATACACAGCCAATTATCGTTTATCAGTTCCTGGTGTTTGTCCCGAAGGATCTAACCGTACTCCTGAACGGATAATTTCTTAATTTTCAAAGAACGTTTCGGACATTTCCGAATTGTGATACAAAGTTAAGACATTTATTTTGATTTGTCAAGTACTTTGTGAACTTTTTTTATTTTTTTTTAATATTTTTCTACGTATACGTGTTCGGTACCATATTTCGTCGCTTGATTGTGAGCAAAATCCGAACTCGGTGTGTAATACTTCATACCATTGGACCCGAAGTAGTAAAAAATAACGTTTTCAATAGCAACTGTTTCTTGTTCTGACATAATGATAAATTTTAAATTTGATACAAATGTAATGGACAATTATTTAAAAAACAAATTTTTATAATAACTTTTTGAATATTTTTTTAATTTCATTAACATTCTCAGTAACTTCCGTTGTTTCTTTTGGTGTCATCATCTTACCAAAGGACCCGAAAAGGTCGAATAATGTAGCGTTACCACCCTTCCCAAAGAACCCGGAGTAAGCGTCATCGTACGTTGACTTGGTGTCACCACTAACAGATTCTTGATCATCACCGGAATCATCCGACACCTCACCAGAACCCTTCAATAGTGTACCATCAACAGATAAATAATCCTTTATATGTTTTTTATTGTCAATACCGATGTGTACGTGTGTTATTGTTGGAGCTGAATCCCACTCACTAATTTCACCAACAAGATCACCAACTTTAATTTCATCACCAGATTGTAACTTAACATTCTTCAAATGTGTATAAAATGTATTTGGGTAACCATCAGATCCCGTTATAGAAACCTGGGTACCAAAAACTTTTCCGGTTGTTTTATTTGAAACTTTAACCTTTTTTACTTTACCTGGAAGTATAGCGTAAACTTTTGTTCCCGGTTTAGCGAATATATCCCAAGCGTTATCCGATTGCCAATTACCAAAAGGTCTAGATCCGTGATTTTTTGGTCCGTTTTCATAACCCGAATTCTTATTATCACCCCAACCAGGTTTAACACCCCCAAATATTTTAGGTAAAACCTTAGTTTCTGATTTACCACCATCTTCTTTGTCACTACCTGTGGTTTCAGAATCCGACGACGACTTACATAATGTTGGTATCCTACCAATTAGTGTTTCAAGTTTTGTTAGATCGGTTTTATCTTCAGGGTGAGAAGTTAACATAGATTTAGCTGATTCAATACCACTTTTAGCTGATTCAATTTCACTTAACTTTGAACACGCTGTATTAGGATCGATAGCTCGTAAGTCCTTTTCCTTAGACTCAATCTGTGATTTAACAATACCGGAATGTCTATTTTTTAATGTTGATAATATACTTAAAGCTTCCGTTTTTACCTTAGTGATCTCATCAATTTTAGATTCTTTTAATAGGTATTGTTTATCACCCAAGAACTTTGTCTCTAGTAATAAATTAGTTTTTGTTAAATTTTGACGTTTTGAGTTGTGTCTCATTTGAAATGATATATCTTATAAATATATCATTTGGGTAAAAACCACTTAGGTGTGTCTCTATTTCTCCAGGTTGTAAACCCAGACTTAGCTCCAATATAGTAATTACGATATGAATCTATAACCGAATCAACCTTATACTCGTCTGGCATCGCTCTCGGTGGTTCGGTAAACCCATTATCCGGAATATTTGGTTTATTCATAATACACCACTCAATTACTTCCTGTGATTTATGTCTTTTACCATATCTGTATGTATATTCACGACATAACTCCAAACCAAGGTCACAAAGATATAAATAATTAGATAAACTTTCCCTCGACCAAATAGCACACGGATGATTTTTATGTGACAGCTTGTACGGTACTTGTTCGTTAGCTTGGGGGGTTACGTGGTGTACACCACAAAGGAGTTGTGCGGTCTCCAGAATCATTTTTACCACATGTTTATCACAGTGATAAGTAGCACATTTTTTCGTGTCGAAGTCTAAAAAGAAAATATTCATAAAACTAATTTACTGGATAAATCCGAATAAAACAAATTTTATTAAATATTTTTATTAATTTTCAAGGTGGGATATTAAAACACCACCAACGGATGTCGCGTGAACCTGGAGATGATTTATCCCCTCAATATCCAATTTAGTCTTTCTTTTTGTGTAATCTAATCCAAGAATACCTATGAATTTTTCGTCAATTGTTTTTATTGAAAATAAATACCCGGATTTACAACCACTTTCCTCAGCTACATATTTAAGGCCGAAGGTAGCTATTGTGTCATCTTTAAAATCTGAAATCTCAATAGTATCGTTTTGTAGTAATTCATTTATAGATTTTGAAAACAGATTAACTGGTATGTTGTGGAAATTACTTTGTATTGATTGGGTTCCTAGGTTAACAGTTTCGTAAATGATTGAGAACTTAGCCATCGATTTCCCAGTTGGATAAAAGTTACCCCCATTATGGAACTGAGCTATCCAGACTCTATCCGCGTTAAACTCTTCCTTAATGTGTTCTATTTTTGATGTGATTAACTCACTAACTCTCAAGGTATCCCTAACCATATCAGGTTTTTTCTTTTTACTATCTAACCAATTTCTAACGAAAATGACCAAAATTGGTCCCAAAACACCGGTAATAAAAGCTACCGAAATCATTATAAAGTTTTCCATCAATTTTTTATATTATAAATATATTTAAGTCTGTAAAAATACGTAATTGTGAAACAAAAAACCCCCACTTTTGATGGGGGGGGGTCACAAAAAATGTATTGATTATTTTACCTTTTCAATAACAGACCAAATGGATCCGGTTAATGTTATTACACCACCAATAATTTCAGTTACAACTGTCTCATCAACAAGACCCTTCATTACCAAAATACCACCAACAAACGTTAACGCGTGTCTCACGATACCTAGTACTTGTTCTTTTGTTAATTTCATAAAACTTGTTTTTATAATGTTTATTTAAATATAAATATAAAAAAATTTAAAAAAATGTCAACCAATAGTTGACCTGGGTGATTTACTGAATATATACCGCTTGTCCTGATTCAGGTGACGACGTTGGTGGTGGAACCGGTTCATCGTTAACATCTGAGTTATTGATGGTTGAGATCTTAAGTTTACCTTCTTTAGGTTTAAGAGATAAAAAATAAAAAGTAGTCGGATCCTCAATTTCAAGTAATATTTTACTCTTTTTAAAAATTTTTTCGGTAATAGTCAGGATATCGTCATTATCTTGTTTATTAATATCAGCTGTTGTTCTATTTAAATCCGATAACAAATTAAAGTTAACATATATTGTATCAGTCTCACGTTTAGCAAATGAAAAATTTGAGAATAACTGTTCAATATTTTTACTTGATAACTCGCCAAGGAATATTCTACCTGTTAGATACATATTAATACTTTTAGCGACTTCAGTGGTATTTTTTTTAAATGTTGATGGTGGGTACTGCCCTTTAGACATTGAGAAATTAAAGTATGGTGAAGATATTTTACCCTCTTTAACTTTTGACATAAATTTATCTAATAAACTTTTAAGTTCGTCCATAGGTCCAGCTCCAATAGCGGTTCTAAGTACACTAAGTCGAGTAAACTGGTCCTTATCGTTTATTATGTAGTTTTTTTGGTATTCATCTTTATTATATGGTTCGTGTGTTTTTAAGTATATATCCTCACCATTAACTTTAAAATAAGAGTCTATTATGTGACCCATTTCATGATGAATAACATCGTACAAACTATTTAAATAATTTTTACCGTCATGTAATTGGTATAAGTTAATGTTTTAAGTAAACTTTTTTTAGTTATTTTATTCTGTGTTTCCGGTTTATTATACCAGTTTTTGTATATAGTAACCGAATTTGACAATTGTAATTTCGCGGCGTCCTGTATAGACTTTATGAGAACATTATTTTCAGTGGGAAATGACGTATTTATTTCGTTCTTTACGTTAACACTACAAAAATCACTAGAGGTATCGGTAGATCCACTAATTTGTTCACTTATTATGTTTACAATTTTATTTAATTGATATTCACTTATTATTATTTTTCCCATTGAATTACTAATAACTATAAATATTAAATTAAATAAAAAGATTGGTGTAATTTTATTTCGTTTATTTTTTTAATTGTTTAACCTATAATTATATATAAAGTAAGATATTATGGAAACAATAAAAAAAGGTAGTAAAGGTGAATCCGTAAAAGTACTACAGGAATTTTTAAAAATAACAGTTGACGGTAATTTTGGACCTAAAACAGAAAGTGCTGTTAAATCATACCAGAAAAAAAATGGATTAATTGTGGATGGTGTTGTTGGACCAAAAACCTGGGCACATATGGGTATTTTAACCACTGATAACGCTGAGAATAATGAAGTGGTTAACGCTCTTGAAATTAAAAAATATTGGATGCCGGAAAACACCTATTTTAAAGGTCCGGTACCTAAAAATTGGATCTTCCTACATCACACGGCTGGTGGACCTAACCCATACCAGGTAGCTGATATGTGGGCTAGAGACAATCGTGGTAATGTCGCTACAGAATACATCTTAGGTGGACAAAATGTATCAAACGGTAATAATAAATTTGATGGTGAATTAATCCAATGTTTTCCTGAAGGGGGATATGGATGGCACACCGGAACTGGTAATTCAGTAATGCACAGAAATTCAGTCGGTATTGAGGTTTGTTGTATGGGACAAATTGTAAACGGTAAAACTTATGTTAACACTCCAGCTGACCCGTCTCAGATTATAAAATTAGATAAACCGTTTCGAGGTTATCAATACTGGCATAACTACTCAGAAGATCAAATAGTAACATTAAAGAACTGGATTTTATTTATTTCAAATAAATATAATATTGACCCTAGAGTTGGTCTAGTTCAATGGGTTAAAGAGAAGGGAGCGGACGGATTTGATGTGTTAGATCTAACAAAAGCTAACTCAACCCCTGGTATGTACTCACATACCAATGTAATTAGAGGTAAAGTGGATATGTACCCACATCCAGATTTAATTGATATGTTATTAAGTTTATAATTATGTGTTACACTAAAGAACAAATAGAAACAGCTGTAAAATCAAAAAATTATGTTTGGTTTTCAGACCCAAAAAAGAAAGGGTACGATGTGAATATAGTTGGTGTTAGAAATAATTCACCAAGTGTTGCTGATAAAGTAACAAATGTTTTTGATGATTGTTTAACACTTTCATTTTTTGATGAAAAGGGTGTAGAACAATTCTATTGTTGGATGGCAACGACTGATCCTGGTAAAAAAGGTGTACAACAATTTCATAATAAAAATGGTGTAGCTAGATTAATACCAGGACAATATCGTGGAGTTTACTCAATAGACAAACACCAAGGTAAATACGAAGCTTTATGTCAAAGACTCGGGAATGTTAAGGTATTCAGGGATTCAAATAGGGACTTGGTTTTTGAAGAAGTTAAAATTGATACCGGTATGTTTGGTATTAATATTCACAAAGCTGGTCAAGACTCTACCTGGGTTGAGAATTGGTCCGAAGGGTGTCAGGTATTTAAACGTGTTAAGGATTTTGACGTGTTCATGTCGATATGTAAAAAAGCGATGAAGATATGGGGTAATAAATTTACCTACACACTCATCGAATCAACGGATATTAAGTAAATTAGTCTTTCTTATATGTGATATAAGAAATTACAAAAATACTAAATATAACCAGTGGTGTTACAATTGAAACTATTATTTCACTTTCCATATTTCTTTTATTTTAAGACGGATAAAACTGTTCTTAGTGTGACTAGATGAATAAAAACATGTTGTGTATTAACATACGTGTCATATCCATTATTATTAATTAATTTTTTCATTATAAGCTATGAAAATACTGATCATGAATATAATAGTGAAAAAACCAATAATAATTAAACCCATATTTTATTTTTTTTTGTGGTCCAAACAGGACTCGAACCTGTGACCTACGGTTTATGAGACCGCCGCTCTAACCTACTGAGCTATAAGACCTTTTCTATTTTTATTAATTGACTCAATCATTTTAATTTTACCACCAGGTGAAACATTTTTAGAACCATATGTTTCTGTTTGAGAGTGACAATTAGGACACAAAATCATTAAATTATTTAATTCGTTATTGGTTCTATCACCATCAACATGATCAACATGTAATACTAATGGTTTTCCATTCCATTCCCTCACACCACATATTTCACATTTTGTTCCACGTAACCTTTTAACATATCCACCCATCGCGTAATTCCATCTACTACCCTTTTAAATCTATTCATCAACCTTAAATCACCTTGACATCTATTTGAACAGTACTTCCCTAGTTTTTGACTTGGTAAATAACTAAATTCAACTCCACAAGTTATACACTCCGATTTCATAATATTTTTTATAATAAATATTAGAATACCGCAATAAAATATACCATACTAACTTTAATCTAGATGTTAGGGTGGGATTCGAACCCACAATGAGAAACCTTCTAACAGGATTCGGCACCTAGCCTCATTACACTCCTAACAAACACGACTCTTCAGCTTTCTACTCCCAGCTCCGAGGAATTGTATCTAACTTAGCCCATCTCACCGCTGTGTGGGAACTGAAGTTTATCGTTGGTACTCGGAGCGGGAATCGAACCCACACGGACATAAAGTCCACAAGATTTTAAGTCTGGCGTGTCTACCTATTCCACCACCCGAGCAAATTTATGGGTTTTTTATTTTTCTAATAAGTAAAACAAACCCAAAAAACAATATAAATAATATTATCGTCATATTGCGGTCCATCCGGGAATCGAACCCGAAGCACATCCGTGACAGGGATGTATGTTAGCCGTTACACCAATGGACCAAATAAAAGATGATAAATAACTTTATCAGGAATCCCGTCATTTGACTTCACACACCATTAGAGAGTTGGGTATTTCTACCTATCCTTAGTGTGTACCCTTGTGAACACCTCTCCGTGTTTGTTATTTTACACTTCCTATCATCTTCTGTACTCAGGGAGAGACTCGAACTCTCACGTCTTTCGACAATGGATCCTAAATCCACCGAGAATACCATCTTCTCCACCCCGCAATCTTTTCATGACCAATATTTCAAAGAACACCACAAAATTAATCATTATTTATTTAACTGTCAAATAATTTTTAATTTTTTTTCATATAAAATCAAAAAACCCACCTCTTTTGGAGATGGGTTTAAAAATTAATATATGTAAATTATCACACCATCTCCCTAAATAGTATCGTCACCAGCCTCAGCTAACCCTATTAAAGATATGATATGTAATGTTTTCATTTGTGTTTTCTATACGTTTTGTTATAAAAAAAGGACACTTTTTTTGATTTGTCAAGTAATTTGTATGAATTAAATAAAAAAACCCGAAAAAATTCGGGTCTGTGTATAGTATTCTATTAATTGTGGATTATAATTTTCCTAGTCTCAACTACATCACCATTTGACTTGAAAATAAACTTGTAGTTACCTGGGGGGTAATTGTGGATTGTCATTTCATTCGTTCCGGAACATGGTATCTTTGGGACCAAAAGGGTGTCAGATGAATATACATCAAACGTATCGGCTTTATCGGAGTCCCAGGATAAGGTAACTTTATCGTCAGATCGGTACTCAACAATGTTCATTGTTTTACAGGAGAACAAAGAAAACCCAATTAAAATTAAACTGTACTTTTTCATATTTTAGTTATATAAGATTTCGTAATTGTTATTGAAAATTTCCGGTGATTTAAACCCGGTTTTGAGTATTGACCTCTTTACCACAAATAGTTGTTCAATGAGGTGGATACGGTGACAAAGTAACTGAGTTAACGGGACTTTAATTGAATCCTTTGATGACTCGTAATTCTCAATAAGATTTTCTAATAGAATAGATAAATCAATTCCGTCAGAATAAATCATAAATAGGGAATCCTGATCATAATTCTCCACTAGTGTTTTTGAGTCGTGTTTTGTTGAGTAAAATACGGATGAGAATACTTCGTTATACATATCACAATAATTTAAGATTATGTGACAAATATACTTGTTTTTTTTAAAACTACAAAATTTTTAATTACAATTCCTATGAATTCTCATCATCATAGTTAACGTCACACGATATTGGTTTTTCGATTACCCTCCATCTACGATGTTCCATTTCCTCATTTAACTCGAATTCCTCCTCATTACGTAACATTTCATCAAGTATTTCGTATGCCCTCTCTAGACGATCACAAATATAATCCCTGACATACTCGAACGTTGGTCCATGCACCGGTAATTCAGCTATAATTGTATCGTCACCCGATTGTTCACAAACCAAAACAGATCCAAATCTACCAAACTCAGAATCTCTTGTTTTACTTTCAGCTATTTTGATTTTACATTTATCCCCAGTTCTAGGATGTGTGTATTTTAGATCTTCCTCTGAGTATTTACTCTCAGAAATAATATTTTTGATTAATTTTATTAATTCAGATTCAGTTAATCTAACTTTACGTCCCATTTTGATATTTTATATATAAATATCAAGAATTTTGTTAATTTTCTAGTGATAATGGGTTAACGTTATTTATTTCCCACAAAAATATTTGATATTCTTCTGAGTTTATAAACTCTTCGTGTAATTCTTGTAAGACCTCTTCTTCAGTCATTATATAAAAGTTTAATTAATTTAACATCAACACCGGAATATTCCAAAACCTCATTTTGACCTTGGTAAAAACAACTCTCTGGGTATAACCAACTGTCGTTATAAAACCCCAATGATTGGGTTATTTCTTCACGTATAGCGTCTCTAACGTCATTATAACTATCCTGTCTCGGTAAATTTATAAAAATCCTGGATGATTTTATTTCGTTTGATTTACTACTTTTAGTGGTAAAAAACCCTTCACAGTTTTTAAGTTTACCGATTCGTTTTAAATCCGGATTATCAGATATGAAAGATTCGTAGTTACCAAAATACATAACCATATTCGATTCGTTTTTGTTACCAACAATCGAGACCTCTATCGGTACAATAATACTATTCAAGTCATCAACAACAATTTTAACCTCATCCAACATATATGGTTCATAATCACCGTACACAAAAATTTTCACATCTTTTTTATATTTTTTTGGTGATTTACGTTGGATTGGGTTTGTTTCACTTTTAAGACATATTTCATTAAAATACTCCATAGTTTTAGGATCTGACGTGTATTTAGTACCTTCGCCACTTGTTGATGTATGAGAGGTTTTGGTATTACTTAAAATACGATCAAATTTTCTAAATAAACTTTTCGGTAAAAACAATGTTATAAAAAAACAAACACTAAAAACGATTAAAAAATTTTTCATTGTCATGGATTTATTTGATTAGTGATCCCGGATGGATTCGAACCATCGACCTACTGCTTAGAAGGCAGTTGCTCTATCCAGCTGAGCTACGGGACCAGATTTTATATCTTTCTTACTTCATATTTGTGACCCGAATCTGAATTCAATTCAAAGATTTCTCTCATTTTTTCAGCTTCCTCAAGAGAATCAAATTCCCAAATCTCACTTTCAGAATTCAATATGATAACCGGCAAACGTTTTCTTTTGTCGGTCATAACGTGTTTAATTATTACATACATAAATAACTATTTTAGGACAAATATAATTGTTTACAATCAATAAAACAAATTATTTTGATTTTTTACCCAAATTAATTATTGGCAAGTTTAACTTCCTGTTTGGTAATATTTTTTGGAACTTTTTACTGGTATTAGATATTGATGTACTATTAATATTGGTTTCTTTTTTTATTTTTGTTTCCAGATCTCTACTTTTGTCAGTTCTAACCTCAGTTATGACATTGTTCACTCTTTCTTGTTTTCCGGTTAGGTTTGGTATTATAACACTATTGTTTTTAATTACTTTTTTTCTGGTGGTGTTCTCTATTATATCGTATTTTTCTTTGGGTTTTATTATTTTAACATCACGTTCAATGGGTAAATAGTTGTTAGTGGATAATAACAAATCATGAACAATAATTTTACTAAAGTCTAAATCTTTTATTAATTCATTTTGACCCAGATCCTTAATTGAGTGAGTACTAAAAATGGAACCAGAGTTAATCTCAATTTGGTTTAACCAATTTTGTTCATGTTTTAGACACAATATTGGGGTTTTGGTTTGTTGTGAATACCTACCAACCCAAATATCTGCCATGTTTCTGGTTTTAAACAAATCAAATGTTATTTTTACAATTCTAGTATCAAAAGCCATAACTCCAGTACCACCAAAATGTACAAACACGTCGTTTTTTTGGTTTTTTATAAAGTGTAAAACTTGTTTATAGTCCTTATAATATGATTTTGGGTTTTTATTTAAAATTCTACCGTGATAACTTACAATAACATTACCATCATATTCGTTTATTTTTTTAATTGTACTTTTCACATAATTTGATGGGTAAATAATATCGTCGTCAATTGAGAAATAGTAATAATTACCATCGTTATATTTAGATATTGTATAGTATTTGCCAGCGTCCCCCATATCAATACCAGTGTCCAATGAACTAATGATTTCCACTTTTGGGTTGTGGTTAAATATCGACCCATCCTTATACCCATTTTGATAGATTACTAATTTATCCACTTGACCGATTATTGAATTTACCGACAACACCATTTCGTTCTTTCTATTGATGGTTGTAGCCATGCCACAAATTACCAACTTATGACCCCTATATTTTGTTTTTATTTTATTAATAATTCTTTTCTTATTAATTTTTTCATTTTTAGATAGTGACAATGTACCCTTTTGTTCATTGTGTATTCTGTAATGATAAACGACATCATCTATATACAAGAATTTCTTACCGTTAGATAATAATTTTAAATAAAAATCATACTCCTCGGCGTATTCAAGCGAAGTATCAAATCCACCCAAACTTATCACATCCATCCGATTAAACATTATTGACCCGACATGTATTTCGTTTTTATCTAATAAATCATTAATAGTTAAGTTTTTTTTGTTTGGTCTTATTAAGATCCTATTATCGTTATTTTTAAAGTTTATCGCGTTAGCGAAAACCATAGAATACCCACTATCATTAATACCACTAAAAAGTGTTGATATTGAGTTTGGATCTAAAACATCGTCATAATGTAACATTTTAATATATCTGCCAGAACACACCGATAAAGAATTATTGACGTTTGATGACCAGCTTTTCAACGTATCAACTTTTTCATTTAAAACGAATCTAATATTATAAAAATTAGCGATATCCAGTAACTCTGGATTACCATCTGAGGATAAAATTACTTCATAACTACCGTTAAAATTTTGATTTAAAGCACTTTTGATCGCGTCGTGAAGATACTCACTATATTTATGGGCTACTATTATAATACTGACATCCATTTATTACCCCTTTCTCCTATAAAAAAACCAATCAGAAAAACTACCCATTTTATGATCCGTAGACGGGAACTTATTTTTCTCAACACGGATTAACATGTAATTCTCATTTAGTTTTTTATGATTTGTAAAATTTCTAGTCCTAACATGTGAACCAAACGTTTTACTATCATCAAAATTGGCTGAATATATTATTAAATGATCACTAGAGTGATTAATAATATTATTCATATAATTTTCATAAACAGAATCCTCCACTAAATGAAAAATTACATCCAAAGATAGTAATAAGTCAGTTTTTTTATTAATAAATTTATTACCACTTAGTACATGAAATTCACGATTAGGCATCAGTTTAATACATTTATCAATAGCGGTTTTTGAAACATCAAGACCGATTACCTCCTGACAATCGATCATACTTAATTGATTACCATCACCACAACCATATTCTAGTAGTGATTTTATGTTATTTTCAGATATGTAATTGTTTATCACTTCGGACTTATAGTCAGCTAAAAATCCATAAGATCCATTTCCTGACGTTTGTCCGTTATTGTATCTATTTTCCCAGTAAATTTTAGAGTTAAACATAATGTAATTAATTTATTCTCAGATTGTCCCTACCCAGATTTACATTTGGTAGGTCTAATCTTCTATTTGGTTTATTGTTGAACATATTTTTTGATGTACTATTTAATGATCCTGAATTTTTCTTACTGTCAATCAATTCTTGTCTGTTTTTAGGTATTAGTTTTGTATTTTTGTTAACAGTATTTTCTTTAATATTTTTGTTTTTATTAACTTCCTCATAATTAATTTCCCTAGGTTCGACTCGTTTTCTCGGTTCACCATTCTGTAATAACTTACCAACAATATCGTCTCGTTTTTTCACAATTAAATCTGAATTTATTGTAAATTCTACATCACCACTAATCAACGATAATTCAGTAAATTCACGAGTGTTTAGTTTCTGTGGATTCCCAGGACCCACTTTTTGTTTTATAATTCTAGAATACTTACTTCGTAATATCGATCTAAACCCAGTGTCCGGTCTTGTTGTTAATCCTGAATTATGAAGTCTACGATAAAACATAATATCTTGTGTGTATAGTACTGAAACCTTTGATTTGTAAATCCTGTTCATAAAGTCAGAATCCGCAGCACAAATCCAAGGTTCAAACCCATTCATTGAAATAAATGTATCCTTTCTAATTGAAAAGACTCCCTCACCGTAAGATTTTGACCTTTTTATGTCTATGTTTCCTGAATTATTGTTAAAATTAACTAATTTAGATTTAATACATGTGTATTTACCGATATTTGAGACTGTATTACCAATCATTAATTCACCCATAATATCGTCTGAATCGAAAAACAGTAATGTATTTGATTTTGAGAGTGTCGCTAGTGTGTTTTTTATCGTATATGGACCACCGTTTTCGGTGAACAAAAACACCTTAAAATTTTTTGGTAATTCCTTTTCCTTAAAATATTTTAAAGATACGTCACAACCATCAATTCCAAACAACACTTCATATTTAAATCCGATACCTGAAATTAAAATAGACTCAATACATTCGTCCAGGTACTGTACGCTATTATATGTTGGGATAATAATTGATAGATCAAACTTTTCATCTGTCATGTTCATAAATTAATAATAATATCTTAAATATAAATAGTCTAAAAAACAAAATGAGGTCATAGACCCCATTCTGCTAGATAATTGAACACCCCCCTTTCATTAGTTGGTTTATCCTTATCCGATAACTACATCAGATAAGTTTTATATACCGAACCAAAAACTTATAAAGCTTTTGTTGATCCGGCAATAGCGTCCTTAAATACACCAAAACCTTTACTCAATATTGGGCAGATAATCGGGTTTATTTTATCCTCCAGTTTGTTAACAATATCACTGTCTGCTACCGATTCAACAACAGTTTCCTGTAGAAACACTAGAAACATATTGTTAAACCCTTTTTCATATCTCCATTTATCAATAAACGACTCAATAATCGCCTTAGCTAACAGACCAGTTGTAAACGCACAATCGGTAAATACCTTACCGTAGTCACTAAAGTTTAAATCAGCGAAAGCGTTTTCAAAAACAACAGCTGTCCATGTATTTGGGTTTATCCCAATTTTAGCTAGTAACCATCGAACAATTTCCTTTTTAATGGTCTGACCAAACCCTAAACCAACCTTATCGGTTAGAGACCCAAACATATCCTTAAGTCCAGCGGCTATTTCCTGTTCGGTTAAACCCCTAGACCTCCAGTAATGAACCTCACTTAGGATGTCCTCAATCATGTGTGATGTATCTTGTTCCATATTATTTAATACGTCTTTTAAACTCCTCTAATAAATTTTTCTTAACAATGTACCCGATTGGATCAGTTGATTTAGTTTTTTTACTTTTGATTGCTTCCAGTACAAATTTATTTATTGTATAATCTAATGTACCTGATGTTCGTAGAGACTCCATTAGATTTTGATTAAATGTACCGATCCCAAACTGAGTATCCACGTCGTTCAATAAGTCCTCAAATTCTTTTTTAATACCAAGACCAAGTATATTTACTGATTTGTTATAAGCTCCAAGTGTGTTACATCTGTGAGCAATATATCTATTTGTGAAGACAGTTTTAAATGATTGACATTTTTGTCTATCTACTAATTTACCTTTCTTATATTTACAAGAATATAAGAATTTAATAGCTTCCCTACATTTATTCATATCGGAAGCGTTTTGATCTATTTTAGTTCTTTCACCAGCTTCCGGACAAAACATTGTCCACGAACCCTTTTTTAAACCCGTATTGACATCATTTATTCTTACTTTCAAATTATCGTAACTAATAGTCGGAGGAAATTTTTGTGCCGTTGGGAATAATCCCTTAGCTGTTATACAATATTCATAAGTGTCATCCTTAATACTTGGTATTTTTGTTGTCAATTTAGGACTCATATCAGCAATGTAGTTTGTAACATCAAGTACTTGATCCGGAGTCGCGTTCATTAATCCCTTTCTAATCCAAATAAACATGGTATTAGGTGGGAAACTTTTAAATGACTCACCAATACTATTTATTTTAGTAACGTCAAGTTTATCAAATTCTTGTGCACTATACCCAGTTGGTGGGAATTGTGAATACACACCACCTACGGTATCAGCGTAGTTTTGTAATTGTGTTTTTTGTTCCGGTGTTAATTGAGCGGTATTTAAATCTTGTACATCGGTAAAAACCCCGGCACAGGTCCAAGTTGGTGAGGATGGATCAGTAACCTTTGCGGTGACTGTTGTCCCGTCACTAACACACATCTCAAAATGTGGATCACCATTAACATCCTTCCCATCAGTAAATCTAGTTTTTCCATCAC
>Ga0194115_10001690_pt1 | contig 27506 bp, 23 predicted proteins | sample TA2MahsurfametaG_3_FD_148656 | JGI IMG/M metagenome (GOLD analysis project Ga0194115, IMG submission 148656) | Freshwater microbial communities from Lake Tanganyika, Tanzania - TA2015002 Mahale S4 surface | ecosystem: Environmental > Aquatic > Freshwater > Lake | place: Tanzania: Lake... | reverse complement strand
CCACTCAGGCTTCCGCCGTCGGCGACAATCAGAGCCGCAACCCCGCGCCGGCTAGCAAGTAGTTTCGCCACCGAAACAACAGAGTCGTTTGAAGAGGCAATGATCGGCTTGCCCGGTCGAAGTTTAGAAACAGGGCGACTGTCTTTCGGCTTCGATGAGACACTTTCTTTTTGTGATCTGACACTCTTCTGATAGGATATAGAGTCGGAGACGTCGTCTAGTTCCAGAGAGTTGCCCAAGACAGCTTCCCAGCCGTCAACACCACCGCATTCTTTGATGACATCCATTACATCGACCATTCCAACAACGGTACCGTCTGTTTCACAGACAGGCAGCGTAAGGAACATATTGTCGTGCATCATCTGGAGAGCCTCTAGTACTGTCATCTCTGGGTTGATATACGCTGGATGCGGGGTCATGACCTTGTCGACTTCTGTCAAATCAAGTGGAAGTTCCTTTGCAACCACTCGGGTCATCATGTCCTTGAAGCCAAAGATTCCCGTAAGCTTGCCGTTCTCAACAATGAGGGCCGCCTTCCGTCGATCCGCCATGAGTACAGAGGCTTCGAGCACACTCGTTGTGGGTTCGACGACATTCGGCGGCGAGTTCCGAAGCATGGCTCGCAACGTGATGGTCGAAGTACCGCCAAGCTCCTGCTTCAGAAGCGGTCCCAGAAGGGCCTGAAGTTTCCTGGCTTTATCGCCCTGTGCCTGGATCGCTCCTAGAAGTATATCGGGGGTCACGCCTTGATGAGCATTTCGCGAATTTTCGAGCTTCGATATAGCATCGTTTAGACATCTGGCGATATCCAACACGCCAACGATTCCGCCATCTCCGTCCAATACCGGCAAGTGCCTAAAATGATTTCGTATCATTGTTGCCATAGCGCTAGTGGCCGAATCCGTGGTTTGCACGCAGGTTGGATTCGGTGTCATCGCGGACTGCGCAGTCGTTGTACTGGGGTCAAGGTGTTTTGAAACGACTTTCCGTGTTATATCCGTATTAGTGACAATCCCAGCAATTTTTCCGTCGCCATGGACAAGGATAGCCGCTCTTGACCGTTGCTGCGTCATCATTTTGCTCAGGGATAGAACTGTCTCGGTAACTGGTGCAAGTATCGGCTTCTTAAATCGTAGTTTCGACACAGGATTGAGATTCGCTCGTTCCTGCTTTGTTGCGTTCACCGGATTCTTGGTATTCACGATCGAGACAGGTACCTTAAGCTCTGATCGGGCACTCGACACGGACTGCGATGCAGACTTAACTGCTACTGCCACCTTAGGCTCTGATCGGGCAGTCGACACGGACTGCGATGCAGACTTGACTGCTACTGCCACCTTCGGCTCGGAGCGAACGCTGGACACTGACTTCGATGTAGGCTTTGGTGGTACTACTACCTTCGCTTTCCCTCCGTTCGCAGTCGGGGCCACGGGTGCCGGGACGACGGATGGTTCCTCTGGCGGCAACTTAGCCTTCTCATCGGCAAGGGCTTTCTGGAGCTCAACGATCTCTTGGTTTAGTCCCTCGGCATCTGTGAAGCGCTTTTCGTTGACCGCTTTCTGCATTTCTGTATTCTTCGCGCGAATAGATCGAGTCAGCTCAGCTGCGGTTGGAAGCTTTGATCGAAAGCTTTCGAGAACATCGATAAGCTGCTGACAGCTTTCCGCCGCCTTGAATTCACGCTTGGCGATAGATTCGCTTTGCGCCGACTTCACCATCTTTATCTCCTCCTCAAGGTCAAACCTTGACGTAAAGACCTTCCTCTCACCGTTAAGCATTATGGCCGAAATTTCCTGGTGATGGACCTTTTCATCCACCGCATTGTCTCGTTCGCTCTTTATCTGTTTCTCGATGCGTTCAATTTCGCCGTTCAGACGTCCGGCTCGCGCAAAATCCTTCTTTGAAACAGCATCCGCGAGTTCGCTCTTCTTTGCCGAAAGGTCTGCTTCTAGCTCTTGAAGAGACGGGAAAAAAGCTCGTAGTGCCTCACGACTCTCAATTTTCGCTTGGAGCTTCGAAGCAGCTTTGAAATCTCTCTTCGCAATTGCTTCAGCAACTTGGTCCTGCAATGACTTGATTTCGGTTTCGACGTCAGCCCGAGATTCTAGTCCCTCAACGGACACGGAAGCCTGTGGCGCGGGCTCCGGATCACCGGTGCTTTCTGCATCACTTTCCTCTTCTGCCTCGATCGTCGCCTCGAGAAGTTTCCTGGCATTGTCAAGGCGAGTCTTGGCTTCCGCCGCCGCCGCAAAATCACGATTACTCGCTGCTGTGGTGACATCCAGCTCAGCGGAAACAACAGTATCCCTCAACTCGGAGATCGTTGGAAGATCTTGTCTCTTCAATATCAGCGACTCGAGCTCGTCCTGGACAGGACCAGCTTCTGAGTAGGCCTTTCGCTGCAGAGCATCTTCCAAGCTCTCTTGGGCACTAACGATCATTTCTTCGAGGCGTTTCCTGGTCATCGGCTTCTTCGACTCCAGCACCAAAGTAAGGTGGTCGCTACAAAGCATAGATGAATTAGAATACGACACATGTTTCGCAAATCACACAGGCAGCGTCTACAATTGCCGAACGTACACCCTTGCCTCCTTTCTTGCAGCCAGGACGAAGTCGTGTCCCTTTACAGCGGCCTCCATGGCCTCTTTCTCAAACTTCAGCATTTTCTTTATGTCCTGGTATGAATGGTCACAATAAGGGTCGCGCATCTTGCGAACTCGTCGAGTCGCCATTCGTCTCCTCCAGAGGCTTTGAATCAATATTGCCTTGGACCTCGCAACACCGTACATTCTTCTCATTTTTCGTCGTCTGAAGATGGCTTGAAGTTTTGAAAATCCTTTGTGGATTCGATTCTTTTTCCTCATCTTGAGTCGAAATCTGACCCACGAAACAAGGAGAGATGATAGGCGCCGATGCACCACCTTTTTCCCAAACTTTCCGAGACAGCGTGCGGCGGCGTGGACCCGAAGTTTGGCAAGCCTTTCCAGCTTGTCAGAAAGTTCTCTGCGCAGAAAAACCTTAGAATGACCGATCTGCCAATCGACATCCGATACGCTTAGGCGCTTAGAAAGCACTTGAACAAGCGTCTCGATTCCCTTCCCTCCCTTCCAGTCTTCTGGTCCAAGGAGCATGGCAAACCTACTGAAAAAACTTTGGTGCGGCTCGCGGAGAGCATAACCTTCTCTGCGAATTCGGATTGCCTCCATCATACCCGAGTATCGTAGTTGCTTTAGGACTTCACCGGCATTGAAGTTGTTCGGGGCTTTTTTGAGATTAGGCTTGACGCATCGAATGTAATGTGGCTGAGTCTTTTCGAGATCCTCAACAAGAGATTGAAGAGATGTCTTGAATTGCGAGGCCACACTGAAGCCACGAATCGACGAGCGTCGAGAAGAGTCCGCGTTGCCGCTGGCCTGGGAGTACACATATCGAGCTAGTTCGACTGTTGAAGTCCCGCCAAGTTCCTTTAGTTCTGTACTCAGACTCTCCATGTTCTTTTCCACGAACCCATCAGCCGTGTATTTCACCTCGCCGGCATAATGAACAATGATGAACTGCCTATCATTGCCAAACTTCGGCGTAATGAAACTTTCATGCCCAGCTCCTGCCTGTCTGGTACCAGCGACACTACCAAAAAGTTTGTGCAATTGAGCGACAAATTTCATATCCTGCTCGCGTGCATCTCCCATGCCAGAGTATGCGTCATCAAGAGTGCTGAGAATGCCGCCCTTCCCAAAACCACCCTCAATCAGCTCCAAGCATGGTCTATTGTCATTGAAGGTGATGTAGGTCCAGTCAACGCCTTCGCTAGAATACAAGCTCTGCTCCACCTCAAAGAGATGACGATTGAAGTGTCGTTGGAGCTTTTCATTGCAATAGTTGATCAGAAGTTGCTCGTAGCCATTCGTCTCAAACGTCTCAAAACCATAAATGTCCAATACACCAATGAACCCCCTCTTCTCACTGTCGCTACTTTCCAAGTCTCGACCCGTAGTATCCGCTAGAGTCTTGTTGATCACATCGACAAGCCAAAGGAAAACGCCAGAATACGTCATCTTAGCGAGTGCATCGCGTTTATCCTCGGCCATCGCAACTGACGATGGTTTCTTGATGGTCTTTCCGCCAATACTCAATAACTTCGTCAAAATAGCGTCACTAACTTCCTTCACATCGAGACCGAGAAGCCTACAAGCCTGATGTAGATGAGACTGAGTTTCCGGCGCAATCACCGCAGAATGATCACCGGATGCGCTCTCCTGAAATGAAACATTTCCAAGATGAAGTACCGCAGCCGTGATAGCAAACACACTTTCCTGCTCATCCTGACTTAGTCCGATCTGCGTGAGACAATCCACGGTTTCCTGGAAGGTGTGAAGGTCATTTTTGGTTTTTGGACTGGTACGATTACCTAGATATCTGAAATAAGAAGGCCCGTTCTCGAGGCCAAGCCGACCGAGTAACTCAGCACCCGCTCCAGCAAAGAGTTGGTAAAAGACGTGATAGTTCCGCTCGCCTTCAATTTGTTGAGTGATTCGAGTCTTCTCGAGAAGATAGTTGGAAACACGTGCCCCGACAATGGCTCCCGTTTCAGTGCTGAAATTGATGTGAATGAATTTTCCGAATCGTGACGAATTATCATTGCGAAGGGTCTGAGCATTTCCGAATGTCTCGAGCAGAGGATTAGAGGAAAGCACCCTATCTTCGAGGGAGGAAACGGCTTTACCCTTCGTACCACTCGGTACGTTCGCACCTTCAACACCCTTGTTGTTTCGCTTTGTTATCCGCGCAAGGTATTGCATGATGTACTTTGTCGACTCAGTTTTTCCTGCCCCACTTTCACCGCTGATGATGATACTCTGGTTTCTCGCGTGACCGGGTTGGTGTCCGATATCTCCTTCCAGAACAAGAGCGGCGTCTTCTTCTTCTAGATGCGGAATGGTATGAACAGAATCCATCATGGCGGAATAGGCACGATCGGCAACTTGAAATAAATGGGGTTCAACTTCTTGCCCGTAGCCTTCGGGTTGTCGGTATTCCATCATCTTCTCTGGAGAATACAGCGAGCCACCGTGTACGCTGATTTGCTTGTATGGATTGACGGAAATGAGGATCGGACCAGCGCTCGTGTAGATTTCATCTCGTCTGTATCGGATCCGTAGAGTATTCAACAAACTTGCCTCGGTAACGCTAGCAAGGTTCAGTACGTCCTTCAGGCCATCATAGTCATCAGGGGCTGTCAAGGGTATCAAATTGTCCAACTCACGGATTTTGTACAAGGTTCCATCCATCGTCTTTACCAAAGCTGGACCAAAAGTGTCAAATGATACATATGTATCCTCGACCTCATCCCGCAACGATTTTATGACCGAACATGGGACATACAGATGCTTTGATGCATACATCGACGCATCGGAACTATCCTCGTTCCCTGCAATGCGCCGAACCGGTGATTTGAAAGGTAAAGCTGTAGATCCACTCTTCCTGTCCATAATCTCTCTTGGATCCAAGAAGAAATCAACTTTGGCCTGCCCGGTGACCTATCGAGTTTGTGATACTTGTCAGGGACGAGACCATGATATCGCTCCCTGACAAATCGACAGAATGACACTTACCAAATCCACAGCCCCGGCTTTCGTCAATTTGTGCTTAATAGATGCGCCAGCGGTAGAAGGTGGAGGCGCGTTGTGAAGCTTTCTCGAAGCATTTTGTTGGGCCTTTTGACGAGCTTCGTCGTCCTTAATTCGTTTCTCCTCCTCCTTTTTCCGTTGAGATTCCTCTACTGCCATTCTCCTGGCCTCCTCCGCTTTCAAGAACGCGTCCGCCTCTGCTTTTCGAGCTTCGTCTTCCGCCTTTAGACGAGCCGCTTCCTCTGCTTCTGCTTCTGCTCTCAAACTAGCTTCTTTGACCGCCTGGAGTCGCATGAGATCATCTGATTTACGCTTCTCGGCCTTTCGTCTCGCTTCTTCAGCCACCTCTTTCGACAGCCGAGCCTCCTCTTCTTCGTTACTCGTGCTGACCTCGACAAGCAAGTCGGAGGTTGACGGCGTCCGCTCGTCTTTTTCGAGACAAAGACCATTACTTCCATTCGCCTCGTCAACGACCTCGCCCTCTTGAGTAGTAGGGATCTCTGGTTCAGTATATTTTGTTATCTCTGTTTCTTCGATGATTTCAGTAATCGCTTCTTCATCCGGTATCATTTCGGACGGTAATTCTCCAGGGATACTGTCCGGTTCCGTGTCCGTTGGCGACACGACGGCAACTTCTTCTTCCTGTTGTGCATTTGACAACCGATAGTATCTTCCAAATCCGTTTCACCAATGAGCTGAGAAACATCCGCGAAAGACGGATCCAAGGATAGGTTCAGGCCCAATAATTCAGCCACAGCTGAAGACGTATCGATAGGTGGCTGAGTTTCGTCTTCTGATGGTGGTCCACTCGCTAGATCCGTGGAAGCTGCCTCGAGATCGCTAGAATCGAGATTTGTAGGAGATACAGGATTGTTGGAACCTCCACCGCCCTTGTTCTTCTTTCGATTCTTCCTGCCCATGCCTTGATTTTAGCCACAGAGGCAAGAGTAGAAAAAAGTCGAGAGTTGGAATACTCGTTCGTACAGGTCCCTTTCGCCGTTGCAACAATTAAATGAGTGGTAGAGTCCAACGAACCCAATTTCGGAAAGCCTTCGTTCAAAACCAATCGACAATCGAGTTCGTCTATGCTCTTTGTCATTTTCAACTACGTCACGTCGAGCCGAGACAAACAGACTGCGATGGGTGAACCCCATCATTGGGAATTCGGAGTTTGTTCGGAACACTGAGCGCGCAGGGCATCCCTCGTAGTGTTCCATTCGTCGCGCGCAGGGGCCCATCTCACTTTTTTGAGATTCTCGCGAGTCTCCATCTTCGGATCCCCCCACTGTCAACTAGAATCATTTTTTTCATCACGACTTCCAGATTTCAAAGGATTTCAAAACATACAACTCTATCTTACAGTCCGAAAATGAGCAAAAACAAAGCCAAGTCCGCAAGGATCGATCCCAAAACGTCGAAGAAGCAGAAGGTCAGTGCCGATAAGAACGAGCCGAACGACGTCGAGCGGGAGGATGGCAGTCGTGTTCACTCTCCACACGAGGACATCGAGTGTCGTGAATGCAAAGGTGCTACTCCTGCAACTGTCACAGGGGTTTCAAATCTCACAGAAGACACGTCCAATCTTTCTGACCAATGTCAGCTCCGGGACTTCGACGATTCGTCCAAGGGAACGGCGAAGAACAACCACCCAAACGAAGAACAGACCCCAGCAAAGACAGGATCCTCCGAGTCACTTCTTGGTTCCGAGCCCGTGGAAGATTTCAAGGCTTCTGTATCTTTGTCTCCCGCAATCTCTACCCCTGCAATGGAAAGCGCTCTGGACGAGTCCGAGGTGATCCTCCAGACTGAGGGTTCCACTTCGGATGTCGAGGATCCTCACTTGACGTGCCCCATGGACTCTCCAGCTTCCGATGCGTTCACATCTCCCGATCAAGCTGGTCGTACTACTTCTAATTCAATGAGGCATGACGAAACCGTCATCGAGGTCTCTCAAGATGATCAAAAGGGCGAGGAGGAGGATGAGGAGGAGGACGGTCAGTACGACCTCAAGAAGATCTTCACTATCGAAGAACTTCTTCAAAAAGATTGCATCTGCTGTTCGCAAGACACATGCGAAGGCCTACCTGCATTTGGACTGTACGTCAGCTCAACGAATACCCAAGATCGCTGGTATTATTGTCTTGACTGTCAGGAAGACGACTTCGATGGCTGGCCTCCGAATGAAGAACTTCCAGTAAAGTACCTTTCACCGGAGCATATTCGTATCATCGCCCAAAAGTGCAGTCGCCGCAAGAATCCACCCATGCCCGTCTTTGAGCATTCACCGGAGACCATGGATGCTATCGCTACAAGTGAACCTCCTCCCGCTAACCTTGTGACTCCAATTCCTCATGTTCCTGTGATGCAGTCCAAGAGTATGGGACCTACGAAGGCCATCGAAGTGCACAAGAAATGGCTTGACGCTGCACAATCTCTGGGAGGAACGGATGCACGTATCGTAGTCAGCAAGCCAGCGGCTAAAAAGCTGATTTTCGATTTTCTTGTCAATACTTTCCAGCCCATGAATATCACTCAAATCTTTATGGTAAGAAAGCAAGTATGCAGAGTATCCAATCAAATGAGTGTTCACTAACGATGCTTTTCACTTCGTCGCAGGGTCTAAAGGCCGTTGTTCCGCAACCCGTCTTGAATGCGTGCCTCCAAGAGATGATACCCGACCAGTTTTCTTCCAAGAATCTGTTTCACGATAGCGACGACGAAGAAGACGAGTCCAAGAAGGACGACCAGGCTAAGTCGGAGCCGTACTCATTCTCCCTTATCTTCAAGCCGGGCAAGAACTTGAGCACAAACTTGTACTTTTGCGATTACAACAAGATCAAGGGATTGGATCAAGATGAACGCAACGCGCTCCTGAATGAACTGGCGAATGCCAAGTCAGAGAAGGAACGCATGGAGGTTTCTCTCAAGGCGACTAATGAGCTCGCAGCAAGACTCGCTGGTGAACCCACAAACGAGGAACTCCAGCTCAAACTAGAGGCAGAAGGACTAGTCCTTCAAGAACTTGAGAACAAGGTAGCCGACGCTCGCAAGCTGAAAGTCAACGAGGCGCACAGGCAAAATACCAAGAAACGTATCGAAAAGATGGCGATAGTTTGGCGTTCAAGGCGTCGTTCGTGCCTTGACTTCTTGACGACAATGGAAGAAAATTCTGAAGGCCAAATCAGTCGCGTCAAGTGCCTCAAAGGGGATGGACCCATAGCGATTGACTCGGATGACATGGTTGCCAAGAATGCTCTGCACTACGCGAAAGAAAAAAAGGCGAAAAGCAGCAAGAATGGAGTTCTCGTGCACAAGCCGACCAAAAATCAGAAGTCCCTATCGACCAACGTAAGAGTCAAGTGCGGACCTAGGCAAGGACCCAGTTCAGATCTTGTGGCTGTCAATCTCGATGCCCAACTGAATATCATTCGAATCTATGCCGAATCCTCGGTCGTGTAACGACCTGTATCTGGCAGCGGCATCTAACTCTACAAATGTTTTCTTCCAAGTACCTGGTATGTGATTCGAACACCGGTCGATCAAGTTTCATGACAACAGACGCCGCAAACAATATGCCTTGAAGGATTGATAGTGTGCAAGTTTTTGAGAAGCTCGAGATCGCACTAGATTCTGGGAGAGTGTCTTGGGGCAGTAAATTCAATGGAATGCATCATCAGGAACCTGGCTTCCCATTATCCAATTGGACATATAGTTCAACTCTCTCCACTTGCATGCAACAAGCAGATAAAATGTCCCGATCAAGACTGTCTGCTGTAGTAGGGTTGTCATTGGTATAGAATCTTGTCATCTTAGGTGATAGCCCGAGTAGCAACCGGATTGCGAGACAGCCGTAGCTTCCGCACCATTGTCAACTCAGCTACATGCAAATAGCCTGCAACTGCGCCTCACACTTCCTGGCAACAACGCATACTACTCAGATCTGCCCAGCATGAAAACGAAAGACGTCATCTGATCTTCCACAGAGGAAATTCGAAGACTTTCCTGTAGCTCTTCACTTCATGTCCAACAAGGTAAGAGACACGAATCTCACTCAATGGAAGCCTGAGGCCGGGAGAGCTGGATTATGTGTCCGCGTGGATGCATCTGTTTGATTGTAAACGAATGGAAGTTTGGACCAAAACCTAATCATCACGTGGCAGAAGCGGTGGAATGTATCGAAGTTTTCACACTTTAGTGTCAACATCCCACGTACGTCCTAAACAACAGTTGCCCATAAGGAATCGCCTATCCTGCCGCCAGTCGGCTAGAATGAATGAATCGCTTGACGACGCAGCCGTCGCTGCCTCCTCGAACAACAACTACCATCGTGGTAATGAATACTGTCGACGTCTCCTCAGCAGAAACACTTTGTTGCTTGACAGTGATTCTGATCGCCGTTCTCGATACAATCGACTACACGCGACGAATCATGTTTGTTGGCGTCACCGATGGCAGGCTAGATTCAGCGCGGACAGGGGCCCTAAAATAAAGCTTTACATTCATTTTCAACGACGATGGATCAGTATGACTAGAATATGGCAACTATCGCTGCTTAATCTGTGTCCCTTGATAAATCTTCCCGATCTCGATGCGACATGCGACTGACGACGATCAACAACACATCCATTCTTTACCTTGCAACTTCGAAGCTTCGAAGTACTGTTTCATAATTTCTACCTGACTTGCTTCCGCCATGATGTTTCGTAGATTTCCACTTCCTATAGTCTTTCTGGCAGTTGCCTTTGGATGGTCTCCTGAAGTTGTCTCTCGGCGAAGCTTACTCGACGCGATGAGAACGTCATTCATCGCTGGAGGAATCACTTTTGTGACAACCGATTGCGCGTCCGCTTATGAACGACGTGACGTTGGCGACCCGAAGACTCGCTCACCGGCAACTGCTGCGATGAACGAACAGGCGTACCAAACCAACAATAGGCTGGAGGCTAGCGGGTTCAAGCTTGATACAAGGGAAGAGGAGCAAGCCCGACTAAGCAGTGCCATGGCCTCATTTTCCTACGATACAGCTACCGCTTCTAAAAAGCAGACGGGATTCCGTACTTCAGCAGCTTCGAAGGAAGCAAAGTTGAAATAACTCAAAACTGATTTATTGGGAGACGGCTTCTTCCTTGTACCTTCGCAGCTAGGCGATCTTGTGGGTAGGACTAAAGACACCACTCTCTTGCAAAGCAATGCTAGCGGCCATTCCCGTTGGAAGTGCAAAGTCTTCCTCACTGTCGTACTGACCCCCCCAATTCATGAGTCCGTTAACCAAGCTCTGCATAGAAGAGGTCATCGCTTCGTTTTCACTAGGATCTCCACATGTATTGATCGAACCGATAGCAAACTGAATTCCTGAAGAGGCAATCGCTGATTTTCCACCCAGATCCTGTTTCGGAAATATATCGGCCTCAACTTCCACAATTGCAGGTTGTGCCGTAGGCATCGTTGACCGCAGTAGTTCACTGGAGTCCAAGTCGAATGAGTTCGCCGCTGGCGTACTTGCTGGAGTACTCGCCGGAGTACTTGCTGGAGTACTCGCGTCGCTGTCCTCCTCCAGAATGGGACTTGCCACGACGAAAGGAAGGATGGTTTCGGGCATTTCGTCATTCATCGCTACTCCAGTCATCCAACTTCGTTCCTGTTTGAGGAGGTTATGTTCAACAGGCACAATTGTTGGGCTGTCGTCTTCGCTGTCATCTCCGTTAGCAAAGATGGTAGCTTCTGCGTCGTCGTGTTCAAAAACATCCCTGGCGGGTCTCGTAGGAGGTGCTCGTCTGGTATGTGTCGACGGGATGATCGTCGATCCAACGTAGCCATCACGGAGGCAAGACCACGCATCTACTGCGCGTCTTGTGGCTTCGTGTCGGGACTTTGCGTATGCAAGTGCCGTCTTGATGATTTCTCGCTTCCGATGAGCATTCCAACACTTAACATCGTGGGCTAACGCCAACGTCGCTCGTCGCTTGACGGTCTTCGCCTCGTGCTCAACAACCGCGGCATGAATTGCATGACTCTGTGCAATGGACGCCCTTGTTTGTGCTGTTCGGGCGTCATCGATTGATTTGAATTTTCCAGTTTCACAGGCCTTCTGCGCTAAGGTCGCGGCACTTGCCGCCGCCATGTTGGCATTGGAGGCAGTCTTGGCAGCGCGAACCGCTGATCTAACATCCTCCGCCGCCGAAACTGCTGAGTTGGCAAGTGCCGCCTGCCAAGAAACGTCTGAAGGGTACACAAAAAACGGACATGAATGACCTCGAAACAACACATACGCCTGGTCCAACCGAACGATTCAACCTACCATCATTCAACGCCATGTCGCTCTCTTCAAAAACCTCAAGGCTTTGTTCGATACCCGCTACACCCTTTAACAGAGCTCGCTGTGATACAAACCTTCCTTTGAGACCCTCGTAAAGATCCAAACCGCGAACGATATCAAGATGAAGAGCAACAATCTCACGATGTGCGGTGCCTACTGCGACGCTACTTGCTGAGCACCGTGAGAGCGTATGATCAACAGAGCCAATCACATCGCGTAGCTTGTCGATGTTTTCGTCGACTGCGATATCACCGAGCAGGGCTGGCCTTGCATCTTCAGCTGCGCTACGAAGTTCATGGGCAAGTCCCCTGAGGGATGGCGGGCTTTCTCCGTATCGGAAGCGTTCTGCTTTGGCTTCCTTGCTGTCAACTTTGTGTGGCCGAGTATCGCTGTAGGTCAAGATACGTCGCTCTGTTGTTGGAATAGGTAAAGGTAGCAAGTCGTATCCTCCGTCGTCATCAAGGTCCTCGGGATCTAAGCCGTCGTGTACCTGCTGCACACCTTGTTCAAAATTCTCTTCTTCATGGGAAATGGGTGATTCATCGGACTCGGTTCGTAGCTGCACCTCTCCATCATCGTTCATCCATCCATTATCTCTTGAACTATCGAATTTGGGAAGAGAAGCATGCTGGAGACGTGCACTGGCAGACGGCAGCCCCGTGGTCTCCAAAACCCCGTGGAGCTGGAGTGCAACGGCTGCCTGTGCGGCGGTTCTCACCCAAGAAAGATTCGGGTGTAGAGTACCTGCCCCCTGCATTAACCAGGAGCTTCCTGTCTTCACGTCGTCAAGTTTAGGCGTTTGTTCACTGATAGCCTTCGAAGCACGAGTGTGTTCTTCCAGAGACTGCTTCGCGGCTTCTAAACCCGATTGACTCGCCTACGACGAGTTAGTTGGCCTATTTTCAACTGAAACAACAATAGCACCATGTAACATACCTTGAGTATCGTATTTAACGCGAAAGAAGTCGACAGTGCCGGGTGTTCCAAAAGGTAATTTAGGTATCTCTCGACTTGCCTGGCTTTTCCAGCTCGGGAATTCACATTGTATCTATCCAGTGAACTAAATTTCTTCGTAGAGTCAGAAACCTTGATGGAACCTGTCGAGCTTCTTGACGTACCCGGCTTCGTGGAAACATAACTCCCTAGTATGGACTTGATTCCTTGCTTCAGCATGCCAACGCTTGCCGTAGCCGCCGCGGCCAAGGCTTCACTAGTACTGGCTAGTGCCGATTCGTCATCTGAGATGAATTGATTCGAAGTCGATTTTCCAGGAAAAGGGGGCAATATTCTTCCGCAGAGAGTTCCACCAAGTGTTCGATGCGCCCTAAGCGTGTCATTGAGCCATTTGATGTCCGCAAGTGATCTTCGTACCGACACTGAATCGGCGTGCTCTTCACCTACAACACCGCGGAAACATGTCAAACAGAATTCCATGGTCTGCTGTGAAGACCCAAAGAGATCAATTTTCACGCGTCCTCGACCACCAGAGACCTCTTTGCGCCGCCGCAAGACGTCATGAGCCGCCAGCAGTGAATGATCCAAATCCAGTTCCGGCACAGGCAAACATGTATTGCTCTCTTGCTCGTATTGTGCTAGTTGTAGCGCTGTGAGTTGCATTGGGGCAGCTGGCGGAGGTACATCTATTACAACCAATTCGCTTCCCCGCGGTGCGTTGCGATGTCGCATGGTTTGCTGTAAATGACGTCCAGAAAAGCGTCTTTTCGCCTCTAGGTACTGTGCTACGGCAATGAAGCGACAAAAGACCATCCAACCCTCAACTCCTAACTCTACTGAGGATATGTCGTCGGTATGATCAACAGGTACACTCAAGCTGCAAAAGGCGACGGCCTTCCAGACTTCTTCAAAGGTAGGAGACACTCCGGGTTCTCCCTTTGTTGTCAGCCGTAAATCATCGTCACGTCTCCAAAACACAGGACAACGTAAAGTTACAAACTCTTTCACAGCTTCTTTGCTGACACGACCGCGGGACTCAGAATCAATAATGGAAAAAAGTCTGAGAGCAAATTCAAAATCGTTGCGAAGAAACTGAAGTTCGTGATTGCTGTCATCTTCAAGCTTGATTTCCAGGACGTAGACGGAGTCATCTGTGCCCTCTAATCGACAAAGCGCACCTCGGTGAGGGATCAGCGTATGCCAATGAGGATGATGTCGAAAGGAATTCGATGAAGAAAGATTCGAGGAGGATATGAATGCCATTGTCCGAGAATTCGATGGGTGATGATGGTGATTGTGCGGTCTATTTTTTTCAAAATGTTGATTCCGGATGATCTGCTGTGAATAGTTGGTCCAGGAATCTAGCTAGAAGCGATAGTAAGTGCTTCGGATGGATTAGTGTGGAATGCTTGTAATGATTCAAAGAGGTGGAAGTGAAAAAAAGGCGGAAAAGAACGACACGACTTGTCAAAGAATACTTGGAAAGATTCCTTCAACAAAAAGTGAAACAAGATTCCGAATCTACGAACACTGTGCCGTCAATGTTTCTCGGTAGACTTCTTCACAATTAGGATAGAATATGTTTCACAAATCGTTCGATAGACACTGACAGCAACACGTCAAGAAAAGAAAATGCCTTCGATACGTTGACAGAGAGAGGGAGAAGCAAAACAGAAGAAACGTGCGTCCCCGTCCTCATCGAAAATCGAACAGAACTTCAAAGTCAGAGCGCTCTCTCTCCATGCTTCGTACTGGAATTAACGTTGGTCCTACAGCTGGTCGTCTCAAGTGTAGGAATTCTTGACTCTCCAACTACCGTTATAAATTTTTCGGGGGATCGTGAAACTCCGCCACCTGCCATCAACGATACGAACGTCACAGCTTCGAATCACGAGGTCTAATTCTTTGTTCGGAGTAGTCGTCATGATAGCAGAACTTCCTAAAGACGTCATCACGAATGAGAGGATTCCACGAACACCATTCCAATCGTGAACCCACCACCAAACAAGAAGTGTGCACGATTAGCGACATCTCCACAATATCAAAAAAGTACGGGGAACTAACATTAGGTGTAACTGTAAATTACGAAAGTCTCCTTAGCGCGTCTTACTATTTTGACTCCCTCCCCCCATTCGCCAAGCTGCTACAGACGCCTCAGCGGAGCCCATTTCTGAGCCCCATACCGTCGTTTCCTGTTTGGAATCGAGCAAATGTGTCCTCCATGCGTCGGGGGGTAGGACGGCCAATTTCCGGACCTTAGGACCGAAGTAAACTAACCAACTCAAACCCAATACACTAAACACGAATTGTAAGCTGGAATATGGATCTTGTGAGGGAGAATTTTCTCCTGTCGTCAGGACTCCCAACAACCACATGACGAAACTATTGGGCCACGTCCCTCCAAGATTAGCTGCTGTATTTAGCAACGCCATATACGAACCACCAATGGCTGGGTCGACACGAGAAGCAAAGAAGGTCATCTGGGCGTTGAATTGTAGCGAATTGCATATGGCCTGACCGGCTGTGGATGCAATGACTGCACCCCAAAACCAAGGTGAATTGTGTGGATATCCCGTTTTCAATAGGTGTAGCATGAGGATGTCAAGCATTGGGATCAATGTGACACGGAACTGGTATGCCCTTATGAATTGTTGTAGTGGTGCCATGTGCCAAATTTTGTGTGCTGCAATGGGGACGAGAATACCCAACGGCAGAATAAGGGTGGGATTCAACAATGCTGTTGTGGACTTACTCAATCCATATTCCACGGCCTTGAGGAACTTGACATTATCCGACAGAGCCACGGGAAGTCGGTAGGTGACCAAAATCAAAAAGAGCATCCGTACCGCCGGTAATTGACATACCGCCCAAAGTCGATGATACGTCTCTCCAATACCAATCATCGCAGCATCTAGTTCAGCATCATCATCATCATCCTCAACCATCGGCCCAGTAGTACTAGCTGTATTGGTGCTGCTGACCGGAGTGAGAGGCTTCCCTGGGGCGTTGTTCGTTAATTCAGAATTCCCTGAAGGTTCATGTTTGAATAACGCAACGATCAAGGTCGTTCCGAGCATGAGGAAACCCATGAATCTTAAAAAGCCTCTTAATCGGACCAATCCCTGTGTGGGATTACTCGGAAGTCGTAGGAGTGGTCTCCATATAGATTCACTTGCTTCGATATCATTCAGGGATAGGAATCCAACAAAACTCAAAAAGTATCCTATATTCTGTCCAATCGAATTACAAATGGGTCCTTTTCCCCGATTGGCCTTTGATAACATTGTCAATGCCCATCCATCGACGGCGATATCTTGTGTCGCCATAAGGAAATATAATATGAAAAAGAAGGTGGTCACCCCTCGTACATTCAACGTCGTAGATGTTGTCGTCGAGGATGACGATGATAATCCTAATTCTTGTTCGACGAAATTCGCTCCACCGACCATCAGACATCCTGCAATAGTCTGGACGGGTATCAACCATGATTTTCGTCTCCCAATTCGTGGCCAATAAAGAGCATCAACAATCGGTGCCCATAATAATTTTAATGAAAAGGGCCAACTGCACAAGGCAAAAATAGCATTGGCATTGTAGATGCTAGTACTCGTCGTCGTTGCCGCACCGGCGACGGCCGTCGTCATTACGCCAGTCGCTGCGTCTGCTACAGCTGCAGCACTCGCCATGAGTTTAATCTTTTCTTGAATTAAGAAAGGAATACTCGCCGAGAGGCCTATTGGGATCCCCTGTAGGGTATACAGTAGAAGCAAAAGGGCGTAGTTCCATCGGTCGTGTGATTTCGGTGGAACTTCTGTGACTGCCGCGTCACTATTTGGGCTTGGGTCAATCGGATCCTTCTTCGAGAAGATGATTCGATTGATGATGGGGACTCCGACCTTGTCTGGAACCATGTCACGACTGAACCACTTAGATGTCTGTACACTGGACGATTGCTTTGTGACGGGATGTTTCGAGGATCCTCCACGAACATTCAACGCGGATGGGTTGGTCGTGGTCGAGGGGACGTCCTTGTCCGAATCGAAAGATGATACCCCACGACTTGTTCGTCGTTTCATATCTTGGATTATTCGTTTTGTGAAGTCTTCCAACATACAATAGATCTCTTCCTTTTGTCCTTTTCGTATCAAATCGATAGTGTTCCCATCGGACGATCAACCTTCCGACCGACCAACCGACTTTTGGAGGCTTTCAAACCCAAAGCCAATTACTACGTACCACCCTGCGGTTGTTGGTTGTTTGGACATCCGATACTGTACGTGGAAGTAGGCGAACGAATCCGACGATCCGAAGACTAGAACGACTAGCAGTGAAAGTAGGACTAGAACGACTAACCGTTCGAGCTCCGATTACCAACGAGCTATTCACTGTCATGTGATCCGCTTTTTTTACGATTTCGGATGGCTATGCCTAATCACGGTGTTCCAGTAGACATCATCAACTAACCTAACATCGCTTAATTAGTCCATGGCCCATGTCTCACTATCCCAAGATGTTAATGCGAGGCTAGTCGTCTTCCGACGTCAATGTCGGTAGTCGTAGGTTATTTCCCGAATTCGTACCATTCTTTCGTCCGAAGTCGATGGTTACAATATCCAGTAGGATTTGTCGCCAAATAATTCTGATGTTCTGCTCCTGCGGGTGTAAATTCTCGTATATTACAAAGTTGTGTCTCGACTGTCCGTGTACTGTAGACAGTAAACTTTCGTTGATGAATGGCAGCCTGGAGTTCATTTCGAACTTTAGTCGCGATTTGATATTGTTCCTCATCACCATAAAAGATCCATGAGGAATATTGAAATCCACGATCATTCCCCTGTCGATCCTTTAAAGTCGGATCATGAAAAGTAAAGAAGAAACGGATCAATTCTTCAAAATGTTTTTGTGGATCTACCAACTCGACGTATAGGACCTCGACGTGACCGGATATTCCTGTACACACATCCTTATAGGTAGGATTCTTTATCTTTGGTTGATTGACTGGACTCATAAAGCCGACAGAACTTCGTTTGATGGAATGGGGGAACTTTTTCTGAAAGTCTACGAAAGAATAAATTTTTCAAAGAGACAGCACTCATCAGAGCCCGACGACGCCAAAGAAGACTTCCAGAACACAACCATGCGGGAAAAAAGGGAAAAGACGTACCCTTTACAATATACTTTTGGGTACCCCAGAAACAACCTGCGCCTAGTGCGACTCTATTGGATATCTTGTCAGATGCCCAAGGCGCTGGACCGGGAAGGACAAGTTTGCCTTCTGTTGGTGGTGTGGATTGTTGAGCAATCTTATCAAGTGATGTAGTGTTTACCATGGTGGCTGTTTTCGACTGTTGACATCCCATGTCTGAATGCGTTTTTCTTTGTTGATTCTTCTGTGTTTTTTTGTTTTATGAGGAATTCCCGACACGCATTTGAGGAGCCAAGGGAAAAGAGAGATCGATGACGATGTTTCTAACAGGATTGAAACTTGCTTGAGAAGTTATCGATATTTTGATATGCCCTTCGACTAAACTGAATGAATGACATGGCGATCCAGGATCCGGGATCCGGTCGTCGAGGTGGAAGATTGCTCGCACCGATTCGTTGGTGAATGGCACTCATAGCCACAGTCAGTGAACAACTGGTCTTGTTCCACTGATTCACAGCTGGGGCTTTGGATCTGTCAATAAGAAGGCGGAAGACGGAACTACAAAGCCAGCGATAAAAAAGGCATTTGACGTTACCGTACACCCCACGCAGTGATATCTATTGTAGGTCAGCAGGCTTTGTTCTCTCCAACTGCAAGCGACCAAGGCGACTTTTCTTCAAGAAGGATGGTGAAGAATGTTGATAATAACAAACAGTCAAAATCCGTAGTCCTGATTGGAAGTTCGGGAGGAGGGATGGCAACTCTTGGTGATTCTTCGACTTGGGGATTTGTCGAGACGATTTCAAGAGAACTATCGAATATTGGGGGCGAGATTCATTTGCGAGAGGTCATCTTTGTTTCATTACCGAATGGGAAAGGGATGGATTATGCACGTGATAGTGATGAAGCCTCATTATTTCATTTCTCAGAAGGGACTCAGACTGTCACAACCGCAACACTGAAGGAAATCAACGAAAAGATTACGACCAGTTTAGACGAAAGTATTGCGAATGATATGGAACTGAACAAGGTACATGGTGTGATAGCGGTGTCCTGTAAACCATCAATATTTCAACAAACACTGGAAGCTGCGGGACAATTGAATATCCCTGTCACTGGTACAGGTGGAACTTCCCTATCGATCATGTCAGCAAAGTATGGAGTTCAACTTTGGGGGAATGCAGGAGGATCGGTGGGGACTACTCCACTTACAAAGGCGATCTCCTTCAGTCAAGCCTTAGCCAAGGCTTGGGGACTTCCGTATCGTCCATGGTTAGGATCGACGTCGAAGAATACGGCCTCATGGCGATCTGTCCTCAATGCATGTATTCCAGCATTTTGGGCGGTAGTCCTTTGTAAGCGGATCATTACGACGCAGGCAAATGTCAGAGAATGGGTACCTAGACATGATTGGGTCCTTCATATGTTACAATCTCATGCACTTCCCATGACATGTGCAGTCGTCATGGCTCATTCACGTCGACCATACCCTGGTGTCCTATTAGGTGCTGTCTTGGCAGGTATGACATGTGAAAAGACCGTCCTAGGAGGATTACTCGCTGGATGGCTGGTCGCGTTTTTGGAAGAAAAATTCTTGTACTTGGCCATTCTCTACGGCAACATAACAGCTACGATGACGAATCTATTGACTACAGGCCTCGTTGGGATGACAGTCGCGATTCTTCTATTACCAATCGCTCCACATCTGGCGACTCTTTCAAGTTATATCCGCGATGCCATTACGATGTGTGTCCTGGAGACGGAGGTGAATCCGTCGATGGAAACGTACCAGATTCTTGGAAGGTGTACTCTAGGTGCAATATTTTGCTACGGAAGTAAATTCGGATGGTATCACTCCCTCTTTTTGCCACTGATTCTGATTGAAATGGAACTTGGTGATCCTGCCCTGTTGGGTGCCATGGATCAATTGACATTAGTTCTTGTCAGTGCGGGGATTTGTTCGGGGACGCTCTTCGCGTCATTCTTCGTCGAAACGCAGATTGATCCATCCCTTTTACAGAGAGGACTTTTGATCAACCTTATATGTGGCGACTTTATTGAAGCATGCTATCCTATGATGGAGAAAAGTACAATCATACGCTTTGGTGGCTATATTGCATCGTCGATATCGACAGGATTTTTGTCGTCTGCATGTAAATCTTCTGCCTACTTGCCCTTTCCTACAGCAATCTGGTTGGCGGATGATGTACAGGTCATGACGCTCGCTTCAAGTATGGCATTTGGAATATCATTTCTATTTGGTTGGCTTGGGTCCTTAATCGAAAGTCGATCTAGTCGGTAAGCCAATACTTCAGCTATCGCGTTCGCCTTTCATTCCTGGTCGGCATTACACTAGTTCGTTTTGGATGGCATAGTTGGCATGCGTATTCAAATCAACTCCCTTGGCATCCCAACCTTTCGCTCGTAATTTTGCAGCAATGTAATTAAGTCGCTTGGCATTGACACCGAAATCGAGGTACCCGAGTCGGCTACTAGATCGTACCTGAATCGTTCTTTCACCTGTACCATCAATCAACGCAAGTTCCACATCATCAATGTAACCATTCTTTAGACTTTCAAATTGGATATACATGTAACCATTTTTGGGATCATTCGTAATGATTTTGAAACCACCACCATCGACATTGGCCTGACCAGGTTGGTAGGAAGAAATGACTTCGCTAAGTTGAGCAAAGGCAGATTCCTTATCTGATTCCTGAGGCCAGATCCAAGCGGGGATGGAATGTTCAGGATCATCTTCGATCGAATCGGTAGAACAAAAGCAATTAGGTGCTGCACCACAGTGTTTCAATCCCATATATTCTTCCCCCACAAGATCCTTCCGAGACATGACACCAAGATTCTCAGGTTTGCTTCCTCGCCGTTTTGGACGATCATCATACTTCGTAGAAATCTTATTGTCAAAGGCTTGCACCGGCTGTGGTGTACTTGTCGTGGTAATGAAGCCCATTATTGAGGCAATGCCGACTCCCAAAATCTCCCTCCGACTGGAAGAATGATGGATGTCGGTGGTACTAGCCTTGATGGGTGTCCATGCACTACAGTCTTGCGAGAACCACCCAGCAAGAATCACCAAGCTTGGTGTAATCTTCCGTAACCCAACTAAAGGCACCATGATGTAGATCCAAGTCAAAAAATACAAGGCGTCGTAGTCTAAGAGACTTGTATCGTTGTTTTGATGAGGTTGTTTCTTGTTGTGTCACATGAAGAATGGGAGCGAATTTTGCAAACTCTTGGCATCTACGTCATAGATTTTGAACCTGGCAATCCCGGAAGGAACAAATCACGAGTGGTGCGGTCAGCCAGACAGACCACAAGCAGACTCTATCTGTGAAAACTGAAGACATACCGTAGTAGGATTCGAAATTCCAGATTCTATTACATTACCCGTATCTACCTGCCATACATATGTGTTCCCGACTTGTAGTACGAAAGCAGGATTGTTGGAAGCCGAAATCGAGATCCGATCCAATCTTTATTTCAGACATTATGTTTGTGAAGAGACGTACTCTCTTTGTCCTCTAGTTGCGAATATTGGTCTCAAGTCGACTCGAGGAGTATTGGAATGGAACGAATAATGAGATTGCTCTCTACCTCCATCATCATTTCGATACTGATTCATCTTCATGGCGTGGATGCCTTTGTCAGTCCATCTCGGGTGGGAGAGAGGACCGGTCCTACCCTTGGAAAGCACCCATATGAGACCACCCGTTCCTTTGACGATTCAGTCGTCCGGTACAACATCTACAAGCCTACGAAATTAAATCTTGTGGATCCATCCCTCGTAGATACGTCGTCTATTTTGTCATCCTTGACTAGTACGTTGGACATGAATCGAGATCAAGCCGAAGCTTTGGCAGGACCATTTTTCGGTGCATCACTCTTCCCGTACTTGGCATTCCTATATCTTCTTAATGTGGATGAGAATGGAACACCGAAGGGGGTGACTGTAGGATTCGCAACATGTCTTCTCTTCGTCTTTTTGACGATCCCTGCAGCGATTGCTGCTCAGCTATTATATGGTGTATCCTTGGCAGATTCTGATTGGCTTCATGGATCGGCAGAAAGTCTCTTGACGATTACGAATTTAGTGACAGTCGTCGCCTTCCGACAGACTCTTCGTGCTAAGGAGGAGGGGTTACCAGAGCCAACCAGTGCTACAAGTTGGACACCCATGACTCTCCTTGTGGCGGTGCTAACTATCTTCGCCGCCGCTACAGCTCTGGTCCCAGCCGCATCGGGTGCAACGACCGTCCATACGCCGTACCTTGCTGGATTTATGGATTTCCCATTTTCATTTGAAAGTCTTGGAGCGAATACCGAACCAGAAAATGCGGTGACTATCGCCACGTAAGTAGGACCCAGGACCTTGGGAGTGAAACGTTTTGCCGGTCCTTCTTCCAACCCCCTTGTGTTTTCTGTGTGCGCCTTTGTTTGGGATTTTCGATTCATCTATTGTTGCTATTGATATCATACAGGTGGATTATTCATATATCATCGTTGGTTGAATTTTTGGTCGCCATGGGATTTGTCTGGCGTTGGGCGGATGTGATGGGGAATCCTACCTGGAAGGGATTGACATGGGGATTACTTCCTCTGCATAGTTCAGGGATTACTGCCTGTACGTATCATCTATTCTATAATCGTATCCCCATTTTAGTCCCCTTCCAAGCCTTTTTGACATGTGTCGGGAATACGACGGCGGCTATCGCCACATACCGGATTGCAAGATCCAATGGATGGACACCACCCTTCAATATCGATCGAAAATGGATTGATATTGCCGATCGTTTGACCTTTGTTCCGACGGATCAGATGACGATGATAAGAGGACCGACGAATGGTGAAGAATCAGAATCCTTAATTGGTTTTGAAGATCTTGGTGCGGCTCTTGCAGAAGATACTGATTATTCCTTTTTGATCAAATTATTCGTCGGATGTGCCATCGCATCGTATGTTATCAAATACGGAGAAACCTTTTTTAATTTTCCCTATGATGCCAATCTCTATCTAAGTTTGGCCTTTATTGGAGTCCCGTCGGCTTTGAATGCCTTCAAATGGTATAAACGTTCCAAAGACCCTACATTTGAAGGTTGGTTCTAGATACGGTGTGGGGGGAGGGGAGGACTGGTAAATTCCAGAAGGCTATATGTTTTTTTTTCTTACAAGAGAGTTGTTATCGGTTTTTTTCTTCCCCAAAGGGCTTGCTTTTTTGACAGCGGGGAATGCCCTTTATCCATGAATCAAGTCTGTGATATGATTCAATTCGATACAAAAACTGGATATATTCTTATCCCATGTGGTACTAGTCGTTCCTTGACGATCAAACATCACAAGACCCTCCATCTGATCGATAGATCCAGAAACGGATCCATCCATAATCATTGTGGCAGCAATTTTTTCTGCCTTTTCCGAAGTGACGCCCAAAACGAGTGCCAATTCTGTAATATAAATACTTTGATAGATCGTACTGACAGCAATCATATTATGTTCGACGACACCACGTTCCATAATGGTAAGGCCATCCCCCATCGTCGCCTTTTGATGAGGTTGTAGAGATGCCTCGAATTTGATAAGTTCTTCACGACCAAGAATTTGATTCTTATACATTTTCGAAAGAATCGTTGCATGGGTCTCAAATTCCTTTATAGTATCCAAAGAGGAAAGTCTTTCATCCTTGTAAATCTGGAGAAATAGAAAGAGAGAAAAAAGGGTGGACACAAGATGATGAAAAACATAACAATATGTGAGTCGAATCCATCCTTTGGTCAATACATACAAAGAAAAACAAAATACGTACCAGTCCCAAAATTCGTTGTCGTTGTGGTCCACTGGGAGCTAGGATAGCACAGGTAGCGGCACGGCCCAACATGACAAGTAAATCATCGGCGCGGATTAATTCTTCTGAACTTTGACTTAAATCATGATACCGGGAGGCTGCCGTAAGGAATTTACGATTACAATCCAATACTCGAGCATAGGTTGATTTGTATCGTAAAATTACCACCATATGTTCTTCAGGAGGACTAATCGCCTCGACGACACCTCCCGCTTTCATTACGGCAGCATCCGATTCCGCAATTTCATCTTCTTCTAAAAAACATTCTGCAATCTTCACATAGACATCACATTTATCTGCCGGTGTCGTATAGTAGACACTATTCGGATCATCTTCCATACGCATTCCTGCTAAAATCCTTGCCGCCTCGGAATATTCTCCATCTTCATTGACCTTGTAATCAAATAACATTTGTCGAAGTTGATTATCTGCTGCACCCTCAACGACACTGGGTAACATCTTTAAAGTTTCCATCATTACATGCATCATCTGACCTGATGTAAAGGCTTCTGGTAAAAATTCTGGTGTCCGGACAGCACCCTTAATAAAGTGTGCTGCAAGACTCCGTTGCTCGCCCTGTCCAATCGCTTGCCATGTATTGGGACCGAATGAGAAGACTCGGGCGATGATACCATAATCCTTTGTACGGATACCATGATCGACATTCTGTATCAATTCTTCCATCTTTTCCTCCCGTCCGGGTAGTAGTTGTAACTTAGATTGAGTGTTTTAAAAAAATTGAAATCTGGGTAAGAAAACGAACAAACAATTGATTTTGGACGATGTTCAGTGTTTGTCTGTCTGGTTTGTGGGAGAGCCTTCTGACAATCCAGTGCGTCTTCTACGCATAAAGCATCCGGCGGTAAAACAACAGATTCCCACCGACAGGAAACGACCAACATGGAAACCCGGGTCCAAGGGTTCCGCATGGATTGATATAGATGTACATATCTATGTCTTCATATGTGAGTACATATATACCATTGCTTTCAAAACTCCGGCCATTTTCTCAAGATCCGAACACAGGCAATTCTCTCTCGCTGCGGGAGCAAAATGCCCTTCCTCCGAAAAAAAGGGGCCAGTGTGCACGTACTGTACTATCTCTCGTTTGCCCTGTTTTCTTGTGTGACGAATTCGTCCTTTGGTTGTTTGACATTCCGCAGCAGCACCATCACCACCATCAACAACAAAAATATACAGACTCCAGTAAACATACATCCCATCACAAGGTGAAACAAAAGCATTCATCGAACATTATGGCAACTCTTTCTCATGGTACAGATGATCGTGTTCATACTCCACGAATGGGAGGTGGAGGTGGAACTCCTCATAGGAAGAATACCAAGAATAGTATCACCTTGGACTTGATGACCTTTCGATCATTGTTTGGTGCTGCGTAAGTATTTCCTTCTCCGAGTCCTGTCGTATTGACATCCATTCCGATTGCATTCCACTCCAAAACCCATTCAAACTCACGCACGTCATATCTTTCGTTCGTCTCTTCTCCTTTTCTGGAATCATAGGATATCGTACATCCAGGGTCGGGTGACATTGGATACGATCCGTCCATTGCATATGTTTTTGGGTCTATCACCACATAATTTATGTTTCGCACCAGAAGCTTTTGGTCCACCGATGAAGAAATTGGATAAGTCTTCACCTGAAAAATTCAACTCTCGATTACGGTTGAATATGTCCTTCTTTTTATCGAATTATGCAGTCGTCACGGCAGGTGTTTCCTTGGTGACGATGTTGATGCATCCTGGAATGTTAGTCTCCGTAGGATTACTTTGGATACTATGGACGGCACATCACTTTTTGATTTCCAATGAAGTCATTGTTATGGGACGGAATATTGGTACCATCTTATCGATGAATCAACGTTCGATGCTTTTATCGGTCCTAACATTCTTTGTGGTCGTATGGAAATGTTTACGACCGACGATTATGGCGATCGCCATTAGTAGTCTCTTAATCTTCGTCCATGCCATCCTACGTGATCCGAAACATATCGATACATCCTCGTCGTCATCATCTACGGGTTCAACCTTTGGCAAAAATGATTCCGATGATGAAGAAGTACAATCAAGTGATTCGGAAGTCCTAGTCGAACGACCTCATATTCGAAAAGATGTTGTGTAAAAAAGGGGAAAAGAAAAGAAAGAAAAAACAGCCCCCCCCCCTTTGGTCATCAGTGGAATGCGAAAGCAATGTTTGGACATTGGGCGCAAGTGTAGTCGGACTCGCATACATGCCTAGTAGACGATCGAACATAGCAAGAAATCCACCGTCTTGTCATTTCTAGACCTTGAGCGGGATACTATCATATATTTTTCATATGTACGACGTTAACCGAAAGGTACCCAAGCCTTACTGTTTGTACAAAGATGTTGCATAACAGGTTTAGCTGAATGATACTCTAGTAGTAGTACTACTACTTCGACTGTGACAAGTATGCTCCACTCCTATCCCCAGAGATTCTGTTTCGAGGAAGGTGTTTCGAGATGATGGTGTTGTGTTCTTGGGCATGTTGTCTGGAATCGACCACCCATGCCACACCACCACCGCCAAAGGACATGGGGAGAGGAAAAAACCGACATGGTAGAACCTTATGCGACGCAACGCGTTGCATCGCATCCCTACTACCTACCACCCCACCTCCTTAATCATCATCATCATCCACCTCCTCCTCCTCCGTCACATACCACAACCCTTCTCCTCATGAATCGTGTCCTCCATCATGACCGCCTCCTCCTGAATCCCATCCTGCTGAATCGCATCCTCCTCCTTCGTAGTGGAAGCCTCCAGCGTCAAATCCTCCACCATGATCACCTCCTCCTCCTCCTGAATGACATTCTCCGCCCGAGTGCGATCCTCCATGAGCACTTCCTGAATGACATCCTTCATTTCCTCGTTCGCCCGAGTGCAACCCTCCAGTTCCTCCATCGGAATGCCATAGTCCATCTCCAACTCCTACTGAATCGAATGCCCCATACCCCTTTATCGTATTGACTCCACTACCAGTGGATCTACCTGCCGACCCACGACGACTATTCTGACTCATCAGTGAGCAGAAGAAAACGAACAGAAACAGTAACAGAAATGGGAAAACAAACTCTACAGATGTGGAGGCCAAGAAAGCAAAAAAGAAAAACAAGACTACTAGAACAAACAGAAAAGGACCTAGTCCCCTTCTCGTTGTTGCCTCATCCCTAGCGTCATCTATGGTTCGATATAGAAATAAATGGGCACCAGATAGATTGAGTCTCAAGTTGCACGGGATGCTTGTTTGTTGTCGCTCCCTGGGTGATGATTTGTATGAAGTTTATCAAAGGGTAGTACAAGCGTCGAAGACTACATCTGCGATTAACGCAGAATCCGTCACGCGCCACCCTCTCTCATATGGATGATGGGTACATACATACCTAATGATCACATCCTAGCATGTTTGAATCCAACCAACACTAGGCTTTGTCTATCTTTCCGAGGCACCGCATTGTGCCGATACCACGACTCTAACGAGCATTCATGTTCCGACTGTGATAAAGAATTCAATTCACTGTCAGTGTCGTCACTACGCTATCGTTATCGTGTCGTCCTCCC
>Ga0194115_10001686_pt1 | contig 27553 bp, 39 predicted proteins | sample TA2MahsurfametaG_3_FD_148656 | JGI IMG/M metagenome (GOLD analysis project Ga0194115, IMG submission 148656) | Freshwater microbial communities from Lake Tanganyika, Tanzania - TA2015002 Mahale S4 surface | ecosystem: Environmental > Aquatic > Freshwater > Lake | place: Tanzania: Lake... | reverse complement strand
AAAGACAACACACACCGAACAGTCATTCTGTCCTGCCCCTGCACGGAAGAAGCGAAAAAGAAGGAAAACTACATGTGGCGAGGAGGTTTCTTTACCTTTACTTACTCATCGGGTAAGAATGGCGACGAGCCTGTTTCGGTGTACTACTCCGACTACACTCGTACTGAAGATACCACCGACATGATTCTTAACATTCAGAAAGAACCTGACAAGGTCATCACTTACAAGTTCATGAACTCAGCGGGAAAGATGAGACAGAATGTGTGGAAGGATTCTTTTAGCCATGTATTCAGTCGAGAGGAAGCCCGAGTTGTTTGGAATGAACTGACTGATCAGGGATGGGCGAGAGAACCGAAAGCGAGTAAAGCGACATGACGGACCAAAATCCTGCATTGAATCGTGAAGAAGAACTTTTGATCGATGCTCTCTTTAAAAGATCTACGACTGAATTGGCTATTGGAGAGAAAAAAGTGAGTGTTCTTCTCAATAAGGCAATTGATACAATTCAAACCATGGCCCGTGAACGAGCCTATTGGGAGTTCAAGGCATCGTGCTATGCCAAGGACATTGCAAGACTCAAAGAAGAAATCGAAAGGATTACAAATGATTCAACGAACTAAGAATCTGTTTGGCTTTGGTGATTTGGAAAGTGGCTTGTTTATCATTCTGATCACTGTGTTCGTGATTTTGGGGGTTCATCTCCTGATCACATGGGGTATTCTTGGCATTTTGGGCGAAACCCAAAATCGAATTACTGCTTTGGAACAACACACTGGCTATGCAATCGATAAGGATGCACCATGATTGAACCAACAGAAGGTGACATTCTTACGGTTCTGAATCGCTATCTTGACAACGGTGATCGAGACACCTTCCATCAGATCTTGATTGGTCGTGCCATTGCTGAGATCAAACATCTCCGAGTGCAATTCCAATTCTCGCACTTGGACTAGCAGCATTCTCAAGAAAGAGAAAGGGCAATACAAAATGAAAACAACGAAACTGAAGATTGGAGATCAGATCTACATCTCCGACGATGATGACAGCGGCAATTATGAAATCAAGAGAATTGATCTTGCGAGAGGAAACTGTTGGCTCTATGGTGAGATCGATGGTCGAGATGTGGAACAAGAATTACCTCTACTTTGGGTTGAGGAGATCTTCGAAGGTCAGTTTCCTGAAGAGTGGGACTCTAGACCGATAACTCCAATTCGCCTTCGAAATAAAAAGTGAGTTCTCGCATCTTTACCTATTGACATATCCTCCTGCGACGATACAATTAAACCAAAGAACTAAATGTCTGGTTCTAAGTCACTCAAGCATAGGAAACCAACACAATGGGCTACAACTCCGGCTACAACTCCGAAACTAAATCCCCCACCTCCTTCATCGTTACTCTCGCTGCCATCGGTGTCATCGGCCTCACCGCAGGCGTGACATCGTGCGCCTATGTGAAGCCGAAGTACAATGTGTGGGCGGCTGAGATGGAAGGCGCAGCACAGTACGCACAGGCAGAGCAGAACCGTAAGATCACTATTCTTGAGGCTGAGGCCAAGTTGGAAGCGGCCAAGAGCCTTGCCGATGCTGAGATTGCCCGAGCGCACGGTGTCGCTCAGGCCAACGAGATCATCGGTGCTTCGCTCAAGAACAATGAATCTTACCTACGATGGTTGTGGATTCAGAACTTGGAAAGTGGTTCGAACAGCGTCATCTATGTCCCGACCGAGGCGGGACTGCCGATCCTTGAGGCAGGAAAGCGATGAAGCCCTCTCAAGAGGATCTTCAGCAGATCTCTTATGCGTTCGCCAAGTCTGTCACCGAGAAGTTTGGTGACAAGGGCGACACATGGGGAACTAATCTCTACCTGAGCGTTCTGAGTGCTTTGAACAATTACTTCGCAGATGAGGAAACCAAAGATGAGACCAAGTGACTGCCACATGAGCAACTTTATTGGTACGATTGTTGCTCTCCACGGTATTGAGAGTTGGAAAGAAGACAATGCCCAACTTGACGATCTAGTTCGCATGATTCGTCAGGTGAACTATGTCCTTAGCAGGGGTCTTTCGTGGATCACCGAAGAAGAAGACATCGAACTTGCCGAGATCGCCATAGAAGTGTCCAAGCACATTCTTTCGCTTAAGGGAAACGCAAGTGAGTGAACTGCCCACAGAAAAGGAAGCAAGGGCAACTCTGCGTAGGCTTATGAAACAGAGTAATGCTCTACGGCTTGCTGCGAAACTTCGTGCGGAATCCAAGAATAGTTTGGTCTCTATCTGCGGAGACTCTAAACTTTATGGAAATGCCGCTCTCATGATCGAATCATTGGTTCGTGAAATCGTAAGGCTAACGGAGAAGAAGTAATGTCCGATGACAGAATCCATGACTACAGAGTCTGCCGTCACTCTCATTGGGATATTGATGGCAACATCATCAACAGATACGCAATTCACCATGCGTACTGGAATGACGATAATACTCTCTCAGGAATCAGCGTGGAATGTGTCAATCTGGATCTGTTCGATAACCTTGATGACATTCAAGATTGCATGAAACTCATCGATTCGGCTAGGAAACTTCCGATTCTTGAATTTGCTGATGCCGCCAAGGGAATTGTTCGTGAGGTCACTCACGATAGTCCGATAAGTGAAACTAATCCCATGCACGATTGGTAGTGGTTTAGGGGCTTGACAGCATCCCAAAAGTCTGTATACTTATGGCGTATGAAGAAGACCACTACTGCCGTCCTGCCGCCTCCCGCCCAAGCCGACGATCAAGTCGCTGAGAACTGGCTGACCTACAAGGATCGCCCCGCCACCATGTCCCTTCAGGAGATGGCCGTGTGGATGCTCACCACCAATCCCTCAATGGCAGTCTCCATCCTGATGGGTGCGCTTGAGGAGAACGCCGCCGTCCCCATGGGCGTGAACGGTAAGTTGGTCGAGGTGACCGTCTACGACGAAGAGGGCAATCCCGAGTACAACCTGACCGAGCAGGGTCAGCACTACTACGATCAGACTGTGCCTCAGTAAGAGAACTACGAGTCCAAAAGAAACCCCCGCAATAAAATGCGGGGGCTTTTGTTTTACACTTGATATCAGAGCCTATAGAGTATCTGATTACTCTCTTACTTTTTCTTGAAGTTTCTCTTTTTCGCCACCTTGATACTTGGGGTTTCCACAAAACGCTCACGGTGAAACAATGAAGCCCATGTGAATAGTGTGGCTAGACCTGTGTTCAGAATGATCTCTGAAAGAGGGGGGTCGCTAAATGTAAGTGTGTTGTATAAGGCAACTACCGTGCAGATCGAAAGCCCTGTCTTCAACGCAAGTGATTTTGGCAAACTGAACTTATGAATTATTGAATTCTGTCTTCCAAACACGAAGATGATAAAGGATGCAAAAGACATCGTAAGAACTGCATTACTGACAAAATTCAACCAGACTTTGTTTTCCATCAGCCAGTCCATGATTTACTTCCTTTTTGCTTTAGTTGGTCTCTTCACTTTTCTTTTTGTGGTCTTGGTTTCATGTGCCGTAAAGTATCGATTGATTACCATCTCAAGACCCTTCAATCCCATGAACCCCATGACAAATGCCACAGCATACTTTCCGTTGCTCTGTACGGCATCTGGAAGCATGCTCATGACCACAGGAGTCAAGTAGTTGGCGCAAGCAGTACCCGCCAGAAGGGAAGCGAGAGTCGATCCAACACGCTGTGCTGAGTTCTTGGGGACGAGGAGCAAGGCACCAAAGAAACCGGAGATTAAGAATCCGATATCTATCCCATAACTAAGAAGAAACTGCTCCACGGCACTTCTAGCCGTTTCGGTTTGGGATGTAGGCATGAAAATATGTATGCCTGAAAAATACTAGGTGTTGGAAATCCTCTCTTACATAAACACTATGGGAGGGTACTCAAATGGATGCAGAATCTATGACCCCTAGAGAGTCCGGTTACTACGCCGAAATGGCGAATGACGAGATTCGACGGCTTCAAAAGGTTTTGAAGCGCACACTCAACCAAGTACGAAAGCAGGAGGAAGCCTTAACCAAGGCCAAACGATTGCTACGAAAATCCGACCCATTTGGGGCTTGGATGGTAGTCTCTAACATAGACTGATAACCTCCAAAGATTTTTTGCTTTGGTTGATCTTTCCCCTTGAAATTTTGGGGCATGGGGTTATACTATCTGAAACAGGAGTAACCACATGACCAACCCCTACGACGATCTTGATGACCACTACGCATCTGTTCTTCAAAATGACCTGAGCGGAGATCCCGACAACTATGACACAGAAGACGATGATGACATGCAGGCTAATTGGGATTGGCATTCGGATCATGACTCTCCCATCTGCGACGATGAACCGTTGAATGATGACGATGTCATTGATCCCGATGATGAGGATCGTTGGGATGATGAAGATGACTTCATCGAGGATGGTGATGAAGAAGATGACCACGAAGACGAAGGACACAACTGATGAACTCCAACCGTCGAAACACCCGTACTGCAAATGGTCTCAAGCGTGGACTGCATATCGATTGGGACACTCCCAAGCGAAATCCCAAGCCTAAGGCGAAGTTCGATCCAATCAAGTTCCTCAACGACTGTGTGAATGACAAGGAAGCGTACAGCGAAAAGGAACGAGCAGCGTTTCGTAAGGTGATTGAACACATCGAGAGCGTAGTGCTTGAGAATGAATCCCTGCGTGAAGCAGATTGGGACAGGCACGACCGCTTTCCCAACGACGGTCCAGAGGGTGCATATGGAAAGTTCATGAATGAGCGTAGTTAAGCGCACTACTGTTCACTCTGTTTTTCGTGCGGGTGTCGGAATCATTCATTTTGAAGTGGACAACGACCCCCTCATGACAGGCGTGACTGTTTGGTTTGAGTCATGGGCTAACCAAAATTACCCGAGTGTGTGCGACACATACAAGGGACTTACGCTTGAAGATAAGAAACAAACCATATTCACTCGACAACTTGCCCGTAAGATTTGGGACGATTTGGTGGAGCGTGGTTTTGTTATTAACTGAAATGCTTTTGTTACCGAACAATGATACTGTAAGGTCGAGAACATGAGCATGATTCACTCTCTCTATCGGACTGATAACATTAACAATGGAACCGACCGTGTTGATTACATGGTTGTGTTCTCTATTGACATCGAAGGATCAGTTTCGATCTTCTCTGCGATAATTCGCAAGGGGTCGAATGTGGTTTTTCCTGTGCCAGTTAGCATCAAGAGCATCCTTAAAAACGGTCGCCCCAACACACCATTTCTGTATCTCGACAGAGATGAGTCTCGTTTGCTCTGGAATGAACTCACCGAGGCAGGATTTATTCCGACTCCAAAGGACCATAGTGGAATTATTGGAGTGTCGTTTGATCAAGTCTCTGCTATGAGAGAAGACTACTCCAATCAAATTGATCATCTTGAAAAGATGGTCTATTCGTTGGATGAGGAAATGGTCAGACTAGAAAAGAAGAACAACAATCAGGCAAATATCATCTTGAATTCATCGCCCGTGGCGGGTCGCCCGTTTACAATTCCCAATTCCCCAAAGCAAGGCGATAAATACTACGACAACTACGCATTGAATGCGTGAATAGGTACATTATGGCAAATCAAAATTGGAATGGAAAGACCGCTGTTATTACAGGTGTGAATGGTCAAGATGGTTCGTACCTTGCCGACATGCTCTTGGCAAAGGGATACAAAGTGATTGGACTCAAGCGTCGTACATCATCAATTAGTACGACCCGAGTTGATCATCTCTTCAATCATCCAAGATTCAAGATGTATCACTTCGATTTGACCGATGGTTCTGCTATCGCTCATATCATCATGACGCATCAGCCCGACGAATTCTACAACCTTGCTGCACAGTCACATGTCGCAGTATCGTTTGAGATTCCTGAATACACATGTGATGGTATCGCAGCAGGAACATTAAAGATTCTTGAAGCGATTCGCACCTTCAGTCCCAAGACTCGATTCTATCAGGCATCTTCATCTGAGATGTTTGGTGACAGTAAGGACTACGATCCTGCGGTTGGATACAACGAGAATAGCATCATGATGCCCGTGTCTCCATATGCCGTAGCCAAACTTCATGCTCATCATATGACCCGTGTGTATCGAACTGCATATGGTCTGCATGCGTCATCGGGCATTCTCTTCAATCACGAAAGTCCTCGCCGTGGTGAAACATTCGTGACTCGTAAAATCACCATGGCCGCTACAAGAATCAAGATGGGATTGCAGTCTGAACTGCGTCTTGGAAACATTAATGCACTCCGTGACTGGGGCTACGCAGAGGACTATGTGGAAGCCATGTGGCTCATGCTTCAACAGCCACAGGGTGATGACTATGTGGTTGCAACACAGAAGACACACAGCGTCCGTGAATTCTTAACTGAAGTCTTCGAAGAGGCTGGTCTTGATTGGAATAAGTATGTTGTGATCGACCCCAAGTACTTCCGTCCGAATGAGGTTCCGTTCCTTCTTGGAGATCCGTCAAAGGCCAAGCGTGTGCTTGGATGGGAACCAAAGGTCGATATGAAACTCCTTGCCAAGATCATGTACAAGTATGACATGGCTTTGCTCACCAAGCAGATGCAAGGATCCGAGCCTTCCTTGGTAGAGTGACCGATAACTCAAAGTCGAAAAACTTTGATGTTGGGTATTGACGGAGGGTAGGAAAGGGGATATACTTGGGGTGTGACGAAAAGGGTTCGCCCCTGCCGAGGTTCGCCAAGGCTAGTCACACCCCTTCGTTCGTGCGAAGTAAAACAGGCCAATAGGCACGAAGCGTTGACGAACCATTCCGTCGAGAGGCACCTGACGGTATTGCGGGATTGTCCGGACGATCCTCTAATGCCGACGAAAATGCGGATGTACAGCCGCATCAGTCAGCCCTGCATTCGCACATGCAGAGTAAAGAGCCGCTTAATTGAGGTGCGACTTCAGCGACCCCCTGCACGACCGGAAATGTGCAGGGGGTTTTGCTTTATAAACAACAAACCCCCCTTTCGGGGGTTGCTGCGAAATATTGTTGTCTAACAAACAGATTATCCGAGACTATCAAATCCTGTTGAAGGAGTTGGGACTTGAGTTACTTTGTTGTTTCTCTTGTCAATTCTATTACCAAGGATGACTTGAGTATTGAATAGTCTAACTCCTGCACTACCAAATACTTTGGATGCATCGTCTTCGAAGATGATGCCTCCATCGATACTATTACCACTAACAGAGCCGAAGTTCCAATTGTTGAAATTTGGTGCTGCTGACAGATCAATGATTGACCCCTTGTCCATGAATACAGTTCCGATGTTGGCAAAAACATTGGTTTGAATATTAAATTGTGCTTTCAATGTTGCATCATCAAGTTCAATCGATTGTGCACTAACACCACCACCAAAAACCAAATTCCATCTGTTCAAAGAAGAACCTGAAGTCCCATAGCCAGATGCCACGAAAATAGTCTTAGCATAAGATGGGATATTTCCTGATGCACCTTGCATGCCAAATACGAATGTTGGGGTCAAATTTTGATTGATCCACCATTGATTAACAGGAGTAATTAAAACGGATGAGTCGTATGGTCCTTGTGCGGATCCTGTTGTTGCAACTCCAGCCAATCCGAGTTCAACCAAAACTGATGGCGTGTGAAGTGAGCCACCAAACTGAACAGGATACTTATACGGATAATATCCGGCCACATTAACACGACTGAATCTGCAATTTCTATCTACGACCAAATTTGCCGATGAACTGGTGACTAAAGTTCCACAAGTAACTCCAGATACGAAAATTGAACCATCAGACTGATTATCTAGTATGTCAGAATAAACACCACCATTTACAAAGATGGATCCAGAACCAGAAAGTTTGATTTGTGTTTGTACGACTCTGCTAGTTGAAGCAGTTGATCCTGTACTGCCTGGAATATCGATTAGAGATTTCACACTGTTGATCACCACTAATTTGTCTGGATCAGTTGTGAAATGAACATACGAATCCGTCTTCAACTTTACCGGATTTCTACTACGAGCAACCATTCCTGCGCTACTTGCATATGAGGCCAATGCAGCATCACTTTCGACACCTGATATCCCCTCAGCAACAGAAAGATAGTTCAGAATGTGAGAACCCGATATTCCATTTCCCCAGAAACCAAATGGATACTTGTTTCCAGCGGGAGTCCGTAACAAATTTGCCATAACACTAATAAGAGAACTGTTTGCAGTCCCTCCAAATGTAATTCCCTGCATGTTTAGCCAAGATCCTGCTGCTGCATTTCCAGAGTATCCGCCAAACAAACATGGCGACAAAACAGCCGGTGGATTGATGAGTGATCCCTCATCAGCGGCAACTCCGAAATATGCCTGATCCCCTGCTCCCGGTGAATATGATGATGTAACATACTGATAACCGAATCCGCTCTGCCCTGTTCCACTTGTTACAAATTCTACTACTTTCCAGTTTGCAGGAGTGTTCCAGTCAAACTTACTGATTCCTGTTGTACTTTGTCCCGACCAAAAGTATCTTCCCATCTGATATTTCCTTTGTTATGGTTTGCATAAGATAAAAATCAAAGTAAACATTTACCACTTAGTTTGCTCATATTTATGTGAATGTAAATGTAGATATTTCACTTGAATAGACCCTCATTTGCGATACAATAATCTCTATGACACTTCCATACGAACAATTTGTTGCTATGAACAATGCCCGAAACTTCATGTATTCCCTGTTCAGTCCGTTCAACCCCAATTACATTCGTAGGGGAATTCCTAAGGCAGTTCGTGAGGCTGCAAGGCGCATCACGAAGCACTTTCCGAGTGAGATGGAGGCCGATCAAATCATCGCAAACCACATGGAGGTTATGGACCGCCAATGCATGAATCCTGACGAGAAGGATTCTGTGGTCCGATATAGTTCTCGTCACATGGGGTGGGTGTGGACCGATATCAACGGGAATGTCAGCCGCCCATACACCACCAAGAGGGATGCCGAAAGGTGTTATTGGACTATGCATCAGAAAAGCCATCAGGAGGCGATCTCCACGGTTCCTGATCAGGACGGGTGGCAGGAGGGGTCAGTCACAGAGGGCAAGCCAGAGCCTAGCCAGAGTCGCCCTGAACCCCGAACTATGAAGGCGGATGGGTTCGAAGATTGCGTTCTTGGAGTGGGGTCTAGGATCGATAACAATGTGCCGATTATCGTCTACGACCTTGATAAGTGTGCAGGAGTTCTGGTTGAGCGGGATGGCACGACTCTCGATGAGGCTTACGAATACCTACACACCAACACTATCGGGGCATGGGTAGGAGAGGGTACTCCTCTGTTCATTCGGAAAGTGGACAGCATTCAGGAGGCAGAAGAGTTATTGGACAACTCGTAAATACCTCTTGACAAGAACCGATTCAAACCTTATAATTGAATCGTGAACGAGACCCCCCCTAAACTTCCTGTTGCCACGATGGCAGACTTCACCAAGAGCGATCCGCTGCTTCAATCAGCAGACAAGAAGGGGTGGATCCGTTTCGTAAAGGTTCCGAACGATGACTCTGTCATAAGTCTGTTTCTTGGCTCAGGCAAATCAGGAGTCATCAAGTGGACATACTCCACAACTGTGGGCAAGTTGAGCGCACGGGCGGTGTGGAAGGAATACACCGAAAACGGATGGCAGTCCGTTCTCTTGAATTGATCAAGGATTAGGCTTCGGATCAGGATCAGTTGGTTGATCCTGATCTTTCTTTTCGTCCTCTTGCTTGTCGGCCTTGGCTACATCAGCCTTGGCCTTTTCTTCATTGGCCTTGATCTTCTTGTAGGCGTTGACGGCTTTGATCTTTTCCAATTCGCATGTATCACATGCAAAGGGCTTCTTGATGAGTTCTTTCCATGCCCAAGCCCCCGCAAGACCTACCACAGGCAGATACCAAATAATCCACCCCCAACCCGTATTGATCTTGCTATTCTTTGCGATCTGCTCTTTCAGACTCAACATGATAACCGAGTCACCTGTTGAGTCAGGTACGATTTCAGGAGCCGTGCAGCATGCACCAAGGAGAAGGAGCGCAGTAAACGATAGTAATTTGATGTTCATGGTAACTCCTTAACTTCTGTTTGTTGCTGCTGCGGTTCCAAAGTAGAAACCGACAATACTTACAAGAATCTGTCGTGTTTCGGAAGCATAGACGAATCCATTCACTTCAACGAAATACTTCTTTGCTGTGGCGGGAATAAGTCCGAACAATCCCTCTGATGTATTTGTGTCCACTTCAACAAATGTGGGAACACCAAAGAATGGAAGAATGAAAGGGGCGAGGAGAGTTCCGAACAGAACCGAAAGCACGATCAACTGACGAACGCCCTTGCCTATATCCAATGGAACACGCTCCGCTGCTCTATCTTGATTCTCAGTCGTTCTCTTGTTTGCCTCTATGAGGCGATTGAACATCTCTTTCTGATCTTGCGCCTTCTGCGCCATGAACTTGAAGAGAAATCCTACAGCGGATCCGCCGATCAATGATATGAGTTCAGGTGCGAACATATTAAACCTTTCTTAGAGACTTCAACACTACTAAAGTATTTATAAATTTAAATCACCCGAAGAACCAAAAGAATGTGTTAAAACTTTTCAAGTATCTATAGACACTCTACACCATAAACACTATCATGTCTGAATCGAACTCCCAAGATAGACAATTCATTCGAAAGGCAAAATACAAACTCAGTAAAGAGTTCATACCTGAGATGTTCTACAGAATGTGCAAGATCGAAGTAGATCTTGCAAAGTCCCAAGGATGGGACCATGTACTGATCAGTATGGAGCATAGGGATGGAATCCTAACGCTTCAACTTAGTGGAGTAAGAAAGAATGGATAACAAGTCCTTAATACAACTGATCGAATGGTTTAGATCTCTGCCTATTAATGAGAGAAAAGACAAGATAGAATCTATGAAACAGTTCTATGAGAGAAACACACAAGAACTGGTTAAAACCATGAAGAAGTTGGAAAGGATTGAGCATTGTCCGAAAGAAGTCGTTGACAATGCTAAACAGATCGTCGCAAACAACATGACCATCGTAAATTCTTTAGATGAACTATTAGTGGGGGTATCCGATGCCAAGAAGACAGTCGATAGTCAAACCTCAAAAACCGAAGAAGACTCTTCGGGCAAATGATGGAAGAACAAAAGGCGCACCAAAGAAGCCGAGAAAACCGAGACCTTAAAGAGTTGTTATGGTGAATGTGTCATAGACAAATGATACTGTTGCATTAAGTACAGGCGGATCACTTTCTCCAGTTGATAGTGTAAACCCCGAAAGGTTTGTTGGAATCAAGTTTCTGAATGTGATCATTTGCATTGGGAGTTTAGAATTGTTGAGTAAAAGTATTTGTCCATCGCCTCTTCCGAGTTCATCCTCAAGTTTGATCTCTTGGAAATCTTTGTATGGTGCGCCATATCGCAACCATTTCACCATTTCCATATAGTTCTTGAAGTCCTCTGATATGATGAATCGTATCGACATGTCTGTTGAAGATTTTGCGCCGGGAAGTTTTAATGGTGCTGCTGTGATGTAATCATATGACAAGGGATTTGAGTTACTTGCTGGTGTTGTAATCGATGTGCAGAAGTAAGTTACATTCGGAACTTTGATCAGCGAAAACCTAAAGTTAGTTGCAAGAGCAGCATTTCGATTGATCGGTTGACCGTTTAGTCTTCCAAACTTTTCATACTCACCTGTCAATTGATAATCGTTTGGTGACATTACAATGTTCCTAGATCGTATGTGCTGAATTGAAATGTTGCTGTTGCTGTTGCAACAGGTGTGTCAGTCAATGCACTATTGTATTCTATATTGGTTAGGTTAGTTACAAACAACCCATTCAACACAAATCTTGCTATCGGGTTTTTCTTGTTTGATAGTATGAGCAGATGACCGACATTACTCAACTGTCGAAAGTCATCACCAGTCCTAAAAAAATCTTCCCACACAAGAGTGGATTTGAACCAAGACTCAACTTGCCTGTAATTGCTATAGTTCTCATTGACTATAAACTTTACTGTCATGTCGCCATGATTGATTTTGTTCCCGTAAAACTTAAGTGTTGGTGCAAATCTTGCGGGAAGCCTGATTGCATCACAGGAGAATTCGGGAAACACAACTTCAGTGCAAAAGTACACCGCTTCACTGACTTTTGGAATTGTCAAATGAAAGTTGGTTGCATAAGCGAAGTTTGTATTTGATGGTGTTCCGCTCACTTCCCGAGCAGTTTCGGGAAGAATTGGTTTAGGGACAATTCTTTCGCTATAGTTGTACGGTGTCATTTGAAGTATTTAGAACCAAAGGAAAAGGGCTGTGGAGATTTCTCCCCACAGCCCCGTAGCGAAATTCCCTGTAGAACAGGGTGATCTTTACCGATCAGAACAGGTTCGTGACCTTCACGATGCGGTAGTAGCAGTTAGCACGCTTGGCTCCAGCAGCAGTCGGATCGGTGACCGAGACACCGCCTGAGATCGTGGCGAACGGGTTGTTCACCAGACCGTAACGGGTCTTGAAGCCGATCTTCGGCTGGAAGGACTGCTCACCGACTGCACGGACCATTTGCAGCGGAACATACGGGCAGTAGAACATGCCTGCGTCGTATGCCGACGATCCCTTATAGCCAACCATGAAGAAGTCGTGAGCGGTTGTCATCGAAGCGTAAGGATCGATGTACACACGCAGGCGACCATTCAGCACACCAGCGAAGGTGTTGCCTGTGTCATCCACATTCAGGTTAGTTGAGAGAGCCGGTGCATAGTCGAGGATGCCTGCCATGCTGAGTGCCGAGGCAACATCTGCCGAGCAAAGTACGAAGTTGCCCTTGCCACGACGGGTTTCCTTGGCAATCATGTTGCATTCACGCTCGATCTGATAGAGCAGACCCTTGAACTTTTCAACGCTCCAACGACCGTTTGAGTCAACATTCAGGTCAAACACACCAGCGGTCTGAGTGGTTCCCGAACGGGCACCCAACTTAGCGGTTTGATACAGAGTGCGAACAACTTCACGGTTGATTTCAGCGAGGATTTCGCTCGACAGGATGTTAGCAAGTTCGGTCTCAGCGTCGAGGCCGTGGATTGCCTTCAAGTCCTGTGCGAGTTCCATCGTGTACTCAGCCTTCAGAGCACGGGTCTTTGCTTCGACCGTGGTCTTTTCGATGCTGAATGCCATCTGCGGGAACGAGTTAGTAGCCGTATCACCAAGGGCTTCGCCGTTGACCGTGGGGTAACCACGACCACCGTATGCTGCACCGTTTGGCTTGGTCGGGCCGTTTGCAGTTTCGAAGGGGTCAACACCCGACGAGTTTGCTGCAAAGGTCGATGTGTCATAGACACCATCAGCCGTAGTACCGGTTGAACCTGAACCACCAAAGCCCGTGTCGGCTTCTTGGTACAGAGCCTCAGGACCAGTCTGGTTGATGTAGCGGCTACGCATGGCGAAGATAAGGCCAGTCGGGCCACTCATCGGCTGAACGCCACAGATGTCATAAGCGATCAGATTCGGCATTGCACGACGAACGAGCGAAATCAGGATCGGATCCCAACGAGCCACATTCGATGTGGCCGGGCCGTCCAGGTTTCCCGAGAAGTTCGTCGGGGCCGATTCCTTGAGGTATTGCTCCTGATTTTCCAGCAGCATTGTTGTAACAGCCTTCTTGTATGCGTCCTTGATTTCTGGAAGGTCCGCATGCTCAAGAATTGGCTTCCACTTCTTCTGAAGTGATTCTGAAATGGTTAGATCCATTTGGGGTCTCCTAAGTTGAGTACTTTTAGTACGGGTTTATTTAGCGAATGAAACTATTTGGTCAGCGACGGTTAAGCCGTGACAGTGTCTGTGCATAACTAGCCATTGATTCCGATAGAGTCTCCGTCGATGGAGTTGCCACTTCATCAATGCTTCCTTCATTTGAGGTTGCAATTGCTTCCTCACGGAGTACGGGCTTCTTGTGACTGAAGTACGACTCCTTGATTATCTGAGCCTTCTTACGGAGGTCATCTTCGGTTTCGAAGGTGATTCCTTCAGCAAGCACAGCAAATCTTTCCTTTTGGGTATCAGCGAGATCAGCAGAAGCCTCTTCAAGGATCTGTGCCCGACGATACTTTGCGATCTCACTCTTGAGTTCGATGTTCTTGTTCATCTCTTCGTCAAGTTGCCCCTTGATGCTCTCTACAGTTTCGGCAAGTTGATCAGTGAGATCGACCTTGTTTTCGGGAACCGAGATATCATGCTCAAGGAACAGATTACGCAGTCCTTGCATGAACTCTTCTGCAATCTCAGTACGAATGCCCTTTTCTACGGACAGACGGTTCTCCTCCATCCACTCTTCGACAACATATGAGAGATATGAGTCGAGTTGTTCGGTGAGTCCCTTCTTGATCTCATCGACTTCATCGACAAGACGGCTCTGATACTCTTCTTGCAGTTCTGCTTGAATGGTATCGACACGCTCTTGAAGAGCGGCTTCGAAAATCGTTGAAGCCTTCGTCTTGAAGTCTTCTGTGAGTTCCTCACCATCAAACATTGCATCCATGTGAGTTTCGATGTCTTCACGCATCGACTTCTTGGCCTTAACATTAGCGGACAACTTGCTTCCCGAATCTGATGTATCGGTAGCAACAGGCTCAGGAATTTCTGCTCCCTTGCCAGTTCCATCCTTGTAAAGACCAACATACTTACCCTTGCCAGAACCCTTCTTTGAGGCATTGGCTACGGTTTCTTCTGATGCCACTTCTTCCTCTTCTTCCTCTTCAGTCATTTCTTTCTTGGTAGGAGGAACAGGCTTCTTTCCAACCTTCGTCAGGTTGGCCTTTTGAGCGGTCTTCGATTCTTCTTCTTCGATGGTTGTGTCGCTTGAGTCTTCAATCAACTCATCGATGATCTGTTCAATTTCTTCGTTAGCGTCGGACATGGATGTCTCCTTCGTAAGGGTTATTTAGTAAGGGTTAAAGTTTCGATATAAAGCGTTGGAATGCCTTCATGCAGGCTTCCTCTAATTTGCGGGATGATGTGCGGCTGATCTCATGACGGATCTCATTGATATCTTTCTCTTTGAGGATTCCATTCTCATAAATCCATTCTTTTCCTTCCATTACTCCACGAACAAATGCATCTGGAGCCGATGGATCTGCAACTATGTCAGCAGCGGTTGCTAGGCGGAAATCGTCTTTAACGACATTTACGCCATTCTTTTCTTCGATTGAACCGATGCCACGACTTGAAACGCCTAACTTCGCACCCTCATCGATAAGATTCTTTACAATCTTTCCGTATGGAGTGTCCATGATCTTTGCTTTACCGTAGAAGTTCTTGCCATCGGCCTGTAGTTCGGTGATCATGTGTGACACCCGCTCAAGATTGATGGTTGGGCCATCGGGGTGACCCAATTCACCGAATGCTCTCTTCTGATTGACAAACTCTTTGATGTAGTCATTGACTTTGTTCTTCAGCATCTCAAATGGATACTTACGCTTGTTTCGGTTTGTGATATCGCCCTGAAGAAATGTTCCTTCGATGGTGTACTTCTTCTCGCCATTTGCTGTGGCTTCGGTGATGATTTCGATACCTTCGTTTACTTCTGTGATAAGTTTCATGTTTGAGTTCCTTATAGACCGAGATAGCCAGGAGGTGTTACAGACCCTGACGCATGAACAAATTCAAGAAGAACCGATCCCGTTACTGTCTCTGTTGGAGTAATCGTCAAAATCCCCGTTGGTGCTGTTGCATTGTTCTTGAGAGTGGTTCTTTCAAGATTCATTTCACCTGTGTTATACAACCACATCGCAGTTGCTCCTTGTGTGCCTGCCCATGTCAATGCAAGTCCACCACTAACAGACCAAGTAATTCTCGATATCGCTGCTGTGTCGTTTGTTATTCCTGCAACAAAACGAGGACCAGTAAGTCCACCAATTACATCAAATGCGGATGCCGTTACCCCTAATGTGAAAGCACTACTTTCATTTTGAAAGTTGACTCTTGTAACAAGTCTCTTTTGAGTTACAACTAAATCGTATCTTGTTGCCATTTTACTCCTGCTCTTTCAGTATGAATTGTGAGGTTCGATCAAACGATTCTTTGCTCTCGACTGCGAGGCCAAGAAGAGTCGAACTGATAACTGTATCATCCAACACCATTTTGTCATGAGTGATCATGAATTGGTTTGCAAAATCAGGCGTAACAGTAACACTAGACCCATCGAGAAGAACAACATCAACATTCGATGCATTCTCTTTCGACTCGACTAAAGCCACAACCATTTTTGCGATTGTGCTTTCGATTTTGATGTCTGCCTTCAGGTCTGAAACCATTTGCTTGACGAATTCATGAGTCTTCTTGTCTTTCGATGTAATTACGACTGTGCTACCCTTTTCTTCGACCTTAGACTTCAAACCGACAACACCGAAGTTCTTGGAGAACTCCTTTGCTTGTTTTGGTGACTTGAAGTTGACCTTAAGAGTAGGCATTATCCCTTCCAGTTCGCTTTCACATAATTGAAGAACTTCTTCTTCTCACCATCGTCCATATCAGCAGGAGACTTCTCACCGAACTTCTTGAGTGCTTTCTCAAAGAATGAGCGATATTCTTTTTGCTTGGGTGATAGTTCTTCCTCACTCACCTCAAACTTACCCGTGTTGCTCATTCCAATCGCATCCATGATTTGTCCTCTAGTGAGTTTCTTGGATTCGATAGTCTCCTCTGTCTTTGTTTCTTTCGATTCCTTTTTTGCTCCCATGAGAGTTTTCTTCTTCTCTTCACGGAGTTTCTTGTACATCTCAACCATCTTCAATGCGTTTGCGACTGTATTCTTGCTTTCCATATTGTCTCCTCTTCTGATTGTTATAGGCTCAGGAACAAAAGCCCCTTTACCAGACCCATCGTCGTAGAGTCCTTCGTACTTATTTTCTCGCATAGATTTTCTACGCTCTTCACGAAGTTTTCTTGCTTGCTCAATACGATTGACAGTTTCTCTATACATCTTAGTTCTACCATCGATTTGGACGGCCTCTTGGATTTTGTCTTCGTTGTTCATAGGGAATGTTCCTTATTTCTTGAACTTCTTGAATTTTGGTGCATCACCATCAATTGTTTTTGATGATGTGTTAGACTTAGTAACTGAGGTTTGAACTTCGGGAGGTGGTTCAGCAAACCCTGCCTTCTTATCCCCCTCAACCTTCTTCGTCATGCTGATTGCAAGATCCGCATCCTTCTTTGCATCTTTCAACATCTGATCAATGTATGACTTAGTTGCTTTCTCAGCGGTTTTAGGACCGGGAAAGAACTCCCATCTTCTGTCGTTGATGTAGATACGAACAGGTTTACCAAACCCTGTTCCTACTTGCTTAATGATGACTTTTTGTCCTTTATATTCATATGAACTGACATAGAACTCTTTTTCAAAGTTTGGATCAAGTGTGACATCACCTTTATTCTGCCCTGCCGCAGTCGGAACTATCTTGATATCTTTAGGCTTCAGGGGCTTAACTGGTGCGGGAGCACCTGTGCCCATCGTGTCCATACTGTTTGTTGGAGTTGTTGCGGCAGGGGCAGAGGGGGCCATTGGAATCTCATTAACGATCTTTGGTTGGCTGGCAGCATTTACGGACAGAGCCTTCTTCAGTTCTTCGATCTTCGCATGTACTTTGGATGCCAACTCTTTCTGAATGATGGTGCGGAATTTCCCCGCCTCTTTCTTCATGAGAGTCTCGATGACTGACTTTAGAATGTCTCCTGTCTGTTCGTCCATATTTTCCTTTATCCAAGACCGAACTGTGAAGTGTCGGGTTCGATCTTGCCTGCATTGCGTTCCCTCTCAATTTGCCGATCCATATCCCGAATTTCTGCTTCGGATTGACCAAGAACATTTCTTCGCACCCATTCATGAGAATAGTACTTACCTATGTATGGTTTAATGTTCCCCAATTCATCTATTTGGTTCTTGCGGACTTCGCTGTTCTTCAGTTCGGTGAATAGATTATCTTTTATGAAGTCGAAGTAGACAGATTCCCGTAAGTCCGGCCAATCATCTTGAGTGATGATTTTCTTCAGAATCAACTGCTTTTTGAGCAAATCGAAGAACAACTCACTGAATCTACTTCGAAGTCTGTGAATAAACTTTGTGAATCGAACTTCATCACGGGTGATTTCCGTAGACCGTCCAAGCATGAATTGCTTGTCCTGTTCAAGGCGACTGACGGGGACTGACAATGCACGATATAGTTTCTTTTGGAAGTACACCACATCCGTCAGTTCACCGAGATTTGCACCACCCTGTAGAGTGGTGATTTCTGTTCCCTTGCTGCCTTCACGACGAGGGAGCCAATAGTCCTCAAGCATGCTCATGAATTTGCGATCATCACGGATGTCACCAGTGTTTGCATCGTAAACCAAACGATTACGATACTGATTCATGAGTCCCTTCACATATGCTTCGGCCTTAGTTTTTGGAAGATTACCGACATCGATGTAGAAGATTCTTCTCTCAGGGGCACGGCTAATGCGATAGATCACCACAGCATCCTCAAGCATTCTCAACTGATTGAGTGGCTTGATTGCTTTGTGGAGGAATCCGACGATTCTCTTGTAACGAGAGTCCATCAATCCTGATGAACAGAATGCAATTGCATCGTCGCTGATCTTGGTTCCGCTGACATTCCCACCCTGACGAGGATTGTCCTTATTGTAAATGTAGAAATCATGATAGCCAGCAATGACTTTTGTGCCGTCCTTGAGTGTCTCTTTCTTGAACTCACGAATCTTCGTGATGTTCATCGGATCAACATATCGACATTCAAGAATACCCTTCTGTGGGTTCTCTTCATCAACTATGATGTGGAAATAGATTCGGCTGTCCACATACCATCTTCTGAAGATATCTGCACCCTTAGTTTCAAACTGCAACACTCTCAGAATGTTGCGAAACTCCTCATGAATCTTTTCTTTGATGCTGTCTGGCTGCTTCAGTCGATCAAGAATGATCTTTACAGGGGCTTTCTTCTCACCAAGAACAATTGACTCATTGATGATGTCATCAACTGCAATCTCTGTAATTGGATCCATCGCCATTTCACGATACTTCATGACCAATTCAAAGTCATTTCTTATCGTTCCGTCAAGGTCAACATACTGACCATAGAAACCACCGGCTTCTACTGGAATAGCACCATCGTCCGAGGTCGGAACCACGAACGACTTTAGTGCTTTGAAGTTTTCCTTTTGCTTTTTGGACCGCTCTAGTTTGAAGCCGAATAGTTCTGCCATAATAATTACCTCTCCTTTAGAACCTGGGGCGGTGTCTGAGAGGTGCCTCTATCAGGTGGTGATATTAGCCATCTCGTAGTATTGATATGACATCGTCACTTGGAACGATGAAGGTTCAGTCGAAGGTGCCATATCAAGTGATATTTCACCAATTGTGGAAGGCCAGCATCCAACGAACTTGTATGTTGTAATGACATTTCCTTCACGGGTCAATGGAGAAACATACCAATCAGTCATGATTGAGTTCATTGCATTTGGACCAATGTTTGTTTTGTATGTGTTGATTGAATTCAACCACTGCTCAAATGCTTTGCGTAATGTATAAGCACCATCGTTATAGACGGTGATATTCCAATCATTAAAAGTGCGATCAGCAGGATACTTATACTGACGGCCCATATAGTTTGCTGTACCAATATTTTGAACTGCCTGTGGAATCGATGCTGCTTTCGCCAAATAAGCAACTTGGTTATTTGGACTTCCTGCACCAATAGCAGCAGCAACATTATTTACAGCACCCGCTAACGCTTGGCCGAAAAAGGCACCAGCGGCGGCGGCTGCGAAATTCACAGCACCAAGTCCTGCACTAGGGAAGTTTCCCTGAACAAGAAAAAGGTTGTTACGGGCAATACCGTTTACTAGATTCGATCTGAATGCGTCAATGCTGAACTGTGACATTTTTCGTTTACTCCTTGGTTATTTAGGGAACACCTATTAGGCTCCAACCTCGCTGAACGAAATACCTGTTCTTGTAGCGATGAAATTCAATTGGATGAAGTTGATGCTACGAGCAGGCTTAATATAAATGTCAGCAACGAAGCGATTACTGTCAATAACTTCAGGTGTGTTGTTCTTTTCATCACAAACTACCTTGAAGTCGATGATTCCACGGCGAGACTGAACATCACGCAGGAATGGTTCTACGAGTGAGCGGAATTGCGCCCGAGTGAAAGCATCATTGAATTCGAAGAGGCTATACTTCGAAGCCGTTGCAATAGCCTTCTCAAGCACAATGAACAGACGGCGCACATTAATGCGGTCGAATGCTGATGGTTTAGCCTGAGCAGTCTTATCACCATACAGAACTGTTCCTTCTCCTGGGAAAGTGACCACAGGATTGATGTTGTTCTTGTACAACTCATCACGGAAAGTCTGTGTTGGATTGAAAGCCAGTTTCACAACTCCCTTAATTCCACCACGATTGAATCCTGCCGGACTGTACCAGGGATCTGTATTGTTGTCTGTACGAGCACACAGTCCTGCGATGTCTCCATTCAAAGGAACCCAACGATACTTATCGTTGTAGATGTCGTACATGTACTTGTAACCGCTGTCGATGAAGACATACGAAGACGAGCCAATTTTGTCACGGTAATTCTTGGCAATGGTCAACTTATCGTCTTCTGTTCTGTATGGATTGCTCAAAGGAGCCGAGCAGAACACTACACAGTCCTTACGAGTTTCTGCGATATCCTTCAGCGAAGCAGCGACTGGAGCAGTAATTGTTGTATTTGTTGGAGCAAACTCAGGTCCACCAATAATGAGATTCACATCAACTTGCTCAGAATCTGCGAACGCTCTATATCCCGCACCCGTTCCACCAAGTGCAATGTCTTTGAACTCCTGTGCAGTTGTTGGATATGTTTCGTCAACTCCACCACCCAAGAGATACTGTGCAACACCGAAAGAAACATTGTTACTTGCAGTTGCACCATTGAAAACGAATGTACTGAATGGAGTGGCCGAATTAGCACCCTCTTGGATAAATGTCGCTCCCGCAGGCGTGAGTGGGCACAACAGATAGCGAGAATCCTCATTGATTCTGTCTTTATAGTGCTTAGAAATGCCATTGAAATCTTGTGCATCTTCTGCCAATGAGAGATTGGAGAAACGCTCAAGAACGGTACCGGTTGCACCAGACCAAAGTCCTGTCTTATCTACTACAACAAGATGGAATTCATCTGCGGTTCCGCCGAGGCTTTCCGCATAAGAACTGCTTCTTGGTTGAGCATCAAACTCGTCTGCATAAATCCAAGTTGAGAACTCAGTGTTTGGATTCTTGCTTCCACAAATTTGAACCTCAAGTGAATTTCCAAGGGCACCGGCATATTTGGCAATGAAAGCCCCGTGAGTGGTGCAGCCTGCATTTTCAAGGAAATTTTCATTCTTAATCAGTATAGGAGTCTTTGAACCAGGAACTGCATTCTTGGCACTAGTTGACTCTTTGACGCAGCGAACGACTTGAAGATTGTTTCCATACTGCAAGAAGTTTGCTGCCGAGAACCAATATGGATAGTTGTTATTATTCGGAAGACCGAAAAGTCTCACAAGATTGTTTTCACTGTCGATCAAAACTCTTTGATCAATTGGTCCCCATGAGAAGATGCCTGCAAAGGCTGCATTTGTAGTTGCAACGGCTGGAACAATCGTTGTTAGATCCCGCTCCGTTACATTCACGCCTGGAGAAAGTTGGAATGCCATCTGAATAGTCTCCTATTTACTAGACTTTGGTTAGTCGAGGGTATTTAGTGTTTCAAAGAATCTCGTCCATATCCACTAATGAACCCTTACTCTTTGATTTGAATTTAGAATCATCTGAGGACTCTCTTGCGAGTTCGATAGAAGATTGACTTGCGTCATCCAAAATATCGGATTCTATGAACCCGAACGGCATGAGATCTTCCTCAAGTTTCTTGATCTTTTCCTCGTAGATTCTTCTTCTCGTATCAACATTGGTCAGTTCTTGGAAATATGGCTGTGTGACCATCCATCCAAGTAGGACAAGGGACGCAACTAAATCGTCGTGATAGCCTGAACTTGCTTCATATGACTGTCCTTTAGAGACAAATGTGCTGAGTTCCGATATGATTTCGAAATCGTTTAGAACCAATTTGTCGCCCTCAATCATATCTTTTAGAGCCATGCAACCCAATTTCTTTGTCTGTGTACTCATCTTGAGACCAGAAAAAGATCTCATTCCACCGTAGGCAACACCAAGTTTCTGTGCCTTTTTCCCTTTTACGACCACTTCAAGAACATTCTCATACTCAAGTTCATCACGAAGCAAATCTGCAACCTGTTGACCAATATCATTAATCTCAACGAGAACATATGCTTCGTTGTATTTGTTTGCCACAGAAAAGATCACATTTGGGTAGACCGCATTTGCTACCTGATTGTTTCTGTACTTTGCAACAACTTTGAATGGAAATTGAGTCACATCAGTAACAACAAATGCATTGTAGTCTTGGCCTATGGACCTACTTGTGTCTACTGTGACTGTATAGATGTGATCGTGTTTTGAAGCCTCGTAAATACAAAGACCATCACTTGTTCTGAGTATTGGTTCTGTGAAAGACAAAGCCGCCAGTTTGGATGTCTTGATTAATGTGTCCTGTGAACCAAGGAACTCACACTCGTATTCTGAAGCCCAGTGTCGTTCAGATGTGTTCTTGATTGTCTCTGCTTTGAACTTTTCGTCACGACCAGGAATCTGCCACCAGTGTGCTTCTACTGCTTTGAAGTTTGATCTTCCTTGCTTGGCATTCTGCCACAACTTGTAGTAAAGGTTCAGTCCATTCGGAGTGCTGACAATCACGGTCTTTGTTGTCTGTCCTGCTGTAATAGTCGGATAGACCGATGCAAAGAATTCTTCCGCTATTTCATCAGGAACGAATGCAAATTCATCTAGCAGAAGGAAGTTGTAGGATGATCCACGAACCGCACTTGACGATGTGGATGAACACATAACCTTTGACCCATTTTCAAGTGTAATGCTCGTCTTGTTCCACTCGATGACTCCCTGCTGCATCCATTTTGGTAGGTTTTCGTAGACTAACTTGACTCTGTCCATGATTTCGGTAGCCGTCTTCAATTTGTTTGCAAGTATAGCGACCTTATAATTTGGATTGAACAAAACCTGATGCACTATCTCACCAATAAGACATGTTGTCTTTCCTGACTGACGAGGAATCTTGCAGATGGTAAATCGATTGTCGTGAACCGATCTAACAATGTCTTTCTGAAAGTCATACAGAGTAATGGTCACTAGACCCTGATCCAAAGTCACAATCTTCATGTGGTTTTCCATGAAGTAAACAGGATCTTGGGAGCATTTGATATACTCCTCTAACTGATCCTTGGTGAATTCAATCTTGATGTTTCCGCCTTTGAGCAGCGGATTGCCAAGATAGGTATCATCTGTTTTACGCATTACTTGGACTCTTCAATCGGCTTCACATCAATTATTTGCTTCTGCTGCGCCTTGATCATCTTCTGTAACTCTGCTGTGCTGCCGACGAAGATACTATTGTTGGTCACGCTCGCCGCTTTAGATGGAGCATCTTCTTTCTTGATGTCTTTCATGCGACGGTGTAAATCTATCAGTTTGGTATTTGCCTCAAGAGTCTGACCGATTAACTGTGCGACCACTTCATATGCACGGGGCTGCTGACTGTCTTCAGCAAGTTCAAGAATGCCTTGTATAGCACTATTGGACTGCTCAATCACAACTTTCAGGTTCCTGCGAACCTCGTTGTAATCATCATCTGCCTCAGATGTCTCATATGTGCCACTAACTCTCTGAATAGTAGTTCTGGTTTCAACTTCATTATTTTCATCTAAATCTGATATCTTCATGTCAAGAGCCTTCGAAATATTAACATCAGAATTTCCCATGTTCAAAACTCCGTTATTGTTGTCTGTGCCCCACCACTTGTGTATCCTGTTTCTCCTGGATCCAAGTTTGGATTGTATCCACCCGCTGTGACTCCTGGATATGGAACAGTTTGTATATTTGCAAATGTCCCTCCAGTAGTTTCGTAGAAGTCTAAATCTAGGATAGCCAAATCAACTTGCGTAATGACCTTCTGTTTTACAACAGGACCGTATAGATACATCTTCGCTATAAACTGAACATTTGCTAGTGTTATCTTTCTATTTGCATAGTCACCATAACTTCCATCATCACCATCTGACAAAGTAGATGACGAAAAAACTATTGGAATGTCAAGATCCATGTCCGTTGGATCGACTGCTTTTATGGTGAATGTGTACTCTGGCCCAAATAGTGGAAGAATCTGTTCCATTATCTGCAAAGCGTCATCCATAGACTTAGACATAACGCTTAAAGACATAGTCATGTTGTAAGGGACTCTCTCGTATCTTCTATACAGAGTGTTGTTGTCGCTTTGGTTATAGGCAACTGTTTTCTGTATTGTATTCAACTTTCTAGATGAGTCATACTGTAGGTTGGTTATCTCAAATGAGAGTCTCGGGAGGTAACTCTCCAACTTGACCCTTGCTTCAAGATCCGTCCCCATTCTATCGAGTCTGCCAAGAAACTTTTGCTTTGGTCCATAAGCAATCGGAACCTTGAATCTCTCTATTTCATTGCCATTAGCATCTTTACGAGAGACATAAATGTCATTAAACATTGATGCGAATGCAACGACAACTTTTCGTATGGTTCCATGGTAGTAGTAGTCGAGCATAAATCACGGATCTCCAAATGGATTGTTCTCATCGAAGTTCAAAACTTCGTCTGCTTCTGCTTCAATCGCTGCATTCTTGGCTTCGTCAAGTATGGCTAATTTGTCAACGGATCCAACCACAGTCGCATACAAAGAGTTTCCGCTCTTTGTTACATAGAGTGGTGACGCAGTTGTGCCAGACAACCACTTGCCAGAAACATTGGCAAGAGAAAGTATTTCCGGAGAGATTCCGCTGTTGATTGATTGAACTTTCGCCCGTGCAGTTTCTCCCGAAGTTCCTCCCGTAACTTGACCGTTTTGGTACTGATATACGATGTCGCCTTTTCCGAAAGATCCCGTTCCATAGGCACCTCCCAAGGTAAGATTTACCTTGTATCCAGTTTCGTCGTTGATAGCATCAATTTCCTCGACTCCTGTATTGAATTCTTCCTCACTGTACTGGAAGAGTTCGCATGTCAGTTGGTATGAAAATAACTTGCCCAACTGATAGAATGGATTCTCATGTTCAACGAACTTGATCTCAAACAATCCACGATTGAGCGGTAAGAAAAGCAAATCACCTTCCAAAGGTCTTTGCATTCCTGTCTCTCTTATGAAACGCTTTCTTGATACAGTAAATTTCACGCTGTCACGGACTTCAAAACCAAACTTCGTGAAAGTGTCTCCACCTTCAAACGCTTGAGTGGTGTCCATGTACATCTCTATCATCTTGAAGTCCACAAACCTTGAGTACTTAGATTCTCCAAAGAAATCGTCTTTACTCACCAAATCCCTTGGAATGTAATACATTTCCATACCATGAATCTTGATTGCTTCGATGGTAAGGTCTTCAACCAGATTTCTTTCTGGTTGATAAGTAGTATTGTTTACACGAATGTAAGGGTTTAGTGCCATATCATCCCATCATGAAATCTGCTGGTAGTTCATACTTGAGAACTATTTCTTTCTCAAGGTTTTCTATCTCTGTCGTTGCCTCTGAGGCAATTTCAGTTCCTCTGAGTGTCACATCTCCAGGCAACTTAACTCCACTATATTTGCTGAGATTGACACCCCATTGTTTCTTGATGAGTGCAGTCGTATATCTCTTCAGAAGACGATCTTCATAAACTTCAGGATAGATTCTAGGATCAAGTATGCGATAGCACTCTATGATTAGATAGGTTCCCACCGAAACTTGCTGTGACCAGTTCATATCGATGTAAAGTCGGTTTTGGACTCTACTAAACCGAACACTCTTATCGGGAGAGAGATACTGACGCAACAGAGTCAAGTATTGTTGAGTCAAATCATATTGAACCAAATCTATGGTTCCGAATGTATACAGGTCATTCAGCGCATACTGATATCGAATGTCGAACATTCCAACTGACTGTTGAGTGAATGGAAAGATTCTAGTGACACTTGTGATGAGATTTTCAATAAGAACATCCTCATCAGTTCTTCCTTCTTCCGTAGCGTCAATTATAGCATCGGCGTTTTCAAGACCCCCACCTAATGCTTTTCGGTTTTCTGCTTTTAGTTCAATGTATCCATGGGCTATATCAGTAGCCGTGACCTGATACTTGAGATAAACCTTTTCAACCCCATCAAAATGGTATTCGGAAAAGAAACGGAGGGCATCATCAAGACGATCTTCTATCTGCTCATCCGCTATGTTTATTTCGACTACGGGTGCGCCGAGTGCCCTTAGGCAGTAATCCTTCAGTTTCTCCCTTGAGTTGATCGCTGGCATTCGATGTCTCCTTCAAGGGGTATTTATCCTTTACTATGATCCTCTTCGCCTGAAGTTCATCTATTCCCGAATCCTTTAGATTTTTCTGCTCAACAATATGCTCCCATAGAGCAATCACCAAATCATTCACATTAGGATATGCCTTTTCTCTGCATCCAGATGGATCACTAATAGAATTGACTTCTTCGTTTACTTCTCCATCTTCTCTTCGAATCAACCCCAAAAGTGAGATGAAGTCTTTCTTCCTTGCTATGTAACGGTCTCCGTCTTTCCATTTTCCGCTTAGTGTGTTTGTAATACCGTTTGTTCTAACAACCAGAACTTCTCCGTTGTAATTAAGGGCTTCCAAGCCAGTTTGTGGATTGTAATTAGGCTCAAGAATCTTGAAAACATCTAATGGAATCTCTGCTCCATCAATGTACACAATATTACCTATTTGTTTAAATGACCCCATGAATTATCCCTTGGGTGGTGAGTAAGGTGATTTACCGAATCCGAAGATATTTGTTAAACTCTTCGGTCCTGATCTAGCACTCGTCAAATTTACACTCAATGAATCGAAGTTAAGGAATGCTCTCTGTGAAATAATAGTGGCGGCAGTGAACTCTCTTGATAATGCCTTGACGGTTATGTTAGAGGCTACCGATGATATTGTTGGTATCTGCGATTTACTGTCATAAAGAGCAGGATCAACATATGTAACATCACATCCTGAAACGAACACAGCGTAGTCCTTAGGAGCAAAGCCGGGGTCATTTGGTCTAAGTGTACCAGAACCAGATACCTGGGCCGTGCCTCCCTGGTGGCCTGATTGACCCAACCAAGAGACTGGAGCATCAGCAACTACATTTCCAACTCCAACAGATGAATTGAATGCGACTATTGCAGGACTGCCTCTAACAACAGCAGCAGCATTTTTTGCCGGATCATCGACAAATAGTCTTGAACTATTTGATACCATTGCAATACCATTTCTTGCAAAGATAGTGCCATCTTTAACTTCTG
>Ga0194115_10001676_pt1 | contig 27634 bp, 48 predicted proteins | sample TA2MahsurfametaG_3_FD_148656 | JGI IMG/M metagenome (GOLD analysis project Ga0194115, IMG submission 148656) | Freshwater microbial communities from Lake Tanganyika, Tanzania - TA2015002 Mahale S4 surface | ecosystem: Environmental > Aquatic > Freshwater > Lake | place: Tanzania: Lake... | reverse complement strand
AGCTGCAGCCGCTGGCCCCGCAGCCGGAATTGGCAGCGGGCCTTCGGCAGCAGCCAGCACAGCTCCACCCGGGGCTCCCGCTGCAGCTCGGCCGCCTTGGCGCTGCGGCCATCGGTGAGCAGATCCAGTTGCTGCGGCCCGGCCCAGCCCCGGAACACCAGCGTGCGCACCCGCGGGGCCCCATCGCGGCCGAGGCTGGCCAGCTGCAGCCAGCGGGCCTGGGGGGAGCGACCCTCCCGCTGGCGCGCGCCCCGCAGCAGCTGCCGCCAGGGGGGCAGATCGGTGCTCATGCCGCGGCGTCGCAGCGGTAGGGCTCCCAATCACCCCGCCGCTGGGCGAAGTCAGGGTGCTGGGGATCCAGGGCCTGCCACCACCAGCGCCCATCGCTGTAGCTGGGGGTGCCGGCGTTGTTGGTGCGGGGCAGCTGCAGGCTCACGCCACGCCAGCGCAGCACGATGAAGGCGCCGGGCACGGTGCCGGCGGCCGCATTGGGGATGCCGGGGGCATCCACCGCTCCGCCGTGCACCTCCGCCAGCAGGGGGTCGCCCTCACACACAAACGACGCCGGGACTGGATCGACGGCCGCTAGAACCCCCGCGGGGTGGATCAGGCCCCAGAGGGGCAGCAACAGGGCCAACGCCACGGCGAGCAGCTGGGTCACGGCATGGGAGCGGCCATCGCCAGGATGGCGCAATGACCCTCACGCTCGTGTACGACGGCGGCTGCCCCTTCTGCCGCCACTTCGCCCTGCGCAGCGAGCTGGTGGGCGGTCTGCCGGGGTTGGAGATCCGTGATGGCCGGGCCGACCACCCGCTGCGGGCCCAGTTGAAGGGGCGCGGGTTGGACCTGGCCCGCGGTGCCGTGCTGCTGGAGGGGCCGCGGGCCTGGCACGGGGCCGAGGCCATCGCCGAACTGTGCGGCCGCCTGAGCCCCAGCGATCCGCTGCTGGCGCTGCTGCAGCCGTTGTTTGCGGCACCGCCCCGGGCCCGCCGCCTCTATCCGCTGTTGCTCTGGGCCCGGCGCAAGGCCCTCCAATGGAAAGGCCTGCCGGAGGACCCCGATCAGGCGGGGCTCTGGCAGGCCTAGGGAGTTCGCCTCAGGCGATCAGGCAACAGCAGCAGCAGCGCGATCGAAGTAGGTGCCGATCTCACTCATCAGAGCGGAGCAGTCGCCGGGGGTGATGCCGTTGCGATCGTTGGCGATGGCAATGGCGGCGTCCTTCATCTTGCGGACACCTTCAGCCACGGAAGCGCCCGGCACACCCAGGGCCAGGTAGGTCTCACGCAGGCCGTTCAGGCAGCGGTCTTCCAGCACGGAAGCGTCGCCGGTGAACACGGCATAGGTGATGTAGCGCAGCACGATCTCCATGTCGCGCAGGCAAGCAGCCATGCGGCGGTGGGTGTACGCGTTGCCGCCGGGGGCGATCGGCGCCGGCTGCTGATCAAACAGATCGCGGGCCGCGTTGGTGACGATCTTGGACGCGTTGGAGGTGATGCGGTTCACAGCATCCATCCGCTTGTTGCTCTCAGCCACCATGGCGGCGAGGGCGTCGATCTGGCCGGCATTCAGGAATTCGCCCCGGGCGTCGGCCTGGGCCACAACCTTGGTGAAGGCGTCGAACATGTATGGGCGTTCTCAGACATGTAGGGGGCTGCCCGTCGCCAGTGCGAGCGCCTGCGGCCGTGGGATCGCTGCCTACGGTGGTTTGAGGCGATCCGGGATGGGATGCAGGAGCTGGTGCAGGCCTATTACGGCCAGGAGCTGCAGAGCAGCGCTGACCTGAAAACCAGTGCCTGCTGCGATGCCGATGCGGTGCCGGGTTGGTTGAAGCCCCTGCTGGCGCGCCTGCATCCGGAGGTGACGGAGCGCTATTACGGCTGCGGCCTGGTGTGCCCGCCCCTGCTGGAGGGCTGCCGGGTGCTGGATCTGGGCTGCGGCGCCGGCCGCGATGTGTATCTGCTGGCCCAGTTGGTGGGGGCTAGTGGCGCGGTGGTGGGTGTGGACATGACCCCCGAGCAGCTGGCGGTGGCCCGGCGCCATCAGCCCTTCCACGCCGAGCAGTTCGGCTTCGACAACGTGCGCTTCCTCGAGGGGCAGATCGAGCGGCTCGAGGAGCTCGAGCTGGAGCCCGCCAGCTTCGATGTGATCGTGAGCAACTGCGTGCTCAACCTCTCCACCGACAAGCCGGCGGTGCTGCGGGGGGTGCGGCGTCTGCTCAAGCCCGGCGGTGAGTTCTATTTCTCCGATGTGTATGTGGACCGGCGGCTGCCGGAGCCGGTGCGCCGCCATCCGGTGCTCTACGGCGAATGCCTAGGGGGTGCCCTCTACTGGAACGATTTCCTGCGCCTGGCCCGGGCCGCCGGCTTCGCCGATCCCCGTTTGGTGAGCGACCGCCCGCTGGAGATCACGGCCCCCGAGCTGGCGGCCCTGGTGGGGGAGGCCCGGTTTTATTCAGCCACCTATCGGTTGTTCCAGATCCCTGAGCTGGAGGATGCCTGCGAAGACCACGGCCAGGCGGTGATCTACCGGGGCACCATCCCTGACTGCCCCCAGCGATTGGTGTTCGACAAGCACCACAGCATCGAGGCCGGCCGGGTGTTTCCGGTGTGTGGCAACACCTATCGGATGCTGCAGGCCAGCCGCCTGGCCCCCCACTTCAGTTTCATCGGCGATTTCGAGCGCCACTACGGCCTGTTTGAGGGCTGCGGCAGCGCGATTCCGTTCGACGCAGCGGCGGGCGGCGTGGCCGCCAACGGCTCGGCGGACGGCAGCTGCTGCTAGCTGAAGAAGCCCTTGCTGTTGAGCCAGAGGCCCAAGGCCAGCATCGGCACGAAAAATGTGGCGGCGATCTGCAGCTTGATGGTGAGGCTGGAGGGGGTTTTGGGGGCGGCCATGGCAGGGATCAGCGGTGTTCGATCAGGTCGGCCGCGGCATAGCGCACCTTGGCCAGGGAGGCGTATTTGTCGTCGGCACTGCGGTAGCCGCAGGCGCACACCACACAGCTCTGGTAGTCGCTGCTCTCCAGCTGCAGGATGCGGTCGTAGTCCGGCGGGCTGAAGCCTTCGATGGCGCAGGTGTCCACCCCCAGCAGGGCGGCGCTGGTGAGCAGGTTGCCCAGGGCGATGTACACCTGGTTGGCGGCCCAGCCCCCGATCACCTGGCTGCGGGGGCCGTCGATCAGGTCCACTTGGATCATCTGGCGGTAGCCCGCCAGCAGGCTGGGGTCGAGGCCCCGGTCGCCGGCGGTGGCGGCGATCAGGCGATCGGCATCGGCGGCGGTGATCACCCGTTTCTTGAGCAGCACCACCAGGTGCGAGCAATCGGTGATCTGGCTCTGGTTCCAGGAGTGGGGCCGCAGCTCGGCGCGGAGGACCGGATCGGTGATCACCAGAAACTTCCACGGCTGCAGGCCGTAGGAGGAGGCGGTGAGCACCAGGGCCTGCTCCAGGGCATCCCAGCTGGCGGCGTCGATCTGGCGCCCCGGGTCAAAGGCCTTGGTGGCGTAGCGCCAGCGCAGGGCCTGCAGCAGGGTGTCGGAGCTGGTGGCCATTGGGGCCGCTGGGTTGTGCCGGGCCCTTGATTGTGGCGGATGCTCCCCACCAGAAAGCCCCGGCGCGAACCGGGGCGGGTGGTGTGAGGAATGGTGCGACCCATGCAGGTGCCCATTGCCGCCGGCTTGGATCAGTGAACCTGCTGCTGGCCGCGGTTCACCTCGGCGGTATCTCCGCTGTAGCCATGGCCCGATCAGTTGGCCACCACCAGGGTGCTGGTGCCGCTGCGGCGCAGCAGCTCGGCCAGGGTGTGCATGTCGCGCTCGTGGATCAGGCCCACACAGCCGCTGGTGCCGCTGTTCCAATTGCGGCCGGCGCTGGGGTCGAGGTGGATGCCCAGCACCCGACGCCCCGTTTCGAACCGGGGCTCAATGCCAATCCAGATGGGCCCCAGCTCCCGGGGGCCAGGGTTGCCCAGGGGTTCCACGGCGCCGATCCCGTAGCTGCCAGGGGGCAGGGGGGCTTCACTGCCCATCTGATGCCGGTTGGCGGTTTGCCGGTCGGCCCGGCCACTCACCGCCGCAAAGTGGCGCTCCGGCTCGCCCGGGATCTGCAGGCGCAGGTCCCACACCGGGTCACCGGTGCGCGGCAGTCGCCGGGATGTGCGTTCCAACACCAACACTGGTTGGCTGGACACAGGCCCCACCGCCAGGGCAACGGGGGCAGCGAGCAGGGGCACAGGTCGCCAGCACAAAGCTGAAGACAGTTAGGTGAGTTTGTTTTTCGCCTGGGAACAAATAACCAGTTTCCGTGCCGGCTTGGCTGGCCTCAGCGATGCAGCACCGCGGCAATCAGCAGGATGGCGATCCCCCCGGCCACGCTGGCCTGATACACCGCATCCACTTGATTGATGCGTTCAATGGTTTTGGCCTGCTGTTCGGGTCTGGATCGCGACAGCAGGTTGGTGCCCCACACAAACAGGCAAAACAACACCGTGGAGGCCACAAACCCCAGGATGTACAGCTTGTCGATATAGGTGAGGTAATCCAGGGGCGGCAGGGTGCTGTTGCTGGAGTCCCTCAGGAACACAAAGGTGAGCAGAGCGGTGGAGGGAATCGCCAGGCGCAGATCTTTGAGATCGCCCTCCAGGCTCGGGGCCAACAGCAGGATGGCCATCACCGCCAGCCAGGGCACCACATAGGTGTAGAAAGCCGACCAGCCATTGGTGCGGTAGCCCACGCTGTAGCTCACCTGGCTGTACTCCGAGGCCCGAAAGTGTTGTTCCCCAAAGGAGGTGGTCGAGCGGTGGATGCCGCTGTCCACGGTGAGTCCTGTCACCGTGTAGCCATTCAGGTCGACGGAATCCCCTAGCACCTCCGATGCAGCCCCCGATGGGCGCAACACGATGGCTGCATTGGCCATGGAAAAAGCTGATGGTCGCGTTTCAATGTGGATCGGCAGTTCGAGGGTTTCGAAGGGAAACATGCTCAGGTTCTGCTGGTCGTCGTAGAAGCGACTGGAGAAACGGAACACCTGCAGATAGCGGCCGTCTGGTGTGCGTTCCGGTTCACTGCTGTCCTGCTCAACGCGGGAATCCCAGCGCTCCACCTGGTTGGTGAATTCCACCAGTTCGTTGATCGCGATGCCTTCGCGTTCGATCAGCTGCTGCACGGGCTCAGGCCAGTTCAGCCAGAACCAGCCATCGGCGGTGAAGGTTTTATCCCGCAGCGAGAGGTTGTAGATGTTGCTGATGTGCAGCCCCAGGTCGATCTGCTGAGCCGCCGGCACGGGCGGTGCCTGCAGCAGGCGGTATCCCGTGTTGGGTGGCTGGCCCAACAGGCTGAGCACCAGGCTCATGGAGAGCATCAGTGCCACCAGGGCCAGCAACCGTGGGCGAATCCTCGGCATGGCTGAGCGGCACCCTGCTGCGTCCGCAAGTTAAGACCGGTCCTCAACTCCTGACAGGACGGCCGGGGCGGGGGATTTCTCGGTGAACATGACGGCACGTAAACGGCTTGTTGCGGACCTGGCGGTATGACTCAGAGCAATCAACCCCTCGGCTGGCTCAAGAAGCTCGTTCCCACCACCCTCCGCGATTCCGTTCGCAGTGCCATCTCCGGAGGCGAGTCAGCCCCGGCGGTCGCCCCCTCCCCCGCCACGGAGACGGCCAGCACCTATGTGGTGTTCCTGCCCCGGGATCCCCAGTGGGCCTATTGCTTCTGGAGCATCAGCAGCGCCGATCAGCAGCGGGCCCGCAAGGCCGGTGCCACCAGCCTCTGCCTGCGGGTGGCGGACGTGACTGGCCTTGGCTTCGAGCAATCCCACCCCCACGCTCTGCAGGAGCTGGTGGTGGATGGGGCGGCCACCGAGTGGTTCCTGCCAATGCCGGTGGATGGCCGAGATTACCGCGTCGAGCTGGGCTACCGCCTTCGCAACGGCGGTTGGTTGTCGTTGGCGTTTTCCTCCGTGGCCCACGTGCCCGCCCTGGATCCCAGTCAGCGTGTGGCGGATGCGTTCGTTCCCTTCAGCCTGGATGGGCCGATGGGGCCGGCCAGCGAGCCCATCGGTGGTGGTGGTGTGCAGCATGAGCAGCTGTATCAGATCGCCACGGCCCGCCCGGCCCGCAGCCGGCGCGTGGGTTCGGAGCTGCTGCATGAGTACGACGCCGAATCTGGCGCGGGCCTGTTCGGTGATTCCGGCGTGGGTGTTTGGGCCAGCGGCCGCAGCGAATCCGGCAGCGGCATCGTGCGTCCCCGCTCGTTCTGGCTGGTGGCCGACGCCGAGCTGATCGTGTACGGCGCCACTGAACCCACCGCCAGCCTGTTCATCGGGGAGGAGCAGATCCCCCTCGATGCCGACGGCACCTTCCGGGTGCACGTGCCCTTCCGGGATGGCCAGCAGCTCTACCCGATCCGTGCGGTGGCCGCCGATGGGGAGCAGGAGCGTTCCATTCGCATGGAGTTTGAGCGCAGCACCCCGCAGGCCCGGGTCAACACCCGTGAGCAGGCCGAACTGGAGTGGTTCTGATCCCGGGACCGGGAATCCCCGGTCCCAAACTCACACCCCAGCCGTTTCGGCGGGTTGGTGAATCCGCTGGAACATGTAGCCCATGCCCCTGGCGGTGAGGATCAGCTCCGGATTGTCCGGGTCTTCTTCGAGCTTGGCCCGCAGCCGTGAGATGTGCACATCCACGACGCGGCTATCGGATGAGCGTTCGGGCTTGTAGCCCCACACTTTTTCAAGCATGTCGAGGCGGCTGATGGGTTCGCCACTGCGGCTGATCAGCAGCTCCAGCAGGTTGAACTCCATGCCGGTGAGGCGGATGCGCTCCTCGCCGCGGTGGGCCTGGCGCCGGTTGAAATCCACGCTCAGGTCGCCCAGCACCACCACATGGGCATTGCGGCCGGCCTGGCCGCTGCCGCCGCTGGTGGCGGTGTTCACCCGCCGCAGCACGCAGCGGATGCGCGCTTCCAGCTCCTTGGGGCTGAAGGGCTTCACCATGTAGTCGTCGGCTCCCAGCTGCAGGCCGGTGATGCGGTCCGCCACGTCGCCAAGGGCCGTGAGCAGGATGATCGGAACCTCCGACTGGGCCCGGATCCGCTCCACCACGGCGAAGCCATCGAGCTCGGGCATCATCACGTCGAGCACCACCACATCGGGCTCAAAGCCCCGGAAAATCTCCAGGGCTTCGGCACCGTTCTCAGCCATCCGCACCTCATGGCCCTGCATGGCCAGGCGGGTTTCCAGCACGCGGCGGATGTTGGCCTCATCGTCGGCCACCAGGATCTTCACCCGGTCAGTGCCCTCGCTGGGCTGGGGGTGACTGGTGGGGGCATCGCTGCCGATCGCCTGACTCATGGGCTCCGCCGCCGATGGCTACACCGGATCAGTTTTGACGCAAGCGGTGGTGCTTGTCAGTGCCGAGGCAAGCATCCCGGGGCGACTGTTACACGCCAGGGTCAACCCCAGCTCCAGCCCCTGCTGGCCCAAGCCAAAGAAAACCCCCGCCGGGCGGAATGCCTGGCGGGGTTCAAGAATCCGTGGATCAAGCTGGGGCCGCCAAGGGCGGCACCCTGGAGTCAGAAACAGAAGGGCAGGAACTGGGTGTGGCAGGTGGCATAGCCATCCACCAGGGGGCCGAGGCCCATCTGGTGGGCAATGCCGGCGCCAGTGAGACCTTCGGTGACGATTCCGATCACCAGGCCCAGCATCGCTGCACGACCGTTGAAGCGCTCCACGCGCTCAAGCTGTTCGCGGTGGATTTGTTCAGTGGCGCGGCTGGCGAACCAGCTGCCGGTGGCGTTGTCCTGCATCAGCCGAGGCCGATTTGGGAGAGGATGCCTTGACCGGTGAGCAGTTCGGTGGACAGGCCGATCACGAAGCCGAGCATGGCCAGGCGGCCATTCCAGGTTTCCGCGAAAGCCACGAAACCGAAGCGGGAAGAGGAGTCAGCCATGGAACGTAACGGAACGTTGCAGTAACTGTAACGGCTCGTGAAGCTGTTTGGGTGTGACCTCGGCTACGGGATCAGTGCGGGTCACCGCCCTTGCGCCCCGGCAGCTGGCCATCCCGTTTGGCCTCGCTGATGGCCCGGTCGATGCGGGCGGCCACGGCGGGATCCAGGGCCGGCGAGAGGGCCAGGGCCTGCGATTGGCGGCTGGTGCCCCGCAGGTCGAGCTGTAGTTGGCGCCGCTCCCCGGCAGAGAGGGTGCTCAGCAGATGCTGTAGCTGGGCCTCATCCGCCAGCACCACGTCGGCCCGGTTTTGCAGCAACAGGGCCGGGGCCTGCTGCAGGGAGTCCAGATCCACGGGTTGCACGCGCCCCCTCAGGGGTGGCTGCTGCAGCAGTTTGGCGCTGACGCTGCCGGGGCGCACCGCCACCCGCAGGCCCTCGAGGTCGGCAATGCTCTCCAGCCGGTAGCGCCCCAGCAGCGGTTGCTTGAGGGCATCCACCGTGATGGTGCTGAGGATCAGGGAGGCCCCCACGATCCGCACCACCCAGCTCACGATCACCAGCAGGTGGCCGCGGGTGCGGCTCACGATCACGTTTGTGCCCGGGCCGGTGGCCAGCACCTGGAAGATCAGGGCGTAGCTGCGCAGCCGCTCCCGCCGACTGCCGTGGGGGTGGTTGCGGTGCTCATCGCGCCACACCGCCAGGCTCAGCAGGCTGATGGCCACCAGGTAACCCGCCAGCACCTGCAGCAGCTGGGGGTTGAGCACCACCTTGAGCAGGGTGCGGCCGGCGCCGAAGCGGTCGGTGGCCATCAGCACCGCCAACCCCTCCTCCTGGAAGGGGAGGCTGAAGCGGAACCGTCCCAAGCGCTCCGGGCTGATGGTGAGGCACCCCACACCCACCTCCACGGCTCCTGACTGGCTCGCCTCCAGCAGCTGCTGGGGGGTGCCGTAGCCCTGCAGCACGTAGGGAATCCGTTGCCGCTCGGCCACGTGGCGCCACAGCTCCACCGCCCGGCCCCGCCAGTTGCCGGGGGCGACGCGCTCCGCACAGGGGGGTGAATGGTCGAGCACCCCCACCCGCAGCACCGGGGCGGCCAGGGCGGGCGGCGCGCCCCACAGCACCAGGCCGGAAAACAGGCCGATGATGGTGCGATGAACAACCACGTGCCGCTCTCGATTCTGTTTTCGCTGTTGGTGGCGGCGGTGGTGCCCCTGGCGGTGGGCCTCTACCTGCATGGTCATATGAATCTGGCGGCCGTGCTCAAGAACGCCTTCGGTTGATCGGCCCCGATCGGGGGGGCTACTGGCGCAGCCTCAGGGCACATAAATCATGTCGGCCCGGCAGCGGCGCAGGGCCTCCTGCACCAGGGTGAGCTCGGCGGCATCGGTGCTGTAGCTCAGCCCATCGGGCACCAGCACGGCGCCGTCGGCGCCGATGCGCACGTTGGAGTTGAACCAGGTGCCGCCGGAGGGGATGTAGGCGCGGCAGGTGATGGCCCCCTCGGCGGTGTTCTTGCGCTCGATCACCCAGCGGCCCACCTGATCGAGCTTGCTGAAGTTGTTCAGGGCCGCCGTTGCCGGCGCGCCGGCGCCCACCAGGGCCAGCAGCAGCGGGACGCCACGCAGGCGGCGGGTGATCAGGCCCACAGGGATGCGGTGTGCCGGGAAACGCATGCCCCGCATCCTGGCGCGGGCCGGTGGGCTGGTTTGGCAGATTGCCTGCCATGGACCTCAGCCCCACCTCCCTCGCCGACCTGGAGACGCTGCTGGGCCGCTGGGGCTACGCGGTGATCTTCGCGGCGATGTTGCTGGAGAACGCCGGGGTGCCCCTGCCCGGGGAAACGATCACGCTGCTGGGGGGCTATGCCGCCGGTAGCGGCCAGCTCCACCTCGGGGGGGTGATGGCCGCAGCGGCCGGTGGTGCGGTGCTGGGGGACAACCTCGGCTATTGGGTGGGGCGCCGCCTGGGCTGGCCCGTGATGGTGCGGGTGGGCGGTTGGCTGGGGCAGCGCCCCGAGCAGCTGGAGCGGCTGCGGCAGCGGTTCCTGCGGCGGGCAGGGCTGTCGGTGTTTCTGGGGCGGTTTGTGGCGGTGCTGCGGGTGCTGGCTGGCCCCCTGGCCGGAGCGGTGGCCATGCCCTACCGCCGTTTCCTGCTCTGCAATCTGGCGGGGGCCCTGCTCTGGGCCAGCACCATGGTGAGCCTGGCCTGGTTGTGGGGGCGCTGGATTCCCATCGATCGCATGCTCGAGGGGGTGGTGGAGTTTGGCCTGGCGGCCCTGGGGCTGGTGGTGTTGCTGGTGTTGCTGCCGCGGCTGCTGGAGCGGTTCAATCAGGGGAACGACTCGGCGCCCTAGGCCGAATCCGCCCCTGGTTTGCAGCGATACCACCGGCGGCCGGCCAGCGGTGCTCAACTGACATTGGCGGTGGAGCGCAGCGTGATTCCCAGCGGCTTTGTGATCCTGGCTCGGTTGCTGCCCTGGGGGCTGGGGCTGGCGGCCCTGGGGCTGCTGCTGGCCCTGGTGGCTGAGTGGAGCCTGACCCGGTGGGCCTGAGTGGGGCCGCCGTGGCGTCCGTGGGGCTGTACGGGGTCTGACTAACCCTGGTCAGACCCCCGACACAGCCTGCTCACACGCCATGCTCCGGCTGGCCGATCCAGCCCCGCTGGGGCAACTGCCGCAGCGCCGCCTCCAGGCTGCAGTGGGGGAAGAGTTCCTGCCCGATGGCCTCCGCCTGCTGCTCGCTCTCGGCGCGGATGCAGAGCTGGGAATCGCCGTCCTGGAAATGAACCGTGAGTTGATAAAGCTTGGGCACCGGCACTCCGCGGCGAAGGGCAACCTTCACCAGCTAGCAACGCCGCGCCGCCCTGTCAGCAGAACTCTTTCAGCAGAACCATGGCCACTGGCGGATGCGCCTCCGGGCGATCTGCCTAGGGTTTGGCCACTTGCCACCGTTTGATGCTGCACGTGCTCAAGTTCAGCTCCGAGGATTGCGGCACCTGCCACCGCATGAGCCATTACGACGCGGCCGTGTGCGATGAGCTGGGCTGCACCTTTGTGAGCGTGATGCTGCAGGACACCGACCTCTACCGGCGTTACCGCAAGGTGCTGCTCGCCCAATACCCGGACAAGCAGGGGATGGGCTGGCCCACCTATTTAGTGGTGAGCGATCCCGAAGGGGAGTTCACCATTCACGGTGAACTCCGTGGCGGCATGCCCAAGGGGGATTTCCGCAGCCGGCTCACGGCGCTGCTGCCCGCCTGAGGGTTGGGGTGATTCCGGCCAGGGGGCCGTCATGGCCGCCCAGAAGCCGGCACGGTCGCTGCGGATGCGGATCATGGCCATCTGCCGTGGTGCGGCCATCAATCTGTGGTGCCCGCCGGCTCGCCTCCGTCGCTGAAGGCGCCCCCCCGGGTGATCGATGTTGCAGGCCCGGGTGATGGGTGGCTGCTCAGCCTGGGGACCCAATTGCATACCGCTCCCCCACCACCGGATCGATCAGTCGGCAACCCTCGGGCAGGCCCGCGGCCGCCTGGGCGGGGCTGCCCTGCTGCCACAGGGCCTTCGTGAGCAGGCCGCTGAAGCGCACGTCGCCGCCGGCGGTGCTGGCCAGCACGGTGTGGGGCAGGAAGCGCTCCAGCAGCTGCGGCAGCACCTGGGTGCCCCGCACGAAGGCCCCGGCCACGGGCAGCCCCAGATCCACCACCGGCGTGATCACCGCATCCAGCCGCCGTGGCGCCAGGCCGGCCGGCAGGTAGCCGTGGGGCTCGAGGTAGAGCGATCCGCTGGGGTGCTCCAGCAGGTAGCCGTTTTCCACCTGCGGCACCGGGGCCCCGGCGGTGGCGGTGATGGTGAGCTCCCCCAGCTGATGCTGTTGGCCCGGGGTGAGGGCCTGCACCGTGTGGAAGCCGAGCTGGCGCGCCTTGGCGGCGGCGCTGGCGGAGCCCACCACCGGCAGCTCCGGCGGCAGCAGCGCCAGGCTGGCGGGGTGGCAGTGGTCGTCGAGGCCCTGGGTGAGCAGCAGCAGATCGAGCTGTTGCGGTGCGGGCCGGCTCTCGGCCAGCTCCCCTTGGAAGAACCAGGGCCCGGGCGGAAACTGCAGCGGCCCGGTGAGCCAGGGGTCCACCAGCACCCGCAGGGGGCCCAGCTCCAGCAACCAGCCATTGGCTCCGAAGTAGGTGGCGTGCATGGGCGGCGCTGCTGTCTTGGCGGACCCTACTGACCGTTGCTAGAGCGACGGAATGGCCCCGGCCCCCTCCATCCCCGTTTCCCCATGGCCCTGAGCGCAATCGAGTGCCCCAATGGCGTCTGCCACAGCCACCACGGCGGCCATGCCGTGCAGCGCGAGCAGCTGCGGGCCAGCCTGCGGGCCCATGGGCACAGCTGGTGCGAGCGACTGGCGGAGCGGGTGTACGAAATCTCTGTGGACAGCTTCAGCCAGGCGGTGATGCCCCACCTGCATCAGGACGGTTGGCAGCGCCGCCACCTCGACTGGGAGTTCAAGCTGCAGGGGGAACCCGCCGAAGTGGAGCGCACCCTGGTGGATGGCGCCCTGAATGCGGTGGAGAGCTTTCTGCACAGCAGCGAGGTGCAGCGCCTCTTCGTGCAGGAGCTGGTGCGGGGCACGGTGGCGGAGAGCGAGAGCGATCCCCTCAGCCGTCAGGCGGTGCGCCAGTTGATTGAGCAGGAACTGCTGGCCCTGCTGCAGGAACAGCGCGAATCCCTGCTGGATCGCGTGGCGGAGGGGTTGCTGGAGCGGGCGGAGGGCAACTTTGAGCGGGCCCAGCGGGCTGCCGGCGCCGGCCTCGAGGAGGTGGAGCACCTGCTGGTGAACCACGCCGAGGCCATGGGCTGAGCCTCAGGAGGCCTGGCGGATTCGCCCCTGCAGCGCTTGGATCTGCTCCATGCGCAGGCGGATGCCGGTGCAATCGCGGCAGGTGCAGGGGCTGCCGTGGGCATCGGGCTGATGCAGCAGCATCGGCAGGATCAGGTCTTCGTCCTCGTAGAAGAGGTTGGGGTTGGCGGGGGCCATCGGTGGTGGTGGTTCAACCTGCTGAGGCAGCAGCGCGGTGCCCCGTTCTGACAGCGCCAGCGGTGAGTCCCAGGGTTGTCAGACTTTCTTCGGTGTTGCGTGTTCGGATGCACACGGGGCGGTGGAGATGGGCCGCGGCGCTGGGCCTGGCCGCCCTGCTGGGGTTGTCTCCGGGCCGCGCCGTGGAGATCCAGGGGGCGAGCTTCTTCACCAATCCGCCCTGGCGGGTGGAGCTCACCGCCTACTACAACACCGTCTGGGATCCCCAGCCCGATTACGCCTTCACCATCGAGCTGCCCGCCGATGCCGGTGCCCCCCTCGGCGGGCTCACCATTCAGCAGACCCGCGGCTCGGATTGGTGGTTCCCCTATGACGTCGAGCGCACGTCGGCTTATGTGGGGCGTCCGCGGGCGGAGGGGCGCAAGTTGCCCGTCACGGCGAGGTTTGAGCAGGAGATCCGTCGCTTCGAGATTCGCTTCGATCCGCCCGTGGCGCCCGGCACCACCTTCACCACGGTGCTCAAGCCCTGGAACAATCCCGACCAGGCGGACACCTATATGTTCCAGGTAACGGCCTGGCCCGCGGGCCCCAACCCCACCGCCACGCCGCTGGGCTACGCCACCCTGCGCATCTACTCCCTCTTCTATTGAGGGCTCACTGGGCCCGCGGCTCCAGTTGGACCATGGGCCGCCACAGCAACACCACCCCCACCAGCAGGGCCAGGGCCAGGGCCGATTGCACCACCAGGTAGGCGTTGCTGCTCACCATGGCGCGGCCCAGCAGATGGATCGCCTCACTGGCGGCGGCGGCGCTGAAGGATTGCAGCCCCTTGCCCAGGTTGGCGATGGCGATCACACGCCCCTGCAGCTCCATCGGCGTGAGCCCCTGCATCAGGGCGTTGTTGAGGTTGAGGCTGAACACACCGAAGGCCCCCGCCAGGAAGGCCGAGAGCGATGCCCAATGGATCACCTGGCTGCCCGCCAGCAGCAGGATCGCCAGGGCCAGCCCGAGGGCAGCGCCCACCAGGGCCAGCCCCAGGCGCCGGGCCTGGCCCGAGGCCATGCCCAGCAACGAGCCCACCAGCCCCCCCAGCCCCACGGCCGAGAGCAGGGCGGCGTAGGTGGAATGGTGGGCCTGCATGCTGCTGTGGCTGTGCACAAAGATCGGCAGCAGCGTCTGGAAGGGGAGGCCCAGCAGCATCACCAGCGCCAGCAGTTGCAGCAACACCCGCAGGGACCGCTGCCGCTTCACGTAGCTGAGCCCCTCGCGGATGGAGCTCCAGAGGGCTGTCCGCTCGGCGGCGTTGCCGGGGGCCGGGCTGCGCGGCAGCCAAGGGATGCAGGCCAGCAGCGGCAGGAAGCTGAGCACGTTGAACAGGAAGGCCAGCTCTTCATGGCTGCGGGTGCCGTGGCCGATGCTCAGCAGGATGCCCCCCAGGGCCGGGCCGAACACGTTGGTCACATTGCTGGCCACGCTGTACACCTGCTGGGCCAGCACCAGCTCCTCGCGGCTCACCATCTCGCTGATCAGTGCCGTGCGGGCCGGGGTGTCGAAGGCGGAGATCACCCCGTTGGCGGCATTCACCGCCACCAGCAGCCCCAGGGGTACGACGCCCTGGGTGGTGGCCAACAGCAGCAGCAGGGCCACCAGCACCAGGGCCACCTGGGTGCGCAGAAACAGCAGCCGGCGCGGGGTGCGATCGGTGGTGGCGCCGCCGAACACCTGCAGCAGGCACTGGGGGATGCCATAGCCAAGGGCCAGCAGGGCGATGCCGTGGGCGCCGTAGCTCTTCACCGTGAGCCAGGTCATCGCCATCACGAAGGCGCTGGTGCCCAGGTTGGAGATCAGGTTGGCCAGCCAGAAGCGGCGGAAGGGCAGGTTGTGCCACAGCTCCTGCAGATCAAGGGGCTGCGATGGTGCGCCGGGGGCGGAGGGCATGGGCACAAGCAGTCAGCCGAATTCTTAAATCAATTCCCCGCCGGCGCTGGCCCGCCGGTGCGCTTCATTACCTCTGGGGAGACCCGGTTGTCTTGATCCCATGCGCTACTCGGTTGTCTGCCGGCTGGAGCACGGCGGCTACAGGAGCGAATGCGATCAGGAGGATTTGCCCTCCGCCATCCGCCTCTCCCTCTCCCGGGCCCGTCAGACCCGGCAGCGGCACTACATCCTCGATGAGCTGGGCAAGATCGTGGACATCGTGCACCCGCAGCTGATCAGCCAGCCGCTGTCCTCAACGGTGTTGGGCTGAATCCCGTTCGTGGCACCAGATCAGATCGATCTGGTTGGGGTGGTGCCGCAGGTGGGGATGCAGCTCCATGGCCAGGTGCCGCGCCTCCTCGTGGCTGGCGGCGTAGAGGCAGCATTCCGCCAGGGCATGGCGCTCGTTGCGGAACCGAATCGAGTAGGCCCGGCGCAGGCGCTGCGTTCCACTGGTGGGGGCCACAACCGTGTGAACGAAGGCATCCACGCATTGTGAGCAGCGGGCTGGGGCGCACAAGCGCTGCGGCGGCCGTGTGCGCTTCCGCTCACCGGATGGCTGTGCCGCTGGCCGGCGGCACAGCCGCTCCTTAGGGTCCGCTCAACAACCGATCGGCCGATGTCGTTGATGTGGAGGTTGGCGACGGAGAAGGCCAAGCGGGAAGCCCAGCTGCAACGGCTGGAGGCCCTGCTGGCCACCCCCGACGATCGGGCGGCCCTGCGGGCCCGGCAGCAGGCCCAGGCCCAGCAGGGTCAGGTGCGCCCCGGCCCGCAGGACTGACAGCACCGCCAGGGCGACGCACAAGGGGCAGTGGCTGAGTCCCATGGGGCCAGCCTGACGGCTGTTGGGCCAATGGGCGGGTGCGCGGCTGCTGATCCGACCAGAACTTCACGGAGTGGCCGGCGTACGGTGCAGGGGATCTGCGCACCGGGGTGATGGAAACCGACTACAGCACGGCCATCGCCGCCATGGTGGTGGTGGGCCTGGTGCTCACCGCCGGGGTGGTGTTCGTGCTGCGCCGCCCGAACGACCTCAACGGCTGAGCCCACGCCTCAACGGCTGGGCCGCCGGAAGAGCGTCTTGGAAGAAATCCCCCAGCCAGGCTTCCGCTGGGGGCCCCATCTCCCACGGCACCATCGAAGCGGGCGGCCGCAGACCCGCCATCCGTGCATCTACTCAGCCAACCCTGAAGACTTCCTGTGATCCCCGGGGGTTGGGGTTCGCACTCCAGGGGCGGTGTCTACGGTCCGGCTTTGCGCTAGATCTGGTGGAATTTCCGCAGCGCGCCAGCGAGCGATCCTTCGCCGCCACGTTGACCCCGCAGCAGCGCCGTTGGCTGGCCCAGCAGAGCGCCCTGCTGATGCAGCAGGGCCGCTTTGACGCCCTCGATGCCCTGGCGGCCGAATGGGATGACGAAGGCTGGGCGGCCGAGGAGTGCGACGCCGCGGCCTAGGGGTTGTCGGTCTGGAGCCACTGCACCAGAGCCTTGCTGGGGTCGGCGAGCTCCTCCAGGGAGCCATACAGCCAGCGTTGCCACCCATGCTGCGGCAGCCCGCTGAACACCATCAGGTTGAGGGGGTAGTCCTCCGAGTCGCTGCAACGCCGGAAGTCGTCGCGGTAGAGAAACACCGGCTTGCCGAGGGCGATGGCGGCCCCCAGCTCCAGCATCACCCCCTCATCGGGGGGTGTGCCGTTCACGATCGCCAGCAAGGCATCGGCGTCGCGCACGTCCTGCAGGTCGGCCTGGGCCACGCGCCAGGCCCAGCCCGGCTGGGCCAGATCCACCTGGCCGTTGCGGCTGAAGGGTTCCCATACCTCCAGCCCCAGGGCCTCCAGGGCGGTGATGAAATCGGGCAGCAGCCGCTGGCGCCAATGGGCGGAGAAGCCGTAGGGGGAGGCCAGGTAGAGACGGCGGCGGTTCATGGGCGCCTCTGCCGGTAGTGCTGTTCATCGGCGGCGGCCGCCGCGGCGCTCTCCCAGGGGAACAGCAGCCACTCCTGGGAGGCCGACACCTCGGCCGCGTGCCACCACAGGGGTTCGGCCTTGCTGATCCACACCAGCACATGGCACCCCTCCAGGTGGCGATAGGGGGCCAACGTCTGCCCCGTTTCGTAGACGTCGTCCACCACCAGGCAGCTGGGGCCGGGTCGCTCCATCAGTGGCAGCTCCAGGCGATGGCTCAGCGCCACCGCCAGCACCAGCCCGCCCCGGGGCACGCCGTGGACACCGCAGAGGTTGGGCAGCTGGCGGGCGTGGGCGGCCAGCTGCTCCACCGCCCGGTCGAACTCCTGCCAGCTGAGGGTGCGCATCGAGGCGGTGGTGTCCGTGGTGGGGTCAGTTGGACGGCGCGGCGGCCGGCGGTTGCACGTTGGGGCAGGTGGCGCCGTTGAAGCGGCTGGCGATGCGCTGGCTGCCCACCTGATAGATCTGCTGGGCCTTGGCGCTGTCGCCGGATTGCACGGCGGCGTTGAGTTTGCCGGCGAAGCGGGCGCAGGCCTGGTTGAGGTCGACGGCCTGGGCGGGCGTGGCACTGAAACTGAAACCCAGGCTGAGGCCGAGGGCCGCAAGGCCGGCCATGGCGGCCAGGGGAACCCGAGAGCGGTTCATGGGGCTCAGCGGAGATACCAACGCACCACCGCTAGCACCTGGCCGGCGGGGCCATGGCCGCTGATCAGCTCCCCCACCAGGGCGGCGGCGAAGCCGAGCATGGCCACGCGGCCGTTGAGCTGCTCCACGAAGCGCAGGGCTTCGGTGTTCCAGGGGCGCCGGGTGGTGAGCCCCTCGCCGAAACGCTCCAGGGGTTCGTACTGGAAGGGTTGCTCGCTCAAGGCCGCCGTTGCACGTGGCCAGGAGCCTATGCGCGGCGCGCGGCGGCTGGTGGGCTTCAGCCCAGCAGGTTGGTTTTGATCTGTGCAATGCGGGCCAGCAGGGCCGCCCGTTTTTGCTGTTGCAGGGCGTTGCGGGCCAGGAATTGAACGGCCGTCACCAGCCCCACCAGCTGCAGCAGCTGGCCCAGCAGCGGCAGCTCGTTGATGGCCCCCAGCACGGCGCCGGTGAGTTTGAGGCCCACGCCGGCCACCACCGCCAGCCCCAGGATCTGCAGGGCGGGCAGCAGTTGTTCCATCGACTGGGATTGGAACACCCCCAGCTGCTGGAGCAGCTCGCGGATGCCGCCGAGTTGGACGCCTGCACCCTGCGGGCTGGCGTTGTCGCCGCTGGTGTTGTCGCCGCTAGCGGGGGCCGGGGGCTGTAGGGGCCCCGGTGTCTCCTCCGCCAGGTGCAGCTCCAGCACCGGGGGCGCTTCGGCCAGTTCGGCGTCCGCGGGGGTGGGGTCTGCGGGATTCACCGGCATCGCGTGTCGCATGGCCCATTCTCGCCCGGGTGTCCAGGCGTCAGGGATGCTGGGGGCGCCCTCGCGGAGCCGCACCCTGGCCGTTGCCTTCCCCCTCGGGGCCTGGGGTGCCACCGGCCTGGCGGCCAGCGCAGCCCTGGGGCTCACGATCCTGATCACCGCCCTGGCCCGCACGTTCGCCCAGGCGCCACGGTTGGCAGCGGCCGCGGCCCCGGGGGCGCCCCTGCCTGACACCGGCCTCACGGTGGTGGTGCCCGCCTACAACGAAGCCCACAACATCGGCCCCTGCCTCACCAGCCTGCTGCGCAGCGAGTCCCCCTGCACGGACTGGCGGGTGCTGGTGGTGGACGACGGCTCCACCGATGCCACGGCCGCCGTCGCCCGGGCGACGGCGACGGCGTGCGGGGAGGCCGGGGCGCGTTTCGCCCTGCTGGAGGCCGGGCCGCGCCCCGCCGCGGAGCGCTGGGTGGGCAAGAACTGGGCCTGCACCCGGGCCATGGAGCAGGTGCAGAGCCCATGGGTGCTGTTTGTGGATGCCGATGTGCGGTTGCAGCCGGCCACCTTGCGGCGCGCCCTCGCTCAGGCCATCGCCGAGGGGGCCGACCTCTTCAGCCTGGCGCCGCGGTTGAGCTGCGGCTGCCTGGCGGAATGGATGGTGCAACCGATCATGGCCAGCCTGCTGGGGCTGGGGTTTCCGATCGAGGCCGCCAACGACCCCGCCAGCCCCGTGGCCTTCGCCGCCGGGCCGTTCATGTTGTTTCGCCATGAGGCCTACGCAGCCATCGGCGGCCACCGGGCCCTGGCGGCGGAGGTGGTGGAGGATCTGGCCCTGGCGCGCCGCATCAAGGGGGCCGGCTACGGCCTGCGCTACCGGCTGGGGCTCGATGCCCTGGAGCTGCGCATGTACGCCGACTTCGCCTCCCTGTGGGAGGGGTGGACCAAGAATTGGCTCCTGGGGCTCGACGGCAGCGTGGCCAAGGCCCTCTCGGCCGCCGTGGTGGTGTGGCTGATGTTCAGCGGGCCATGGCTGCTGGCGCCGACGGCGGCCATCGCCGCGGCGCTGCTGCCCGCCGAGCGGCCCATCTGGCTCTGGGCCCTGGGGCTGGCGCTGGTGGGGATCGCCCTGCAACTGCTGCTGCGGCTGTGGACCCGCTGGCAGTTCCAGGTGCCGCTCACCCATTGGTGGCTGATGGGGGCCGGCGGCCTGGTGGTGGCGGCCATCGGCCCCACCTCCGTGTGGCGCACCCTCAGCGGCCGCGGCTGGACCTGGAAGGGCCGGCCCCTGGCCTAGGGGCGCAGGGCTGGGCGCAGAGGGGTGTGGCGCTGCGGTGCCGGCCATGGCTAGACCGAAACCAGATGGGCCCCGGTCATGACCGCCTACGCCGTGTTCTTCTGCGATGCCGTGGGCTGCAGCATTGAACCGGTGCGGGCCATGGATGAGGAGCACGCCAAACAGATCGTGCAATCCCGCAGTCCTGGGGTGCGCCGGGTGGCGGCCATCCCGGAGACCGACCTGGATGGGGTGGACCAGCAGCAACTACTGATGGATTGGATTCGCGCCCGCGGCTGAGGGCTTTCTTAATTGCCGTAGCAGACGTGGCCGCTGGGGATGAAGCCCTCGTAGCCGGCGGCGTTCACCAGGCTCCAGTCCTGCCCGAGGCCATTCACCTGGTTGCGCTGCACCGCCAGGGGCACCCCCGGACTGAGGCTGGCCACCACGGCGAAGTTCTGGTTGGGGCCGGTGCGCAGGGCCACGTTGCCGCCGGCGGAGCAGAGCCGTGCCCCGGCGCTGGGTGCCACCACCACCGGGGCCGTGGTGGCGGGCACCACCTCGGGGGTGACCTGCAGCGGCGGGGCCACCACCACCGGTGCCACCACGGTGGGGTCGATCACCACCGGCCGGGCCCAGCACCCGCCCCAACAGCGGTAGCCATGCCAATAGGCCTGGGCAGGGGCCGGAGCCCAGGCGGCCAGGCCGCTCAGCAGCATCGAGCAACCGAGCGGTGCCAGCAAACGGCGGGGCGAGCGGGTCATGGCTGGCAGGTGACGGAAACGATCAGGCCGTTGAGGGCAATGCGGTAGGCGTGCTTGGCCCCGTGGAGCTGTTGTTGCATCGCGGCCACGCCGGTGCCGCCGGGCAGCTGGCGATAGGCGCTGTCAAGGCTTTGCCATTGGCGCTGAACAGCCGCCATGGCGGGCAGCTTGGCGAGGGCTGCATCCCCCTGGAGCCCCCGCTCACTGGCCTGCAGCACCGCGAAGCTGGCCCGGGCATCGGCCGCGGCCACCTGGAGGCCCAGGTTGTTGAACTCGGTGAGGGCCTGGGCGGTGTGGTTCAACCGCAGGCAACTGCCCGCCGGCACGGCAGTGGCCGCAGCGGCCGTCGTGACCACCGGGCCGGCCAGGGCCAGCAGGGCGCTACCGCCGGCGATCAGCAGCCCGCGTTGCGCCAGGGTTCGGACACGTTTGGGCATTGGTGCAGCCATCCCCAAGTGGTCGATCCGTAGCCGTCATCGCAGGTCGATGCACCAGGTGGGCAGCTCCTTGGCCACGCATTGATTCATGTGGTGGGCGTGGCGTGCGATCGGAATCAGGCAGATGGCGATCACCACCAGCGCCGTGGTGCTCACCGCGGCGAGCACGGGGTAGGCGTGGGCCCGCACCATCTCGCGGGGTGTGAGCGGAGGGCCGGGGTGTTGGGTCATGGCGGGTGGGCTCAGCGCAGCACGGTGAGTTTCAGCACCACCAGCAGCAGGGCCGCCGCCAGCACCCAGAACAGCCAGGTGAGCTTGAAGCTGATGGCCACCACCAGGCCAACCAGAAAGAGAGCAATGAAACGTCCGAGGGTCATGGGCGGTGGAGTCGGGCGGGTGCGCCAGGGGAGCGACCCCTATGTTGGGCCCCGCTTCAAGCCCCCGCGATGACCCTCCCCGCCCTGCCCGCCGTGGTGACCCTGGCGGCACTGATCACCTACCAGGGCACCGCCATGGCGGTGGGCCAGGCCCGCGTGAAGCACAAGGTGATGCCGCCTTCCACGAGCGGCCCCGAGCCGTTTGAGTGCGCCCTGCGGGTGCAGCAGAACACCCTGGAGCAGCTGGTGTTCTTCCTGCCCACCTTCTGGCTGGCGGTGCTGCTGGGCTCCCCCGAGTGGGCCTCCCTGCTGGGGTTCATCTGGGTGGGCGGCCGCGTGGCCTACGGCGTGGGGTATCGCATGGCTCCGGGCAAGCGCGGCCCGGGCTTCGGCATCAGCTTCCTGAGCAGCGTGGTGCTGCTGCTGATGGCGATCGTGGGGGTGTTCCGCGCCTAACGGCGCAACAGCCGGATCCACGCCCACCACAGCACCGCCACCGGCACGGCGGCCACCAGCAGCACCTTCAGGCTCTCCAGCTGCTGGGGGTTCATGGCCAGGGCGCTCAGAAGCCGTAGGGCAGGCAGGCCTGCTGCACATCGGCCACCGAGGCCATCACCTCATTGGGCACCGCATCCTGCAGGGGCAAGAGGGCCACCACCTGGCTCAACTCGCTGATCTCCTCTTTGCAGAGGTGGGAGGCCTTGGCATAGGCGGGGTTGCGGGTGAGGGCCTTGACCCGGGCCTCCGCCTGACGGCAGGGTTGGGCTTGGCTCGATTCCACACAGTTCTGCAGGCTGGCCTGCAGGGTCCAGAGGGCATCGCTGGCGGCGGCGGGCCCGGCTGCCAGGGGGATGGCCGTGGCGCTGAGGCCGATGAGGCCCGCGGCAAGCAGGCGGAGGGAGTTGATCGGCTGGCGCATCACTGCGGCGGGCGTGACATCTGCATTGTGGCCTCAGCGGTTGAGGCGCTGCATCTGCCAGGTGACCAGCGTGCCCACCGGGCTCCAGAGCAAGTAGGGCAGCAGCAACAGGGCGGCGTTGCGGGAGCTGCCCAACACAATCACGGCCAGGGCCACACCCCACACCCATCCGGCGAAGCCCACCGCCGTGCCGTTGGCCAGCCGCCGTGTGCGGCAGATCAGCCAGGTGTAGCTCTGCACCAACACCAGTAGCAGCAGGTAGCCGGCCAGGAGCGCCAGGCTCCCACTGGCGTTCCAGGCCAGCAGGGCCGAGGCATAGAAGCAGGCGTAGATCGTGATCCAGATCAGGGGGATCCAGCGCTCAAAGGTGAGCCAGTCGGGGCGGCGCAACTGCAGAAACCAGCTGAATTGGCTGCGGCTGGGGTTGAGGCCCGCCACCACCGCCACCAGCACCAGCAGGATCACCAGGGGGGCGGGCATCACGGGCGGCATCACGGCGCTGCGGCTGGTATCAGTGTGATCTCCGGATGCTCGAGGGCCAGCTGCTGCAGCTGCCCCAGCAGGTGGGTCAGCAGCGCCTCCAGCTCGGGGTGGCCGAGGGCATCGCGGTGCACCACCACGGCATCTCCGGAGTGGAAGGGCAATAGCAGTGGCAAACGGCAGAGCTGGCCGCCACACACCCGCAGGCTGAGGGGGGTGCCATACCCCACCACCAGATCCGCCTCCACCCGGCCCTCCCAGCGCTCACGCCGGTAGCGCCGCATGCGCACGGCGTCGTTCCAGAGGCCGATGCGGCGCAGCTGGGCCTCCACCAAGGGATAGCTTCCGGCCGGGAGCCCGAGGGAGGGGAACGCGGCCACATCCTCAAGGCTGGGCCGCTGCAGCTGCAGCAGGGGGTGGCCGGGGGCACAGGTGAAGAACACCGGCATGTGGCTCAGCTCAATGGCGGCCAGGTGCGGGTGGTCGGCAGGGGGGAGATCGGGCAGTCCGGCGATCCAGGCATCCACGATGCGCTCCTCAACCAGCTGCAGGTTGCGCTGCACCCCCACGATGTTGGAACGCCCGAGGAGCCAGCGGGGCGGCAGCCCGGCGCAGAGGGTGGGGGCGCTCCAGTAGGTGGCCTCCAGCCGCAGGGGCCGGTGGCCCATCCAGCGGGCCACCTGGTGCACGCGGCGCTCCAGCTGCAGGAAGGTGGCATCACCGATCAGCTGCCATTCCCCCTGCTGCCGCTCCATGCGCAGGCCGAACAGCTTCAGGGCGCGGTTGCTGTGGCGGCTCACCGTGGCCTGGCTGATGCCCAGCACGCGGCTGGCCTCATCGCCGGATCCGAGCCATTGCAGCCCGTCCAATCCCTCCAGCACCTCCTGGCTGATCACCGTGCCCCGAAGCTGCGCTCAGATGGAGAGCATCTGGAAGCCGAGGGCGATCAGCACCGCCCCCCCGACAATCTCCAGGCGGCTGCCGAAGGCCGCGGGCATGCGTTTGGCCAGGCCCAGGCCCAGGTAGGTGGAGGCGAAGGCCGCCAAGGCGATGGCGATCGTGTAGTTGGCGATCGGTTTGCCCGCCAGCCCCAGGGTGATGCCAACCCCCAGGGAGTCGATGCTGGTGACGGTGGACACCAGCAGGATCTTCAGGAAGCTGTGGGTGCGCGGGTCCTCCGCTTCGGTGGTGTCGTCGGGGTTGTGGTGGTAGGCCTCCCAGCACATGTGCCCCCCCACCGCCACCAGCAGCACGAAGGCCACCCAGTGGTCGTAGCTGGTGATCAGATCCTTGGCGATGCTGCCCAGCAGGAAGCCCAGGGCGGTGGCGGCCCCTTCGGCGAAGGCGGAGCTGAAGGCAAAGGAGAAGGCCCGCTGCGCCGAAAAACGGCGGAACCCCATGGCGAAGGCCGCCGAGAAGGAATCAACACTGAGAACAACCGCAAACAACAGGATTTCCCAGGTCATCGCTGCGTTCGCTGCCCGACTCAGCGTAGAGGCCGGTCGCCTCAGGCCCCCCGTGCCAACAGGGCCCGCTGGGAGGGGATGCGTAGCTGCCGGGCCAGCCCCAGCCGCTCCAGCAGGCAGATGAACCGGTAGGTGGGATCGGGCAGCACCACCACACGGCCCCGGCGCAGGGTGAGCCCCTGGCGGGCCGAGCCCTGGAAGGCATGGTGCAGGTTGTGCCAGCCCTCGCCGAGGGTGAGCAACGCCACCCAGGGGTTGTTGCGGCTGGCGTCACCGGTGGCGAAGGGTTGGCTGCCCGCCAGGTGGGCCACCGAATTGACGCTGGCCACGGCGTGGAACAGCACCGTGGTGCTGAGGCAGAAGGCCCCCAGCCACTCCAGGCCCCCCAGCTGCCATGACAGCCAGGCCAGGGCCAAGGGCGGCAGCACGTGCAGCCGGTCGATCAGCCGCAGCACCGGATCGGCTTCGATGGCGGCCGGCAGGGTTTCCGGGTGGAAGGCGGGGCCCAGCAACCAGCCCAGCTGGGCATACCAGAACCCCCGCCAGCTGCTGGGGCTGAGCAGGGGACTGTGGGGGTCGTGGCCCGTGTCCACATGGCGGTGGTGCTGCATGTGGTGGGCGGCCCACCAGCTCGGGCCCATCTGGCCGGCGGAGGCCGCCACCAGGGAGCCGATCCACCACACCGGCCGCGGCGCCTGGTAGCTGCGGTGGGCGATCAGGCGGTGGTAGATGGCCGTGGTGGCCAGCATCCGCAGCAGGTAGAGCGCCACGGCCCAGAGCAGGGCTGCCGCCCCCAGCCCCGTGGCCAGCACAAGGCCACAGCCCAGGTGGCACAGCAGGATCAGCACTGGCCCGAGGCCGTGCAGGGCTTTTCGGAGGGTCAGAACGGCACCGGAATTGCGCACCCTAACCGCGTGCGCTCAGCAGTCATGCGGCGAGGAGCAGCAGCGCTAGGAGCGCCACGGCGGCCGGTTCGGCCGAGTCCACAGGTGATCCCCCAGGCGCTGCACTCTCCCAGATCGTCCGCCTAGGGTCGCCGCGCCGCCCGACCTCGGCCGATGTCCATCGCCAGCTCGGGAATCCTGCAGGTGGTGTGGTTCAAGCGCGACCTGCGGGTGGTGGACCATGCCCCCCTGCTGGAGGCCGCCCAACGGGGCCCGGTGTTGCCGTTGTATGTGGTGGAGCCGGAGCTGTGGCAGCAGCCGGATGCCTCGGCGCGGCAGTGGGCCTTCGCCCGGGAGGGGCTGGAGGAGTTGCGCCTCGCCCTGGCGGCCCTGGGCCAACCCCTGGTGGTGCGCTGCGGTGCGGTGCCCCAGGTGTTGGAGCAGGCGCGGCGGCGCCTGGGGATGGTGGCCCTGTGGAGCCACGAGGAAACGGGCAACGGCTGGACCTACGCCCGCGACCGGCAGGTGGCCGCTTGGTGCCGCCGGCACGGCATTCCCTGGTGTGAGGTGCCGCAGTTTGGGGTGGTGCGGCCCCTGCCCAGCCGCCGCGGCTGGGCCCAGCGCTGGGAGGGGCGCATGGCGGAGCCGCTGCAGTTGCCGCCGGCGTCGCTGCCACCCCTGGAGGGGGTGGAACCCGGGGCGTTGCCCACGGCGGAGCAACTGGGGTTGGCGCCGGATGATCCGCCGCAGCGGCAGCGGGGTGGCCGCAGCCAGGGCACGGCCCTGCTGGCCAGCTTCCTGGCCCAGCGCAGCCGCCGCTACCACGCGGAGCTGTCGAGTCCGCTCACGGCGGCCCAGAGCTGCTCGCGCCTGTCGGCCCACCTGAGCTGGGGCACGGTGTCGTTGCGGGAGGTGGTGCAGGCCTGCCGCGTCCGGCGCCAGGAGTTGGCGGGGCAGCCGGCTCAGGGCCGCTGGCCCCTGGCGTTGCAGCGCTTTGAGGAGCGGCTGCATTGGCATTGCCATTTCATCCAGAAGCTCGAGGACCAGCCGGATCTGGAGCAGCGGGAGCTGCATCCGCTCACCGCCGGGCTGCGGCAGGGCGATGGGGAGCGGCTGGCGGCCTGGGCGCAGGGGCGCACGGGCCTGCCGTTTGTGGATGCCTGCATGCGCTCCCTGCGGGCCACCGGTTGGCTCAACTTCCGGATGCGGGCGATGTTGATGTCGGTGGCGAGCTACCAGCTGTGGCTGCCCTGGCGCGACAGCGGCCTGGAGCTGGCCCGGTTGTTCATCGATTACGAGCCCGGCATCCACTGGAGCCAGTGCCAGATGCAATCGGGCACCACCGGCATCAACACCATTCGCATCTACAACCCGCTCAAGCAGGGGCTCGACCACGACCCCCAGGGCCGCTTCATCCGCCGCTGGCTGCCGGAGCTGGCGGTGGTGCCGGCGGTGTACCTGCACCAGCCGTGGACCATGCCCCTGGAGCTGCAGCGGCGCCTCGGCTGCGAGCTGGGGCGCGACTACCCCCTGCCGATCGTGAATTGGGCCGAGGCGGCGGCCCTGGCGCGCGATCGCCTCTGGGGGCTGCGGCGGCAGCAGGGCTTCGCGGCGGCGGCCGATGCCATCCAGCACCGCCACGGTTCCCGCCGTTCGGGCCTGGCCCGCAGCGGCGGCCGCCGGCGCACGGGGAGGGCCGCGGCCCGGGCGGCGGCGGAGGCCTCCGGGCAGCTGAGCCTCGACCTCGGTGGCTAACGCCCCGGGCGGGTGAGGATGGGCACCTGCTTAGGAGTGCATGGCCCGTTTCCTTTTGGCGCTCCAGTCCACCCGGCCCCTGGCTGCCGCCCAATTGCTGGAGGCGCTGACGCCGCTGCTTCAGGCCATCGGGGCTGAGGTGGACCACCGCACGCCGGCGCACCTCAGTGCCCTGGTGAAGGCGGGGCAGGATCCCCAGCGCATGCAGCTGTTCGCCGATGTGCAGGCCACGGCGGCGGGCCCGGTGCTGGAGCTCACGCTGCTCAGCCGTGAGGCGATGGGCAAGGGGGCGCCGGAAACCCGGGCCGTGTTTGAGCAGATGCTGCTGCAGTCGGAGCGGTTGCCGGGCTTTGCGGTGTGCTTCCGCTCCGACCGCGATGGTTCACGCTCGCGCTGAGCCGCCAGCGTCCAGGTCCAGCTCCACCTTCACCACATCCACCGGGCCACGGCCCTCGCGGTTGAGCTCGCGGGCGGCGCGGATGGCGGCCTCGTGGGCGTGGAACAGGTGGGCCTCCCGCCAGTTGTTCACCTCCGCCAGGCCCTGGCCGTCGGAGGCCACCGCCAGGAAGGTGCCGCGCTCCAGCAGCCGGATGGCATAGCGCTCCGGCTGGGTGCAGTCGTCCGGATGGGCCGGATCCAGGTGGGGCGCCCAGAAATGGAGCATGACTCCTGGTTACACGGTCTGGAGCCAGTCCGCCAGCAGCGCCTGGCGCCGTGATGTGGGAATCAAGGCACTGTGGAACGCCGCCAGGGTGCAATGGGGGTGGCTCTCGGCCGCAAGCTCCAGGGCTTCATGGCGGTTGCCGGCCACCACCTCATCGATGCCGGCCTGGCTGCCGCCGTTGGGCAGGGGGCAGGAGAAGAACACCTCGTAGCGATGTTGCAGCATGAGTCTCGTGCGAGACCCTATTGCTAGCCACGCTGGGCTGTCCTGGCTCAGAGGCTGCGCAACACCTGCAGATCCTCCTGGTCCAGCGG
>Ga0194115_10001673_pt1 | contig 27695 bp, 10 predicted proteins | sample TA2MahsurfametaG_3_FD_148656 | JGI IMG/M metagenome (GOLD analysis project Ga0194115, IMG submission 148656) | Freshwater microbial communities from Lake Tanganyika, Tanzania - TA2015002 Mahale S4 surface | ecosystem: Environmental > Aquatic > Freshwater > Lake | place: Tanzania: Lake... | reverse complement strand
TATATTTACTAATCAGATTCTTAACAGCTTCATGGATCCGATCAATATGCTACTACACATTTTCTGTTATAAAATTCTTTTCTATTTGCTGATCAGTCTTTCTTCTTTTTAACTTCCTTTATTAATGTAAAATTACAAAAGCTGATAGAGAGCCCCCATAATTGCTATTAACAGTATTATGATGAAGTAAAGATAGAAGGTCCAGGGCACTTTTTCTAGCTAACCTTTTTCTATTTCTTAATAAAGTCTAAACTAGTTAGGAAATCCTCCAAAGATCCAGCTAAAAGGTCTTATAAGTAAATAAGATCCAGTTAAGGAAGAAGAAAGTACGATGATTTATTCAGAAAATTTGAATGTTAAAAGGCCAAAAGGTATCATAAATAGAATTTAAATAATTATTAAAGACCAATCTGATACTATTCCAGTTACTTCAACAAAAATTGTGTTCACCATCGCTCCAACGATAAATCCAAGGACTAAATAAAATCAAAATTACATGCTCCTATCAAAAAGATCGAGACGTTTACAAGTCTAGTCAGTGCATATGCAATTAGAGTCGCCAAAAATAAAACTAAGAGGAGGGCAAAATATATAGCAAGTCTGCTAGATTCAGGCCCCATGAAAGCAGTGAAAATGCTTACCAGAACTGCAAAACTTAGGAAGTAAGCTGAGACAAAGATGACTACGTGAGTCATGAGAACTCCGAAAAAAAGCATTATAAACCCTACAGCAATTAAGATGATTCCAAATATCCAAGAGTTATCGCTGATAGCTGCATAAATACTTGATAGTTGAAAAACTGGACAGCCGTGAGGGCTTTTACCATTTATAGTCAAAGTTGAGAAAGATTCATCAAAAGAACCCTATATTCCCTCGAGAATTCCGTCTTACCCTTCTTAGCATTACAAATTTATGTAGGTAGCCCTAACTGTATTATTACTTTCAGGGTCGCCAAACAATTGCATGAAGACTGATATCTGTCCATTGACGTTTGTGAAAGATGTATTAAAATTGGACGATTTTGAGTCTGATGAATACGGAATACACTGAGTTTGATTTGAATCTTCTGATTTTATTATATGGTATGTATAGGCTTCGGCTAGATTGCTATCAGAACACTAAGCTGGTACAAAAGTTTCACAAAAATTGAATTTTATGTACGAATTCGGGTTTTTATCTATTAAGTACTTATAGTCAGTTTACAGGTGAGTTATTTTATTAAGTTGCGTGAAGGAGAAAAGTTTACCGTCTATTGAAAAAGTACAAGTATTATCGACTAATTTGGATGATTATGTCACCTGCATGAAATTGACTATCATCCATATTTTGAATAAAACAGTGCAGATAGCTAATAATTGATTAAAGGCGATTTTGTTTAAACTTTTGAATCTATAATTATCTCGTTCAAAGGGTTATTTATGGTCTCTTGTATTATTTGGGATTTAGATCATTTGATAATATAAATTCTAATTCATTCAAATATAATTATACTACTATATACATGAATATTAAAAATTATGTGTTATTGATTCTACATTAACATTTATAGAATCGCCCAGTGTTCATCAAGTCCATAATGGAAAATCAGTATCATTTATTTTGCAGTAATATCGCTGAAAATAATATTCATAGAATTTTATATAATATCAAATGAAATTTAGACTTTTAGTGTTTTTCTTGTTAATTCATATTTTGGCTGCCCAAAGTCCAAAATCAGAGAGCTAAACAATCAAAAGACTGTAACTTATTGATCTGTAAGATATTTTGAAATAACTTAATGTGACAGTCTCTCAGCTCATTTAATAACAAAAAAGTTTAAGTTCCAACTCCAGTACTATTTCTCTTCCAGACAATAATAAATTCACTCCTAATTTGGTTCAGTAACCGAAAAATACATTTTAGAACGCCAAAAAGGTAGAAACATAAACATCTAAAAGTATTGATAGTGATTTAAAAATTAAGAAATAACAAATTGCCATCGATAAAATATCGTAATAATTGAAAGTTTATGGTAATTTATCATCTTTAAGCAATAATTAAGCGCCAACAATAAGAAAAGTGGAGAAGGACTTAAGATAGATTTCTACGTAAATTTCCAATCAGACTCAAAATCCTCCAAGAAAAGCATAAAATAAAACAACTACGACCTAGAACTATTCTAGAATCAATAAGGAAGCAACTACAACAAAACAATCTTCAATATCTTCTGATGAAAAAAATATATCAAACGTGAATAAAATTTAATAATTTCCAGTCTAACCTGTCAAGAATAAGCAGAAAGATTCTAAATTTCTGAACTAATCAAGAATTAACACATCAGTTCCTCTAGAAAAGAAGACATAAAAAACATAATAATTTCAAAAAATGCAAAAAAGCTTTGAAGCGCTTTACTAAAATTTGCCAAGCTACAGAAATCTGAAAACATATTTCATCATAAGTAAGTTTGATAAATACTTATCTTTTATTGAGGCATATCTTATGGTAAATTACGGACACTATTTGAAAGACGGGAAGTTGACTGCAGGATTTAGAAGATATTTGTAAGACGGGGATAAGATAATAGAATATCAGCTGCTCTATGAAACAAAGTATGGGACTTTCACAACAATCATACTTTATTATACAACCTCATAAGAAATAAAGCTTAAGACCCTTTCGATACTAAATTTGAGCATAATGGACATAGACTATGAAAACTGTCATATCATAAATTAAAAATAACAAAACTGTGAGATCTGTATGTAAGGATTTCGCAACTTCATGGGCCGATGTCGATAAATTAATCCTTTTTGTGTAAAATACATAACTGACGAATGCGTCTAGTGCATGCCAGATAAAAATCTTATGTATGGCTAATGTTCATGATTATGTCTGTGATTTTGATATTTTACTACTGATTTTCGCTATTTTGATTAGATAAATAAATACTGCGTAGTAAATAAAAAAACGTATTAATAAAGTATATAATGAAAAGCAAATTCAAGAGTCCACCCAACTATAGTTATCATAAAATTTAATGCATGCTCAAAAGTCTTAATAATTTAACGTACAAACGTAAGAGTTATGGATTTCAACTGTTGAAACAATTCATATTGTTTCCGTGCGATCAGAGTTAGTCATCCTAGAAAACAATTTCAAGATACGACAGATTATTATTTGATGACTAAGCGCTGCACACTATGTTCAAAAAAATATAGACAAAAGTATTGGAGAATAAGATTTGGGGTTTCATCAATATTCGAGCCCTTCCATATATACAAGCGGCCAAAAATATTTAGCATCAAATAAAAAGAATAGCTAGAAAAACATAGCAACAAAATAAAATCATAACATTTTATAAGATAAAAAGTTATGCTTACGCCAAAGATTTAGAGCAAAAAATATAAATTAGTAATAGTTTAAAGTAGAAGAAAAAATAATAAGCAGTTGTATCAAAAACAATTAAAAAAACTATAGAAAGACCTATTTAAAGACCGGTTTAAAAAACTATTGAAAGAGAACTATAAAGACCTCGAAAGTCCCATATCAGAATAGAATAATAAATAATCATAAGGCATCATCAGCCTTACAGACCTTGTGGACTGAATCAAGGCAACAACGTAAGATAGCGTAGCCGAAGTGGATCGCTCATTAGATATCAATATGATGTATAACACTCTCAAAGAATTCTTCTAAACGGTTAAGTTATTCCTTGTAGAATCAGTGTAAAAAGAAGTTAAAGTCCACTTAGGGAACCTTAATATGTTAAGCTCGAAAAAAGTATTGAAAAATAACACGAAAGAATCAAGTATGTGGGAAAATCTCGATAAGAAATGAACAAAATGCAGAATAGAAATCTCGAGTATCAAACTCCCTTGACCAACCGGCATTTGAAGCCAAGATCTCCGAGTCCGGCAAGAATAATTTACGTAGAAAGATCACCAGTCAAACACTAATATCAGCAAAAGTATTTCTAATTTTATATAGCTCAAATATATATCATGAAGGTTAAAAAAAGGGGGCGCCTCGAATAAAAAGACTAAACTCCAAGAGTAAAATTGCCTTTAACTACGTTAATCATTTGTAATCCTGATAAATTCATATTATTTGAATACTATCTATCTATTTCGATACCTATTAATTTCAATAAAGAATGTATATATATTATAGAATCTCCAAGATTTTCTAGTAAAGAATGTTCAAAATCAAAGAAATTATATCATGGATTTTTGTTTTAGACTTCTTGCATGGCTTACTTTATAGATTGGGCTAAGTATTTTACGTTACTTTAGTTTATACCTGCAATATTCATCCTTCCTGTATACAAGATGTATATATGATATTTTTATCCTAACAATTTTACAACTTATCTCGACAGACCCGAGTAAGAAAACATACCTATTTGATTTACAATATGATCCCATGGGCCTGGAACTTCGATTTATTCTAAATTTTCCTTCAAAAGTTTTCTAGCATGTTTTATTCTTCCAACTACAACTTATCTAAGCTAGTCTTCCCATTCTTGATAAAGCAATTCATTGTTGAAGATAGTTGCTGCAACTAAAGCGCCATATTTAGCAGGACTTGTATAGGTATTTCTAACTAAATCTCTTTGTATCAAAATTTTTACTTAAGCTGCGATAAAATATTATTTGCAGTTTCTGAATCTTTTACAACTATGTGAAGAGCTCCAACTCTTTCACTATACAATCCCAAATTTTTGCTGAAAGATTGAGTAATAAACATCTAAAACCCTTGAGATGCAAAGTACTGAACGGACCACGAATCTTCATTTATATTTCCAGTCGCACATCCCTGGTAAGCTGAATCGAATATAGGGATTAGGCTTTTATTTTTTATTGTACTAGCTATTTATATCCACTGCTGTTTGTTTAGATCAAATCCAGTAGGGTTATGAGCTGATGTTTGAAACAGCACATAAGAACCTGAAACAGCTGTATTGACAAAAAAATCTTTCATGCTTTGAAAATCTAAAGCTTTTCTTTAATGTGAATAATAAGGATATTAGACCCACTTTAGTCTGTGATGCTAAATTATAGGTTTATGTGAAACCCATGTAGGATCTGATACATAAATAATTCCAGGCCGATATTGTTAAATAAAAGTAAATGCAACGGATAAAGCTCCAGTACCAGCTATTGAATGTATTGACGCAATTCGATTCTATTTTAATATGGGATTATCATTTCCGAGACTTACTCTTTTGGTCCCTTCGATGAATTATTTCAATCCGTCTCTGAAGAGATATTACTAAATAAAGTGGATAATTACATGATGATGATTTTGAGAAAGAATAATCTACTATGCTTTTCTGACAACTTTAAAGACATAGGGTTTTCCTTAAGCATCCACATATCCTCCGATTCCCAAATTGATTTTCAGTGCAGACGTATCGTTTTCATATGCATACTTTAGGCCCATTATCGGATCTACTTCTGTTAGCTCTACATGGGAGAAGATACTCGACTTTTCTTATTATTTCCCTTTTTCCATATGTATAAATAAGATACACTATATAGTTAAATGATATATAACTCTTGATTTATTTAAAGTAAAAAATTGATGCTGTTTTGCTATAAATTGATTCATCATTTGATCTTTGGTAATTCCAAGGTAGACTACCTTTTCCTACTCGTTTGTAGATCTTGAATTTATCTCACGCCCTTACCGACTGAGCAGGTATCAGGTCGCCATTGGCCTTCAGAAACAACATGAGCTATTATAGGAATGCGATAAATCTAGTGCTTCGTCACGATCTAGAACTAGTCGCTAAACTTTCCTAAAATTTAAGAGGCGGCTTTGAGAGTAACTACAATTACTCTGGTCATTCCCATAGCAATCTAGATAATTAAAAATCATACTGGTCCCATTTATGTGATAGCAGCTCTTGCATGAATGCTCTTTGGCCTTTTGATTGTAACTCTTTGAGAAACTACGTCCTAGTTCTTGATAGTTATTCTCAATTAATAAGTTTTTCTTTCTTGTAAAAATCCAAAGTTTGCCTCAATCGGATTTATCTGTATAAAAAGATACGTACCAAAATGTCTCTTTGAAGCTTATCGTTAAGATCAGCTTGAACCATCATTGTTCTCTTTTCAAGAAGTTTGTTGATGTCGTTTCCTTTGTCTAAAGTTTTCATAAGAAGCGAATGAGGGCCTTCTTTTCTCATTTAGACCATACTACTGGCTGAGGAAGTAAGCTTATTCTTCATTGAGCTTATCTTAACTTTATTGTCTAAAGGAGCTTCCACAACTAAGTACTTTTGGTTGATCTAACTTATTGGTTGGGTCCTCAGCAAAATTGGTACTTAGGGCTTAGATTTTCTTTATCCTCCGTAAAGATTGTAATCTTTTCGCTTGGCTTCATGATACTTGTAGGCCTTCTTTTAGGTTTCAAAGGCGGATCTTTCTTAATCGATTTAGCGTTGAGTAAATACACTTGGCTTGATATAAATTTCTTTCTATCCTTTGGGGACTATGTCAACTTCCACAGTGTCGTATCTCTCTTTGGCTTATTAGCTTTCTTATCTGTTGATATTGGATGTATTTTTCAATTCATTTTTGGTCTCAGGATCTAATTCGGGTGGTATCTTAATTTATTTGGGTCTAAATACCCATTAAGGCATCTAAGAAAGTGCCCTTTTGCCCTCAATAGTCATAAAGTAGTGATCCATATAAGCCTAAAATGTCTAAGACTATCTTTATTTTGCCTATCTATGGATTTTATCAATATCAATCGCTTTATATTCCCTGACTATGCTGTCTCTTTTTCTCTCAAAATGCTTTTTTATTTACTGTTCTTTGTTTTATCGATCTAATTGTCTTTTAATTTCTTCGCATGTCAAAATATGGAAATTTTTAGCAGCTTCTTTGAGCTAATCACAATTTATAGAATTATTCTTTTCTTATCTTTTTTTAATCGTCAATAGTTTGTTTTGGATCTTGTCTTTAGTAGTTGGATCATTTCTAGGCTTGTGACCAAACTAATTCTCTTCTTTTAGAGTATTTTTCCTCCATTATTCAACATCTTTTTTGATTTTCTAAACCTACTATACGTCTGCGCTCGACAAAGTAGAATATTTCAACAAACTTCTTAACGAAATATTCTTATAACTCTAAGAAACAGGTACTTCTTCAGAATTGTTGAATATATCTAAGTTCACAATAAAGTTATTTTTGATAAATTTTCCATGACTGATGCCTCTTTTAGCGACAATATGTTTTTAGACTAGATTATTCTGTTTTTTCTCATAAACTTTATCTATTTAGGACTGATTTTGTTTAATGTAGTTGGCAAGGGTATTTTAGCTGATGAGTTCAAAACCTGTATTATCATTATTTATAATGAATAATCTTGGTTCGATAAAATCGCTTGGAAGAATATCAGAATCTCCATATTTCTACTATTATTATCTGGCATTAAATTTCTTGCCATTTTTCTATAGTTAAGCTCCATTTTAGTTTACAGTCAATTTTTATCCGTCAAAATCGCTTGATATAGTGTTTTGTTGTATATTGACTGAAATTTACTAGGCCTAATCGCCATCAAAAACATTGACAGTTTATTTATTAACTCTGATACAGCTTCCATCATTGAACTAAATAATATTTGTGTAAGTATTATCAGATCTTCTACCGATTCTTACAGTGAAACTATTTGTAACAACCTTGATATTGTCTTTGAAGCATTTTACAAAAGGATAATTTGATTTTTCAATGCTAATCACGTTGTTTTATACCAAGTACTCAGTTCCATCATAAAATCTTATCAATTTTGATTGCACTTTATCACCGTTGATCTGTTTCAAGATAGTAGTGTTGTCGTCTCTTTTGATGATCTAGCCTTAACTTGTTCTACGTTTGAGAGTTGGGCATGTATACAAGTTTGAATTTTTAAGTCCATAGCCATGTTCGTTAGTGTAGGTATTGGAAGAGTAAGTAATACTGCCGTTAGGATGTAAAATTGCGGGAGATTACTTGTCCCCATGAATGATTGTGTATCCATTTGAGGTTATAGTCCTAGTTTATCCGTCTTTCTAAATCACCAGATTCCCATCCTTTACTATTCGAATCCTAAAATCTTTTCCTAGTATTAAAGTTTAAGTTTAACTTTTATCCTATGAAGAGTAATAATGATTGACTCTTACCTACCGATTTTCAGCAAAAAATATATTATTTCTAACACCAAAAGTTATGTTATCTTTAATTCCATACAAAAATGATTGAGTTGTATTACTAACGGTACAGTCTTTATTGACAATAACTGCGCCTGTGCTGCCGCTTTTTAATGTAAAGCATCGACTTTTCTATTAGATATTTCCTATTTTTTAATAGTCAATATCAAAGAACTGAGTATTATTCAGGTTGTTCTCATTATTTTTGAAGAATTTGAGCCAGGATTAATAATTGGGTACAACTTTCCAGTTACTTTACCACAATTTCCTATTGATCCTTCTGGGATTGTTTTTGTAGAGAAGCATAAGATAAAGTCTATCTGTGTCTTCATCATATTTGGTAAAACTATTGTATTCATTAATCTCTAAAGCTCTATGAAGCTATCTCTGCAGAGATTATTTATCATGATGTTATTAATAAATTCTATTGCCAAACTGGTAAATCCTCTATTCGTCAAACTATTTGATATACTCTTAAAAATTTAATATCTGCAGTCGACGCATCAACTCATCGTTGTCCATTCCTCCTTTCAAGAAAATTGAATAATGAGAAAGGTTTGATTTTCTTAACTTCTCACTTTTTGTCGGAATTTCAGGCATCAAATATCTATTAATGCCAGGGTATCTGATATTTTTTCTAATCTACTGGGCTAAGTGACCATCTTAAAGATTCAAATTATCCTCAATAAAATGAGGCGTTGCTCCAGTTTAAACGGAAGACCTTTAAGAAATATTGCTGCAATGTTGTTATCTTTTACCTTCTGATGTAAATCCGTTGATCAGATTGAGTATATCTTAATCTTATTGATTGAAACTATCAACATTTTCACCATTGGAGTCTAAACCTAAAGCCAAATCGTTCAACATCTATGAAATTTTAAATGAATTATAAGAGTGCACTATAGATTGCGAAGGAATTTAATTTTAGCCCATGATCTTTTCAGCCTTTACATTCTTTTTCCATTATGAAAAGTCTTTTAAACTGGAGTTTATGCTGTTGATATGCTCGAAAAAACCCGAAACGATTTCCTTGATGGAGGCTTCTTATGAAAAGGGATCGATTTATGGCTGAAGTACAGAAATAGTACAGTTACGTACCTATGACTATAGACTGGATTTGCTTCGTTAAGACTTTATTTCATTGATTCGTTTATCAATCGATTTTTCAAAAAGAATATCTTCTTCTATTTTTTATTCTTTTTTCAAGAGTGCCTTGTATTCCTTTATTTCTTCATCTTCTTCCCCTTCTTCCTCAGCATTTTATTCAATTTCAGGAGCATTTGACCAATTCAACTTAGGCTCAATTACGAAAATAAATTTTATGCTCTACTTAAGGGCATATAACTCTTAAAATTAGTCCTACATGAAAAATTAATTTACTTTTGTCTCAGGGAAATCTTCAAAAACAAAAAGCACATCGTACGGCTTCTACTTCAATTAAGCTTATTTATCGCTGGTAGGGTTATTCTTTTTTTCCTAAATCAATATAATATTACGATTCTGGCTTTCAAAACGTGGGAACTAATCAAAGATTGTGTTGCTTTGGCTATCACTTCAGCTGTCAATTCAGTTTTCACAGTCTCCATAAATTTAGGATCTTTTTTCTGTTTGTCGGTCAGAGTGCTAGGATCAATATAAATTCCTTTTTATTTTGCGTGATCCAACACTTAGTTTTTTTTTATTCTGATCAAAAATTTTTGTGCTTAATTTTGAATAGCTTGTTGTAGGGCGATGGATCTTTGTTTCCTGCCTTTGACAAGAAGCATAATATTGAGAGACGTGCATTATGGAAGAGTAGATATATCAATCTATTATTCTTTCTTTTTAGGTGGCATTAAGTTATATTTTATAATAAAATCTCAAACATCAATCAAAAATTAATTCATACCAATAAACTCCTTCATTATTTAATTTTTTTGTTTTGTGAAATCTGGTGCTAAAAATAATGATAATAAAAGATGTTTTTTTCGTCAATTATAATTTAATATTTTTCTAAAGATGAAAAGATCTAAAATCCCTAGTCTTTTTAAAGATGAAGTAACAAAATCTTTGGTTCTTAGTAATAAAAATCCCAAGTTTAGTCTTTTGTGGCTGCACGGAATAGCTGATGAGCCTCAATCTTACTTACCTTTCTTTGCTCATAAATCTTCTCCGCTCTACAAAGGTTGTCGGATTAAGATAATTCAAGCTCCTAATCGATTTGTCTCGATAAATAAAATTTAATCGCCAGCGTGGTATGATTTAAAAAAAATGAATCGAGTATCAGAACCATAAGAATAAAATATTAATTATTCTTAAGTTGATAACAGCTTCAAATTAATAGAAGAAGAGTTCAATCGATAAACTAATTTTTGGTAATCAAATCAGAATAATTCTAACTTCAATCCGAACCATCGAATTTATATTGGAGGTATGTGTCAAGGGGCAAGTATGGCCCTTCACTATGCTCTAACTTCGACAAACGTTCCAGCTGGTGTCGTATCTGTCAATGGGAATCTTTTAAAATATACCTAACCGACAAATCTAAGGAAAATGCCCATTTTACTCATGCATGAGCTTAAGTTTCTCGGAATAAAATAAATTTAAGCCCGTCAATCATACAAAAAGCTACTAGAAGATAAATTTTTAGTGAACTATTATATCTTAAACTAAGCAAACCAAGGCTTGTCCTTATAATATCTGTAAAAAATGACTTAATGGCTTGTAGAAAGTCATGACTTTTTAAATAAACATTATGAATCCTAGGCGACTACATGATATTTATTGATTTTGTAACACTAAGACTAGACTATTATTTTTGATTTTTAATGATTACAATGGCGAATTCTTTGAATATAATTATTTATTGGATATAAAGTTTATGATCCATCAGGACACTCTACAAAGTGACGTGAATTCAAAAATAATAATCCGATAAGAGTTTCCAGAGACCAAGTAAAAGGCTTATAAAACTGGAATGTACTTTCCTTCAAAAATAATTTGTGAAATAAAGGCGAGTATCAAGAGAGGCGGCGATTGGAAATAAAACTAACTATTAAAACTGACAACCGAGGCTTTTGCTGAAATACCCATCAGCAGCATCAATAAAATTAAATATTACACAATAAAAGATTCAGATAAGTTACTATTGAAAATAAATACGGATAAATCAATAAAGTACTATAAAATTGACAGACTTTATTCAAACGATCTCTTTAGCAAGGTAGTCTGGAGTAGAATGGCCACTTTCAATCTATTTTCCAACGTATAGGACTTTAAAGGCAGTGTAGAAGGTCTGATTATGAAAAAAAGTTAGATTTTAGGCAACTGGTAGACCAGAATCGTAAAAATTACAAAGCAAAATGGATTATAATCAAGCAAGTCTGTAAATGAGACTGCTTCATTGAATATAAAATAGATTGGCTAGTTTTGGACTAGATTTTAGACAATTTAACAGGAATAATATCTTGTTGTTAAATTTTTTTATGGAATAGTCAAGTTGCAATTCGGTATTCCAATAGAAAATGCAGTCGAATGGGTCCAAGGATTTTGCAATTTGTTAAATCAAAATAAAAATTGATATTTTTTGAATGAATAAACGAATCTTCAGTAGAGCCCATTTAATTTTGTATTTATAGATCTTTCTATATAGTTTCTTAAATATTAATCAATTTTATAAAATATTTCATTTTTGCATTTACTAATATTTGTCATAAGAGATCACATGAACGAAAGGCCTAATCCATTTGATTCTAGTCCATCTATCCCTCATACCACGACTAGTTCTTTACTCACTTACGGTGATTCCTCTAAATCTTTGTTCAGTCGTATTAAAAAGTCAGTCAGCCATTCTCATATACCTTTAGATGAAGACGAATTCAAATCTGAAGCTATTATCATGCAGAAGCTTTAAAGATAATTTTATACAATTAGCAATAGTGGATAATGTCTAGCTGGAAAAATGATTCTTTAAAAAATCTCTACTAATTCAGACTCTAACTAACAAGATTTTTGGAGTAAAGTCAGTAGAAACAGAGCTTCAACTATTGGAAATCCATTTGATAAATCTTCAATATCAAATTCCTTTACAGGAAAATCTCAATATTCAGGATTTTAAAAAAAATTGAGTTAAGCGTAATTCAGTACTATGGCTTCAGTAAAAAAATACGAAACTTTTCAGCTCTTAAAAATGAAGCAAGAGGTCAATAAAACTTCTCAAATAGTATAAAAGAAAAATAAAAAACGGCAATAATTCAGTATAATAAATATGTACAAAAAGAAGGATCAGTAAACTATAATGCAGAAGTAGAAAGAATCAAAATTTGCTGTAGAATAAGGAAAACATCCTTTTTTAGTGACTTTCCAATAGAATTAACCTTTTTATCGGGCAAAGAGTCCGCCTGGCAAATTAATTATCAATTAAACTTAGTACTATCATATTCCTCTGAATTGAAAGTCGAATTCTATTTGGATTTCTCTTTAATATTTGATCATTCACTTGAGTATTTTCAAATCTATCTGTATAAATTGATATTTTTATACATTTCAAATATATTATCTTATAAGTTTGTCAAAAATAAGCAGCGAAATCATCATTTTTTAGGTTTAGCATAGCGATTTAAAGCTAATTTTGGCAAGCTTTAATGTCTTTTCTTTAAAGGAGAACTTCTTTAAGACTGTAAGCCCTTCAACTAAGCCCCTTTTTTGATAGATTTTATCGGAGGCAGACTCAGCTGTAGATCGTAAGGGCTTTTTCTTTTAGGTTCAAATGAGCTTTTATTTTTCTATAATGACTTAACTCTTAAAGGCTCGTAATTTGGTTTTGGTAATTTTTAAGTCAAGTAATTAATATTTTTACTTAGTTTTATGGTTTTCAAAAGCAAAGATTTGTCTTAAAACTATATGTCTTTGTGTTTTCTCTGTTTGTTCTTGACATAGGACAACATTAAGATATCATCTATATTAGCAATTACTTACTGCATACTAGTCTTTCGTTGGGGTTCACTTTTATGAGATTTTTTAATAAGTTTGATAAATCGTCTGAATATATTTTGTTTATCCTAGAATAATACCCTCTAGTTATTCTTTTATACAGTCCTTACATGTCTTTGGCTCGGAAAGGAGGCTTTAAATTTATTGCCTCATAAAGTACACATCCAAGGCTCCATATATCCGATTTCGCGTCATAGGGCTGATCATGCCAGACTTCAGGACTCGCATAATAAGGTGTACCTGTCTGTGTTTAGCACATCGCATCTTTCCTTACAACTTTTGAAACATTCATATCTCCCAGCTTAGCCACACCACTTTTAGTCAAAAAAACATTGGCACTCTAAATAGTTTTTATATTACTTTTATATCTCGATGCAATATTTTTAGTTCATGAAGAGCTGCTAATCCTTTAACAATCTGGACAAATATGTCCCATATTTAATCTTCTTTGAACTGAATACCTTTTTTCTTGAGTTAGAATATTTTTTGTAACAAATCTCCTCCATCTGCGTATTCCATTACGATGCTAAATAATTAGTATTTTACCATAAAGATTTGGTAGCAGAGTCATAAAACGCTTACTTGTAACCTATTATATTTGGGTGTCTGATAGAAGCTAAGATTCTGACTTAGTTAACTGCATTATGTATTTATCGATTGGACAAGTTGACAAGTTTTACTTTTTTGAGCGCATATATCGAGTCATCGATCATTCTCTTAACTTTATACACTGATGAGTAAGCTCCTTCTCCGAGTTTGGCCAATATCTAAAAATCATTCATAGACATCTTATATCAATTGCTTATATAAATTTATAAATCATATTTCATGGGATATAGCTGATTAAAGTAATCTATCGTTACATTTCATACCAAACTCATTTAAGTTCAGCAAAATCTTGTCAAAAAAAGGTCCGAATAACAATCTAGATTCTGATGATACTTATAACAAAAAATCGATAAAGTAAAAAAATTATAAGATCATTAAAATTTATTCAAAGGTTCTAAGCTATTTTTGGTCCTGTTGAAGAGCGTAATATTTGTAATTGATTTAGGAATATACTCTTAATTATTGACATTTTATTTTTCATCTTACTGTTAAACATTTTAGAAAAACTTTATAGATATAAATGACGGGAATTAGTGAAATCGATTACACTGAGTCTTGGTCAACCATTTACTTGTTTGTTAAATCAATTTTTTATTATCCAAGTCTAGACTAAAGAATTAATTCATTTCAATTTTTTTTTAAACATTCAAAATATTCGATTAGCAGAAGATTTTGAATGTATTATTGATTGCTTATTCATTTTTTTGACATTTTGCCGTATTATTTTCATCTTATTTTTATTGATCATTAAATATGTTTTATTTCTTTTTCTTCTTCTAAGATCTTCTTTTGATCATTTTCAACATGGATTCATTTTATTTATTGAAAAACTAGTTCGAGTATTAGTTTAAATGAATAGTCTTTGATTTTGCAAAGCTATACATATTCAGCTATCATACATCTATGTTTACTTGGCGAATAAAAGATTGATAATTTTTGTGTTTAAAATGAGCCGGCAAAATCAACTATGAGAAAAGAGCAATGTTTTTGATAAGGAAAGATTTTCCGCCTTAAGACCAAGATATTATAGATGCGTTTTTTGGGTTCTAAGATAGAGGATATTGTACATTAACAATTTGGTATAACTTGAGGATGAAAGAGGCAACTGATTGAGCCTAGTCCGCAAGCTCAACGACTTATATTACAGAAAATGTATTTTCTTCAATTTATTTTGTCATCGGAAATAGTATTTATTTGATTATACGAATTAAACTCTATTAAAGGCATTTAAGATGGAAATAAGATATATAATATAATTTACTCTTAATACAAAAATCATCAAGATGCCAAAGGTATAAGCTATCATAAATGGTAAATTACTATAATAATCAGAAATCAACAAGAAATGCCCTTTGTTCATACCATAAATCTCCCAAGTTTTTTAATCAGATCGCTAAAGGATCACATAAGCGCTCAAATAAAAACGACATGATCCCCATTAATATGTGATGCTGAGAGTAAAAAAATGTTTACTAAGATATTACTATCAGATACTTTATACAAATTGAAAAGCAGTGAATTTTTAAAGCCACTTTTGGAGATCACTCTGATCGATTTAAGAAGCGAAATATTGATAGTAAATTTGTTATAACCTAGTAAGCAAGACTAAAAATATGTTAAGGCATCATTTTAGCATAGGATTTGTATCGAACCAACGCTATTGACAAGCATCTTTTCGACTTGTCATCAGCAGTCAACTTGACTAATCATCATCACGCTAGAATCTAAGCTATCAGTGCCGGAAACAATTTCTTAAAAGGAGACTATATCAAGTCTGCTGTCCAGTTCTTAGCAGCTGCAAGGATGGAAGCCCACGTCAAAGATGAGAATAAAAAGATAGAACTCATCAACAAGGCTATAGCTTTCATTTTCATAGCACCTATCAATCAAGAATCCCACAAAATCATTTGTTCCTTGTGTTTAAACTAAATCGCAAAAAGGAGCAAATTGTATACTCTGGTCTCAAAGCTTTACAGGCAAGATATTTTCTCAAGTGATTAAATAGCTGTTGTATAAAATAATTTGCCAAATGTTCTGAAGTAGAAGGACAGCGATGGAATATCAAGAATAAGACAAGCTGCTTTTTCAAGAAATATGATCCCTATTATAAACTCTTTCAGTACCATAAAAATTCAAACTTTACTCAGACTTATTGGGGAAAAAAGCATTGACGAGTTACTCTTGCTTCTCGAAAAAACTTATCAAAAAGGCTAAATCAGCATAAATCAGCTGACTTAAATAATTCATATTCAAAGTACAGTCCAAGTTTCTTAAATGGTAAAATAATTTTTGAGCCACATCGACGGAATAATCGAGCAATGATCTTTGATCAGTTAAATAATACTTATAGATTATCTATATATATATTTTAATATTTTCTTTTTAAAAATAAAGCTACCGATTGTCATTATTTTTCTCATTTTTATTGCATATCTTCTAAATAATAATATAACTTATTTAATAGATGAAGGACTAATAGCAACGTAACAATTATCAAAAACAAATGCTTATCAATCGATTGTACAAAAGCAAGAATAATCCAAGCAATACAAAGCCTTTACCGAAAGCTTAATAAACAAATCTACTCTTTTACGTAATCATACTTTTATTCAGCAAACCAAAAAGAAGTCTTTTAAGTAATAATAACCCAAAAAGATGCTGCCTTTGATCGGTATTCCAAGGAGAGTCTCCATTCAAGAAGAAGGAGAGCTTAGTATTGGTTCTGCCAGAAAAACTTCCCGAGGCGGATCCTTTAATAAATAAGTAAAATAGGTGGCTTAGACGATGCCTCTGCGCAAATCGAGTGTCAAAGTAGCGAGCCACATCAGAATATAGCCTATATCTCCAAATATTGTGCCAACTCAAAAGCAGCCATCTTCAGGATAGATAGAAATTGCAAACACTGAAGTAGCCACTTTTTTCAAAATGGTGAGACAAAAGAAGCTCACTGCAGATTAATTTATCTATATGATTCGAAAAAATCAAAATGATCACTATAATATGGAAGTCGTTCCCTATTCGTAAATCATCAACAAAAAAATTGCTGACTATTACACTTTTAGCTGCAAAGGAGTCAGCAAGTTCATTAACTCCAAACCTACTTAATTTATTCCAGTCTAGGAATGGTTCGAATAAGTCAAAGCTTTCAACGAAATATGCAAATATAAATTTTTCATAACTTTCAGAAAATGGAAGAGTCTCAAAAAGTGGGTAAAGATTATCTCGAGTGATAAGACAAAGACAATATCAAAAATATTAGAGGAAAAAATGTTTTTGACCAATCCAAGCTATCAAAAAATATTGCTCAATCATCAAACTCTATGTGCTTAAATATAGAACTTGACTTTCATAAATTTCGCAGGCAGGGATCCCATCAACAAATAGTAGCTTTTGATTAAGAAAAATTAAAATAACAAATAATTTTCGGCAAATCTGCATGCATTCTCTAAGAAGATGCACGAAAATTCGCAAAAGGGTATTCAAGTAATACTGGCAACTTTGAAAGACAAAATTAAGAAGGAAGATTCTAAGAAATAAGATGCTTTAGGTTTTCCTGAGAACATGAATTACGGTGATAGATCTATGATGAGACATGAGTTAATTAGAATCATCAGAGTTTCTTACCTGCTTGAATATATGAGCACTTAATCTTTAGGTCAATGCTACATTAGCAATATAAATATCCTTTTCAAAATGATAGAACTACCCTAAGAATACTATGAAGATTATTAGAACAAAATGGCGTAGTTGAAATGGGATTAGCCGCCTAAAGCTGGTAATGACTCATAAGGGGCTACAAAAGTACAGATTGCACAATCAATAGTCAGATAAAAATCTAAGAATGTAGAAACAAAAAAGATACATCCTATATTGAAAGTCGTCTTTAGCCTTAATCTATAAAAAGAGGTTAGATTTAGTGTAAAATCCTTTGATTAGGATTAAATAGTTAAACTGGATAAATTTGATCTGTGCTATTGGGACAATAAACAAATAAGGATCTTTGAGAATTCACTTGACATGATTGAAATCGCTCCATTCTAAGCGGAGTTGACTTAAATTTTAATGGCTTTTTTCAAGGAATCAACCATCTAGAAAGGAATCAAAAATTGGAGAAACAATGTAGATATTTTTGTGGACTCATTATAGGAATGGGACTAAGTTATAGGGGGTAGAAACAGAGACAGATAAGGAATGAGCTAATACATTGATCCATCTTTGTGGCTCAGAGAATTTCCAATTATGACCTAGTTGATGCCGAGGATAAAAATGGCGATGAAAGATAGTTATGAACAGGTGTATAAGTTTAGAAGCTAATACAAGAGTTATATGGATGCTTTGGCCCGTCAGAAACAGACCAAATACGAAGACCTTTAGACAGGAAAATACGAATAAACCAATGACATGTACTTGAATGTTGTTAAAATTAACGAGTGGCTCTACTCCAAGCTGACTGCAAATTTGGCTGAAATGAATGAAGTTTCAATATATGAAATCAGCTGTGCCTAACTAAACAGGCAGTTGATTCAAAGTCAGTAAGATAATAAGAGAAGGTTGGCCAAGTTCAATTAGAAACATATGTAGCAAATAACTGATGAATGCGAACAGTATTATAACCGAATCATAAGCAAACTTTCAGTTCCTATGACTTCAATAGATGATTTTTCTGCTCAAAAAGACAACTTAGTTTAAATAAATTCTACAATAGGAGCCATTACTTAAAAAATATCTCGAATGAACTTGCTGCCATACATTTTGCCAGACTTAAAAAATAACAATCTTAAGAAAAAAGTTGAAAAAACTATAATATTATCAACTCAAGGGGCTCAGCTTGTTAGTCAAGTTGAAGATCTTTGTACTTCAAGTGTAGACAAATTCAAAAAATAATATAAAGATTTGTAAAAGAAAATAAATAGGCAGTTCGAATAGTTGATTACTGAAGTTACAGACAAAAAATGGCTTACATAATATGGTTCTGATATTATTTCATACAAGCCTAAGGTTGATAAACTCTAAGCAACCGTTAATCAGATGATTGGTTACGAAGATGTTTTAGACATTAATGGAGAAGGAAACTATTAAAATCTATATACTTTGAAACAATAATTTTAACTAAGATATTCTCTTTGGAAAGGCCTTGAAGATTTTTCAGCTCTTAAAACGCAATGGGCAGCTAAAGTACTAAAGAATGTTGAAGTGAAACCAATGATGCAAGAAGTGGAAAGATATTTTAGAACTGTAAATCAATGCTAGAGAAATTTAGGATAAAATCCTATAGTACCCAGATTAAAAGAGATGGTTGTCCAGTATAAATAATCTTTACCAGCGTTTAACTCTCTTAAATCACAATATTTGTAAGAATAGCACATCTTGTAAATAAATGCTATATTAAATACCACGTTCAACGCGCAAGATGACGAACTTACACTTCAAAAACTGTTCGATCTCAACATAGAATCAAAATCATCCTAATTAATTTAAATATCTACTAAAGCTCTTCAAGAAAGAAATTTAAAAGATACTCTCGGACAAGTTGAAAAGACTTTACTAGAATCTGATATGGCTATTAAGCAATATAAAGATGGTTATGTTCTCGGTCAAGTCGATGAGCTCACGATTATTCTTGATGAATCTTTAGCTAACGTCAATAATACCCTCGCCAATAGATACATCAAGCCTATTAAAAGCAGAGCTGAAAAATTATCTCAAGACATTCAACTTATTATGTAAATTGTAGAAAGATGGGTCGAGGCTCAAAGAAAATGGATGTATTTGTAAAATATATTCGTAGCCCCTGATATCAAGACTCAAATGCCACTTTAGTCAAAAGAATTTGAAGTTTGTGATAAATTTATTAAAGGTCATGTAAAAAGACTGCTCGTTGGACCAAAAATTATGAAGCTCGCCAAGTTCCAAGGCTTGTTATAGAAATTTACTTAAACTCTCGAATCTTTGGAAAAGATATAGAAGAAGTTAGAACAATATCTTGAAGGAAAAAGACAAATATTCCCAAGATTTTATTTCCTTTCCAACGATTAATTGCTCTAAATCTTGGCTAAATCTGGAAGTTTAGAAATGGTTGAACAGTATTTGGGTAAATGTTTTGAGGCCTTGGTAAAACTTTATATGGTCGATGGAAAAAGTACGTCTTAATCTAATCTTATTGAAGGAATGCTTAGTCCTGAAAAGTAAAAAGTCATTTTTAAGACTATGGTCCAGGCAAAGAACGGTGTATAGATATGGCTGGGCAGTCTTCAAAAGGAAATGTATGAATCCGTCAAGAGAATTATTAGTATCGGATTTAATTAGTGGATGGATGGAAAATATAAGAAAAAGCAAGATTGGATTTTAGCACAACCGAGTCAGGTCGTTGCTGTCGCTTCTCAGATCATATGGACTTTAAATTCATAATAAGCTATTAAGTAAAACGCCAATAGTGGATAAGCAATATAGGCACATTTGAACGTCATTATTAGTCAACTCAAGGAGCTTACAGCGATCGTAAGAGGCTAAATTTCCTCAATTTTAAGAAAAATTATTGTTGCTTTGATAACTATTGAAGTCCACAACAGAGATATTATTGACAGTTTGAATAAAGCCCAATGTGATAACCTAAATGACTTCTTGTGGCAACAACAACTAAGATACTATACTAAGTAAGATAGAACTATTCACAGACAAGTGACTTCATAGCTAGAATATGGATATTAGTATCTAGGTGCAACTTCAAGATTGGTCATCACACCTTTGACTGATCGATGCTGGATCACCATTACTTCTGCAGTTGCCAACAAACTAGGAGCAAATCCTGCAGGACCAGCTGGAACAGGAAAGACCGAATCCACTAAGGATCTCGCAAAAGCCTTGGGAAGACTTTGTATTGTGTTTAATTGTTCAGATCAAATCACTGCAAATATGATGAATAAGCTATTCAAGGGTCTAGCTCAACAGGGTGCTTGGGCTTGTCTGGATTAGTTCAATCGTATCGACATAGAAGTTCTTTCTGTTATTGCCCAACAACTTTTGATCATCAGAATGGCTTTACTAAGAGATCGAGCCTACTAACCTTTCTAGTTCTAAGGTGATATGATTCCTCTTCACCACAACTATGGTGTCTTTATCACTATGAATCCTGGATATGCTGGAAGAACTTAATTACCTGATAACTTAAAATCGTTATTCAGACCAGTAGCTATGATGATTCCTGACTATGCAATGATTGCATAAATTATGTTGTTCGCTGAAGGTTTTTAATCTGCAAGTGTTTTGAGCAAAAAGATGGTCCAACTTTACAAATTATCTTCAGAACAACTTTCTCAACAAGACCATTACGACTTTGGTATGAGAGCCGTCAAATCTTTGCTCGTAATGGCTGGCTCTTTGAAGAGAGCTGAGCCAAATCTCTAAGAAGACTCAATTTTAATCAAAGCCATGAAGTTTTCGAATATACCCAAGTTTGTCAAGGCTGATATACCATTATTTACTGCTCTGATTTTAGATCTTTTCCCAAATACTTAAGTTCCTCCTCCCTTGAAGTCGAAACTTTAATAAATTATTCCATCTTAATTAAAGAAAAGTGGATTTCAGTCTTCTCCAGAATTTTAGCAAAAAATTATTCAGCTTTATGATACTTTCAATGTTAGATTCGGTGTTATGTTGGTGGGTCAATCAGGCAGTGGAAAAAGTACATGTTTCAAAATGTTGGCCCAATGTTCTACTCAAATGAAGGCTAATGGCTAAAAAGGCTTTGAAAAGACTCATTATAAGATTATGAATCCCAAATCTATCTCTATGGGATAGATGTATGGTTAGGTCGACGTTTTTACTCAGTAATGGGCTGATGGACTGGCTTCATCTATAATCAGAGAGGTCAACACTCCAAATAATTAAGATCCTGACTGGAATCCTAACGATAGATATTGGATTGTATTTGATGGACCTGTTGATGCCTTGTGGATTGAAAACATGAATACAGTGCTTGATGATAACATGACTCTGTGCTTAGCTAACTCTGAAAGAATCAAATTGAGACCTTAGCTTAGAATGTTGTTCTAGGTGCAGGACTTGGCTGTAGCTTCGCCTGCAACTGTCAGTAGATGCGGTATGGTGTATTTGTCCTTTGACAATTTACCCTGGATTTTATACGTCAAAAGCTGGCTTGAAAAATCAGGTTTTGAACAATCACACAGAGATATCTTAGAAGGTCTTTTCAATAAAAGCATTTAAAAAGCTTTCAAAAAGAAGAAGAAACTTGTATAACCATTCCCAATTACTATGATTCAATGTGTGACAAACATTTGCAATATTTTGAAAAGTTTGAAAGGTCAGATGAAGCTTTAGATCGAATAATTAGCTGCTAAGATCTTGACTGTTCATTACATATTTGCCTTTATTTGGGGCATCGGTGGTGGAGTTTCAAATGTCAGTAATGCTGATATTGCTGCAGTTATTGAAGATACTTTTAGTGATTTTACGTTCCCTAGATCAGAGTGCATATTCGATCATATGATTCATCCAGATACTCAACAGACCTTTATTAATTGGAGCACTAAAATTCCTGAGTTAGTAATAGACAAAGACGCATAATTTTTCGATCTTTTAGTTCCAACTATCGATACTATCAAATATTCTTACGTAATGGAGCTCATGATCGATATATAAAAGCCAGTAATTTTAACTGGATAATCTGGAGTAGGTAAATCAGTTCTTGTAAAAAACTTATTACAGTCTTTGAAATAGAAAAAAGGAGTTTCAACAATCTTCTTGAACTTTTCTGCACAAACAAAGGCAAAAGATGTTCAGCTAGCTATTGAGAGTAAATTGATCAAAAAAGGTAAAACTTTATTCGGTGCTAGGCCACTCGAAAAGATATGCATTTTTATTGATGATGTAAACATGCCTGCTCTATAATTCTATGGTGCTCAGCCTTGCATATAATTGCTCAGACAGTTGGTAGATCTCGGAGGTCTTTATGATCGATCTAAACTATTTTTCAAAGAAGTTGTTGATACAACTTTGATCCCTGTTTGTGGACCCCCTGGAGGAGGACGTAATCAATTGTCTTTCCGTTTCCTCAGACAATTATTACCTTTGATGTTCCCGACTCCTAGTTCTTCTACAGCTTTCAAAATATTTAACTCATTGCTGGCACCAAAATGCTCTTTTTCTGAGCCTATAGTCCTGACTACTTTGCAAGTTTTTGAAAAAATATCTAAGTAATTGCTTCCAACTCCTTCCAAATTCCAGTATATTTACAATATGAGAGACGTAGGAAAAGTAATTTAAAACATAGGTAAAGGCAAATAATAATTTATTGTTAAAATTTTCATCCATTAAATAAGAAGAGTTTTTGCAGATAGAATGGTAAAAGATGATTATATATGGTTCAAAGGTGTTGTAACCGAGGCTTACAAGCGATATTTTAGTAATCTCGCTTTTTTGACAGATGAAACTTTCAATGTTTTGTTTACTGATATCTTAAAACTAGGGCAAGGAGTCTCAGTTTATGAATAAGTCACTGACAAAAGAAAATTGTTTAAGCTTCTCGGGGACAAACAAATCGATTATAGAGAATAAACCAAATAAAAATTAGAATTAGTCTTTTTTGATGACGCTGTAGAACAGATTTTGCGTATCTGTAGAATATTAAGACAACCTAGAGGAAATGCTATGTTGATAGGAGTTGGAGGAAGTGGTAAACAAAGTTTATCAAAATTAGCTTCATTCATCATGAACAGCCAAACTTATCAGATTGAACTTGTAAAAAATTATAACTCTGAGTCTTTTCGAGGTGATCTTCAAAAAATTGCTAAAATCTGCGGGGGATAGCGTAAGAATTTATCATTTATGTTCACAGATGTTCAAATAGTATACGAATCCTTCTTGGAAGATATAAATAACATGTTGAATACTGGATAAGTACCCAACTTGTTTGTTAAAAAAGAAGACTATGAAGAAATTTATAATATGGTCCGACCTTATGCAGCAAAGAAAAAAGTTCAAGATTCTCCCTAACCTTTGTGGAACTTATTTATCAATTCTATAAGATAGAATTTGCATATAATCTTATGCATGAGTCCTGTTGGTGAACTGTTGAGGGTTCGATGCAGAAAATTCCCATCATTGATTAACTGTTGTTCACTAGACTGCTTCCCAAACTGGCCTAGATAAGCTTTGATTTAAGTTGCCAACAGCTTCATCTCACAAATTTAAATGCCTTAGTAAAGTATTAAAAGTGGTTTGACATAAATGTGTATGCAAGTATCCTTAGATGTCTCTCAACTATGCTAAAAGTATTCAAAGTAATTGAGGAGAAAAGTTTATACCACACCAAAATCTTATCTTGATCATATTACACTTTACAAAACTTTACTCGCCTCAAAAAGAGATGATATTGAAAAAATTAAGCGAAAACTTACGTTTGGATTATAAAAATTGTATGCAACAAACGAAACTGTTATTAAACTTCAAGGATAGATGACCATTTTGAAGCCTCAACTTGCTTAACAATCAATAAAAACTTAAGAATTTTTGAAACAGTTGGCTGTAGACACTGTTGAAGCTGGAAAAGTATAAGCAGTTGTTCAAGAACAGACCTAATTAGTGAACGGTTAACAACAAGAAATTAAGATTATAGCAGACGATGCTCAATTATAACTCAGCAAAGCCATTCCAGCTCTTCAGGCTGCTGCTGATGCTTTGAAAAAGCTGAATAAACAAGATATTACTGAAATCAAAGGATTTGCCAGTCCACCTGATGCAGTCAGAATGGTCTTGTAAGCAGTATGCATTTTGCTCGGATAAAAAGGAGACTGGGATAGTGCGAAAAAAGTTATGACTGATATGAGTTTCCTGGACAAGCTTAGATAATATGACAAGAATAGCTTAAATGATAAAGAGGCTATGTTGAAAAAGCTAAGATTAGTCACAAGAAAGCCTGAATTTGATATCTAGTAAATAGGCAAAAAGTCTTTGGCGTCAAAATCTTTGGCTATGTGGGCTAAAGCTATGGATAATTATGCTAAAATATCAAAGTAGGTGGAGCCAAAGAAAAAGAAAGTGGCTTAGTTGACAGCGAAACTAGATGTGAAGAATAGAGAACTGAAAGTGAAGCAAGATGAACTGAATGTTATAAAATAAAAAGTGCAAAAATTACAAAAGTAGTGTGATGAAACGTTTGCCTTGAAGAAAAAGCTTGAGTAAGATATGATTAGAACAAACAATCGTTTGGTAAGTGCTGAGAAGCTCACAGTTTTGTTAGAAGAATAAGGTATTAGGTGGAAATAACAAATTTAAAATATCGCTGAATAGCTAAAATAGTTAATAGGCAATGTATTTTTGTCAGCAGCTACCATTTCTTATCTTGGACCATTTACAGGCGCATACAGAGATCCGGTAATTATAGGCTGGAAATAAAAATTCAAGTAACTAGGAGTACCATTCAAATAAAACTATTCTTTATCATAAACTCTGCAAACTCCACTAGTCATTAGATAGTGGATTATTTAAGGCTTGTCTAATGACGCTCTAAGTATCGATAATGGTGTAATAGCTACATAGTGTCAAAGATGGCCCCTTTTTATCGATCCTCAAGGCGAAGCTTACAAGTGGATCAAAAAACATGAAGAAAAAAATGGATTAAAAATAGTCAACTTTTCAGAAACTCATTATCTTAAAACCATTCAAACAGCCATCCAGTCAGGATATACAATTTTATTGGAAAATGTAGAGGAAAAATTATAACCTGCCATAGACTCAGTCCTTCAGAAGAAAACTTTTGAGGAAGATAATCGGATTTTGATTCGAGTAGGTGATAAAAAGATAGATTATGATAAAAACTTCAAACTATTCATCACGACAAAGATGAGTAATCCTCACTATTTGCCTGAAATTTATATCAAAGTGACGGTCATCAACTTCAGTATAACATTTGAAGGATTGAAAGATCAGTTGCTAGGTGATATCGTGAAATATTAATTGCCCTAAACCGAAAAAAAGAAAGACGAAGTCGTTGTATCGATTTCTTAAGGAAAAAAGATGCTCAAAGAGGCCCAAGATAATATCCTTACTCTTCTGTCTTAAAGTAAGGGAAATATTTTAGATAATCAGTAATTGATCAAAACTTTGTAGACAAGTAAGTCAAACAGTGCAAAAATAAAGATTAATTTAGAAGCAACTACAGAGCTTTAAGTTTCTATCAATATTTAACGTAACAAGTATATCCCTGTGGCAATAAGAGGTACAGTTTTATACTTTGTCATTTCTGATTTAGCTTTAATCGATCCTATGTATCAATTTTCCTTGAGTTACTTCAAAAAACTTTTCCTTTTAGCCACCTAAACAAGTACGCCATCCAAAGACAGCTAGCAAAGGATAAATAATATATGTGATTCAATAACTAAGCTAATATTCACTGATATTTGCAGGGGCCTTTTTGAGTCTCACAAAAAAATTTATTCATTTTTGATCTGCACAGCCATCCGAAGATAGAATAAAACTATTGCTTTCAGTTAGTGGAATTATTTGATTCGAGGAACTACTAAATCTCCAACAGTGGCTAATCCCGATCCATCATTTTTGACTCAAGCTGGATGGTAATTTATTTCTTCAGCATAAGAAAACTTCCCTGAGCTGAAAGGAATAGCGAACAGTGTAAGGACAAAAACAGCGTAATGGAAAGAAGTAACAAAATCGACTAACATTTTATAAGCTAAACTTCCTGAGTAGTATCAATCAGTCTCACCATTCACGAGATTGGCACTTGTAAGAGGACTTTGTTTTGAGAAAATCATGAGATAATTCAGCAATTATGTAGTGACCTAAATGGGAACATACTTTGATTAAATTAAATCAACAAGTTTGGAAGAAATCTTTGGCACTTCAGACTATAAAACTCCTATAGTATTCATTTTATCTACTGGAGCAGATCCAACTTCTTCTTTACTGAAATATTCTACTGAAAAAGGAAGACAATTATTCGTTATTTCTCTGGGACAAGGCCAAGGTAAAAAAGCAGAAAAACTTATAACAAAAGCCAAAGCTTAAGGAAACTGGGTTCTTCTTACGAACTGTCATTTGGCAAAAAGTTGGATGCCAAGTCTTGAAAAAATAGTCATGTCGTTCTATTAGAATTATCAAGGAAGTTAAAATTTCCGTTTATTATTGACATCTATGCCAGCTGACTATTTCCCTGTTCCTATTCTTCAAAATGGTTCCAAGCTAACACTATAACCTCCTAGAGGTCTAAAATCCAATCTCAAAAAATCTTTTTTGGAGATGACAGATGACTTTTTGATGAATAATTGTGATAAGAAAAACAAATAATGGCATAAACTAGCCTTCACCTTATCTTTTTTCCATGCGATTATCCAAGAAAGAAGAAAGTTCGGACCTTTAGGTTTCAACATTAGATATTAATTCAATGATTCTGACTTGAGCATTGCTTACTCAACTCTCAAGATGTTTTTATCAGGCTAATAATAAATAACTCCTTGGGAGGCTATGCTTTATATGACTGGCCATATCAATTATGGAGGAAGAGTTAGTGACGACTGGGATAGAGTTTGTCTTTTATCAATTCTAAAAAGATATTACAACCAGTAAATCTTGAACAACTAAAAATACGCGCTTTCAGCTTCAAAAATATATGTAGTTCCTGAATATGGAAATTTAAAATCTTACCAATAATATATTAATAAACTGCCTAATTTCGAAGATCCTTAGGTCTTCGGTATGCATTAAAACGCCAATATAACTTATCAAAATCAATAATCTAATAAAATCATGGAAACTATTCTCAACATCCAGCCAAGAGTTTCTGCTGCATCAAGCGGTAAAACACCTGATGAGTTAGTCATGTAAATGGCTAATAGTTTCGCATAACTGGTTCCAGAACTTCTTGACTAATCACTAGGTAATAAAGATCATTTCTAACTAACTCCCGAAG
>Ga0194115_10001669_pt1 | contig 27757 bp, 28 predicted proteins | sample TA2MahsurfametaG_3_FD_148656 | JGI IMG/M metagenome (GOLD analysis project Ga0194115, IMG submission 148656) | Freshwater microbial communities from Lake Tanganyika, Tanzania - TA2015002 Mahale S4 surface | ecosystem: Environmental > Aquatic > Freshwater > Lake | place: Tanzania: Lake... | reverse complement strand
GGCATCGGCGATGTGCGTGGCCTCCCGGTGCTGGAGGACGCTCTTGGCAAGGACATCGGGCCCAGTGTGCGCCGTGCGGCGGCCCGGGGCTTGGGGCAACTGCGGCTGGCTGAGCTTCCGGAAGACGAGCGCCGAGCCACGGGCCACCGCTGTTTGCAGGCTCTCTTAGCTGGCTGCCGCGATGGTGAGTGGGTTGTGCGGTATGCCGTGGTGGTCGGTCTCGAGAGCCTGGCCCAGGCTCTCGATGCGGAGATGGCCGCTGGCCAGCGGCAGCAGTTGATCGAGGCCCTGGGCGCACTGCATGCCGATCCTGAGGAGGAGGCGCCTGTGGTGCAGTTGCGTGCCGCTTTGGCGCTCCAGCGCCTGGGGGTGCCCCATGGCTGAACAACGCCTGTTGTTTGTTTGCCTGGGCAACATCTGCCGCTCACCGGCGGCGGAGGGTGTGTTCCTGCATCTGCTGGCCCAGCAGGGGCTGGAGGATCAGTTCGTGGTCGACAGTGCCGGCACGGGGGGCTGGCATGTCGGCAATCCGGCGGACCGGCGCATGCGTGCCGCCGCTGAACGCCGCGGCATTCATCTCCCCAGCCGCGCCCGTCAGATCGAGCTGGCGGACTTCACCAGCTTCGATCGCATCCTCACCATGGATGACGACAACCTGCGGGCGGTCCGCTCGTTGGCCGGAGAACTCGGCTCTCGTCCTGGTTTGGCGGCGGTGGAGCCGATCACGAGCCATTGCCGCCGTTTTGGCGACAAGGAAGTCCCGGACCCCTATTACGGCGGTGACCAGGGGTTTGAGCACGTTCTCGATCTGCTCGAAGACGCCTGTTCCGGCCTGCTGGAGACCCTGCGGGCTTAGGCCTCTGGCCAGGCGTCGTGGGGAACGCGCTCGCGGAAGAGATCCACGAGCCGCCCAATCACCGCGTCGATGGCCATTCCATCGGTGATCAGCTCCACCGCATCGGCGGCCTGGGTGAGGGGGGCAACGGCCCGTGTGGAATCCAGGTGGTCGCGTTCTGCAATCTGAGCTTCCAGGTCGGCTAGCTCGGGCACCTCAAAGCCCCGTTGTTGCAGATCGAGGGCGCGGCGCCGTGCCCGTTCGCCCACGGTGGCGGTGAGGAAGACCTTCAGCTCGGCATCGGGAAACACAGCGGTGCCGATGTCACGGCCCTCTGCCACCAGACCGCCCCGTTGCCCCATCGCCTGCTGTTGCTTGGTGAGCGCTTCGCGCACGCAGGCCAGGGCGGCCACCACGGACACCTGAGCGGTCACCTCGGGGGAACGGATCGCTTCGGTCACGTCTTGCCCGTTGATGCTCACTCGCTGCTGCCCTGCGGCCGCCGTGCTCAGCTGCAGATCCAGCTGCTCGAGCAGCGGGGCGACCTGGCCGGGATCCCCTGCGTTCACCCCGGCGTTTTGCACCAGCCATGTCACGGCGCGATACATCGCCCCGGTGTCGAGGTAAATCAGGCCCAGTCGTTCTGCGAACGCTCGGGTCACAGTGCTTTTGCCAGCCCCGGCTGGGCCGTCGATGGCAACGATTGGGGCTCGGCTCATGAGAAAGGTGTGATCGATCAAACGGCTGGGGCCGCAATGGACGGCGGCGGCCAGAAGGGTGAGGCCCTTGAGCTGACTGCGGGGCTGCAGGCTCTGGGGGCAAACCGCTTTCACATAGTCCACCACCATGCCGGCCTGCTCGAGGCGGGTGCTTACGCGTTGGCAGATCGGCTCGAGGGCGAGGCCAGGCTCCTGCAGGCAGGAGCGGGCGGCTTCCCGCAGGCTGTCTGGCAGCGCTGTGGCCTGATGGCGTTGGTCGGAGTTGAGGTATCGGTTTCGGGAGCTGAGGGCCAGCCCATCGCTCTCCCGCAGGGTGGGGCAGCCCACCACCGCGATCGGCAGCCCCAGGTCTTCGACCATCCGCCGCAGGATCAGCAGTTGCTGCCAGTCTTTTTCGCCAAGAAAGAGAGCCTGGGGCCGGATCAAGCCCAGCAGGCGGGCCACCACGGTGGCAACCCCGTTGAAGTGCCCTGGCCGGTGGCGCCCGCAGAGGGCTCCCTGGAGCGAGTCTGCCGGCCCTGGGGCCGGATCAAGCCCAGCAGGCGGGCCACCACGGTGGCAACCCCGTTGAAGTGCCCTGGCCGGTGGCGCCCGCAGAGGGCTCCCTGGAGCGAATCTGCCGGCACCAGGCGGGTGAGCTCGCTTTCTCCGCCTGGATACATCTCGGCGACGCTGGGGGCGAACAGGGCCTGTGCGCCGGCATCCGCTGCGCAGGTCGCGTCGGCCTCCAGGCAGCGGGGGTAGCGCTCGAAATCTTCCTGTGGTCCGAACTGGAGCGGATTGACAAACACGCTCACCAGAACGGTGGCCTGGCCGTGGTTGGAGGCTCTGCGCACCAGGCTCCGGTGGCCCGCATGCAGAGCGCCCATGGTGGGAACGAAATGAAGCGCTTGCCCAGTGATGGACCGGCGCCACGCCTCGAGTTCAGCGCGGCTACGCAGCAACTCCACGGTTGGATGCCCCTTTCAGCGCAAATGCCCCTGGCGAAACCCTACAGAGAGGGTCGCCAGGGGCACATTGGATCAGAACAACTCTGATCAGCGCAGCACTTCGAGCTTCACCTTGGCGACGCCACTGGCGATCACGCCGAGCTGGTTGGCGGCGCCATGGGCCAGATCGATCACGCGATTGCCGTGGAAGGGGCCGCGATCGTTGATCCGAACCACGGCGGTGCGGCCGTTGCGCAGGTTGGTGACGCGCACCTTGGTGCCGAAGGGCAGGGTGCGGTGGGCTGCCGTGAGGGTGCCGGGGCGGAACCGTTCGCCGTTGGCGGTGCGGTTGCCATAGAAGCCAGGTCCGTACCAGCTGGCTTGACCGGTGCTCACCGAGCGCACCGCAAGCGGCTGGGGTGGAGCGATCGGTTTCAGGGGCTGTTCCTGATCCACCTCAGGGGTCTCCACGTTGCGCAGGGAGAGGTCCAGGGTGTCTTCAAGAACGGGGGCCACACGACCGGTGGTGGCGAAGACGGGCAGCGCGTTGCTGCTGCCAGAGAGCAGCAGGGCGGAACTACCAAGAAGAACGGCGAGACGACGCATAACAGTCGGAAGACGCCCCGCTAGGCAGAGCAACTGATCAGATCAGCTCACCAACTCCTCTTTGCCTGAAAAAAGATGACTGATCAGGAAAGTGATGCTGGCGGAATTCCTGGCAAGTAATTAGTACGAGGCAAAATTAAGGGCTTCGGCATGAGTATTTGCTCACAAAGATCCTGATGGCGAATGATCAGGATTTGCGATCCATGGCCGAAATCACCATGGAGCCTGGGCTCCGGGGGCAAGGGGCCTGTCGCCGGGCATCAGCAGGAGTGATTGGACTGATCAGCCCAGCTCATTGATCCTTGGCGCAATCTGCAGATCGTCCACTGGCTGCTTCCTGGTGGTTGGCCGTTGCCGGGGCAGGATCAGAGGAGAGATGAGCCTCAATTCGGCATGGACTACCGCACGGCCGGCGTTGACGTGGTGGCGGGTCGCGCGTTCGTGGAACGCATTCGCTCGAGTGTGGAGTCCACCCGTCGCCCTGAGGTGGTGGGCGGCCTGGGGGGCTTTGGTGGGCTCTGCCGTTTGCCGGAGGGGATTCGCAAGCCGCTGCTGGTGTCGGGCACCGACGGTGTCGGCACCAAGTTGGAGCTGGCCCAGGCCTATGGCCGTCACCACGGTGTGGGCATCGATCTGGTGGCGATGTGCGTCAACGATGTGATCACCAGTGGTGCTCAGCCGCTGTTTTTCCTCGATTACATCGCCACCGGAAAGCTCGCCCCTGAAGCCATGGCCGCTGTGGTGGAGGGGATTGCTGATGGCTGCCGCCAGAGCGGCTGTGCCTTGCTAGGCGGTGAGACTGCAGAGATGCCCGGGTTTTATGGGCCCGGCCGCTACGACCTCGCCGGCTTCTGCGTGGCGGTGGTGGATGAAGACGCGTTGATTGATGGACGTCGCGTGCAGGCCGGAGATTGCCTGGTGGCGGTGGCTAGCAGCGGCGTGCACAGCAATGGCTTCAGCTTGGTGCGCCGCATCCTTGAGGCCCATGCGGTTGGCGAGGCCACCCCATTGGAAGCGGGGGGCGGCGGGGTTCTCGATGCTCTGTTGACCCCGACCGTGCTTTACACCTCGCTGGTGCAGGCCCTGCTCTCGGCTGGTGTGGATCTCCACGGCATGGCGCACATCACAGGCGGTGGCCTGCCCGAAAACTTGCCCCGCGCCTTGCCCGAGGGCGTGCATGCTCGGATCGACGCCAACAGCTGGGAGCGCCCGGTGCTCTTCCAATGGCTGCAGGAGAAAGGGGAGGTGCCCGAGGCCGATTTGTGGAACACCTTCAACCTCGGGGTTGGCTTTGTGCTCGTGTTGCCGGAACCTGAGCTGGAGCGGGCCCTCGCCATCTGCCGGCAGGCGGGGCACCAGGCCTGGGTTCTGGGATCGGTGGAGTCGGGCTCGGCGGGCCCTGAGCCCTTGGCGGGATTGCCGTACTGACGCGGCTGCGAAGACCTGCCAAATTGCATCAGTCCTGCAGATCCTGGGTCGGGAACTGTTTCTTCTGCCTAGGTTCTGTTTCAGCTGAATGGCGGTGAGCCCGCGGTCAGTGGTTTGTTGATTCGCAGTTTTTGTCTGCGAGTCCGGTGTGTCTGTTGTCAGGCGTATCTCTCGTTCATTACTTGATCTTCATAGGGTTGTTTGTATGTCGCTGAACGCGCAGTCGTCCAATTTGCCCGCCATGCAGCCTGATCTGCGGGCAGCTGCGGGATTTGTGAGCACCTCGAGCCGGATCACCCGGCGCCGCAGTTCGGCCGGTCCTGTCCCCCCCAACCGCCCCCTCCGGCGTGAGTCCTATCCCGGCCGTAGCAATGTGAGGCCCACCTTCTTGACCCTGCGGGATCACGGGAAGGTGTTTGTGGCGGATCTGCCTCGTCTTTCTGATGGTCAGCTCGCCCATGTGGGCAAGGAGGCTCGCGAAGTTCTCGACAGCCTGAGCCGCCGTCTCGAGGAGCTCGATCAGCAGCTCAATCTCAACCCCCAGGAGCAGGAAACCCGCATTCGTGCTGCCACCAAGCGGGATGTCACCGAGCGTTTCATCCGCGCCGTGGATGAAGAGCAGGAGCAACGCCGCTCTAACCCAGCCCTGAAGGCTGCAGCGGGGGAATCCCTCGCCCGTGCCTTCCTGGAGATCGCCCGCCATCGCCTGCCAGGAGCCACCTTCGATTCGCTGATCCAGGAGGCGTTGACGGCCTGTGATGACGTGCCCCGCGACGCCGAAGAACCGAGCGAACAGCCCGAGGTGCTGGCGCCGGAGCCGCCCCGGGCGCGGGTGATCCCCATGGTGAAGCGCCCTGAAGCGCCTCAGCAACTCGAGAGGGAGCGGATGACGGTGGTCTTGACCCCCGATCCCTCCCCTCAGATGGGTGTCGACTGAGTCAGGCGCTTTGGAAGGGGTTGGCCGGCATCCGTGCCGCCCCCTCCGCCAGGGCCAGCTGATCCAGTCTTTTCCGTTCCTCCTCGCTCAGGCTCCAACCCAGGGCTGAGGCGGCTGCATCCACCTGCTCGGGAGTGCGCATCCCAGGGATGGGCATGGCGCCATGGGCTCGGCACCAATTCAGGGCCACGGCCCCGAGTCCGCCGGGGCGCCCCTGGCTGATCGCTTCCATGGCTTGGCGCAGGGCCGCCAGGCGCGGCTCCAGGCGACGAAACAAGGCGCCGCGGGGGCCTTTGGGTAGCGGCCGTGGATCCTGGCTACTGCGTCCCAGCAGTCCCAGAGCCAGAGGGCTGTAGGCGATCAGGTCGATCTTGAGCTCGCGGCAGACCTCGGCCACGCCGCCCGCCTGCACGGCCTCGGGAGCCAACAGCGAGAGCTGCACCTGCAGGCTGCTCAGCCGGACCCCCCGCCCCTGCAACTGCCCGTGCACCTGCCGCAGCCGGCGGGGCCCCATGTTGGATACCCCCAGGCTGCTCACAGCGCCCCGGATTACCAAATCAGCCAGGCCGTCGAGGAGGGCCGGTTCTTGCCAGGGTGCATAGCGGGCGGTGCTCCAGTGCAGCTGAACCCGCTTCATCTGCCCCTGCAGGCGGCGCTGGGAGCCGGCAAAGGCCCTGTCGTAGCCCCGCCGTCCGATCCGCCAGGGGAAGGGGGCGAGCTTGGTGGCGATGGTCAGCCGCTCCCGTTCGCTGGGGCTGCACTGGCTGGCAAAGCGACCCAACAGCTGCTCGCTGCGGCCGTTCAGGCGGCCGGTGCCATAGGAATCGGCCGTATCAAAGAACAGCAGGTCACGCTCCAGGCAGCGGCGGAAGGTGGCCTCCAGCACGGAGTCATCGCGCTGTGGGTCGTATCCCCAGAGAAACTGGTTGCCCCAGGCCCAGGTGCCGACCCCCAGCCCCGGCTGTGCGGCCTCGCTTGTCATGATCAAGCCGTTGTAGGCCAACACTGTGCTGAATTCTCTGCCCAGAACCGCCTCCGGCAGTGAGCCGCCCACAGCCGATGTCCCGGCGCCATCGCCACCGGACGATCAGCGGCCCGACCCGGATCCCGTGCTCTGCGGACACTGCGGCAGAACCGCCAGCAACGGTCTGGTGTGCATCGGCATGTGTGTGGCCGACTCTGGCTACTGAGATGCGCGGTTGGGCCGGGCTGTTGATCCTGGTGGCGGCCGCTCCGCTTCAGGCGGTGGAGCAGGGTTTCGGGCGTTGGCAGCAGGAGGTGAGTCAGTGCGTTCTCCAGCTGGAATCGCGTCGGATCGAGCGCTGCCAGGGCCTGCGGCTCGACCAGCGCAATGAAGCGGTGTTGCGCCTGAGCGTGCTCGCTCCCTCGCCCGAGCCTGGGCTGGCCCAGGAACTCACCTTTGTCGGTGAACTGGATCCAGGCAGTGCTCCTATGCGTTGCAACGACGGTGTGTGCCAGGTTGAGGCCCCCATGCGTCTGGCGCTGACCGTGGTGCGCTCGGCCCAGTTCAACGGGCGCGGTCTGGTGGTGGGCTACCCCCAGACAACCCCGGCCTCAGGGCGCTGCGAGTTGAGCAAAACGCAGGTGACCTGCCGCGCCGAGAGCAACGGGTCAGCTCTGGAGCGCCCAGCTCAACCTGCGTTGAGCGGTCGCACTCAGGCGTTGCAAAGGCGGCACCCAGATTCGAACTGGGGGTAAAGGATTTGCAATCCTCTGCCTTACCACTTGGCCATGCCGCCGCTTGGGAGCAAACTCCCAGGGACGGATCGTATCAGTCACGGGATGCCTGGCCGCCTGCTGGTGCTGAGCAACGGCCACGGTGAAGACCTGATTGCATTGCGGGTGATTCAGGCCCTCAAACAGCGCACGCCGGCGCTTGAGGTGTCGGTGTTGCCGCTGGTGGGGGAGGGCGGTGCCTACGCCGCCGCCGAGCAGGCGGGGCTGTTGCGGCGGGTGGGTCGGCGTCAGGCCTTGCCGAGCGGTGGATTCAGCAACCAGAGCCTGCGCGGTCTGCTCTCTGACCTGTGGGCAGGGGTGTTGGGGTTGAGCTGGAGCCAGATGCGCCTGGTGCGGCGCTGGGGGTGCAGTGGGGATCCGGTGTTGGCGGTAGGAGATCTGCTGCCACTGCTGCTGGCCTGGGCCGGTGGCGGTCCCTATGGCTTTATCGGAACCCCCAAGAGCGACTACACCTGGGCCAGTGGCCCAGGATCGGCGGGTCTAGCCGCTGGGTATCACCGCCTCAAGGGCAGCGAGTGGGATCCCTGGGAGTGGGCCTTGATGGCCCGCGATCGCTGCCGCCTGGTGGCCATGCGCGATGCCCTTACGGCCCGCGGTCTGCGCCGCCATGGCGTGCCCGCCGTGGCCCCTGGCAACCCGATGATGGATGGCTTGGCCGCTGGGGCGCCGCCGCCGAGCCTGAGCGCCTGCCGGCGGGTGCTTTTGCTGGGGGGCAGCCGCATGCCCGAGGCCCTGGGCAATCTGCGGCGTTTGCTGGGGGCGCTGGCCCTGCGGCGTGGCAGCGAGCCCCTGGTGCTGCTGGCCCCCACTGGATCGCGCCCGTCGCCCGAGGAGTGGTCTCCCGTGCTGAGGCAGCTGGGATTTGAGCCTGCCTTGCCTCCTGAGGATTGCCAGGCGTCGGCCGCCTGGCGTTGCGGCCGGACCTTGCTGCTGATCGGGCCTGGGTGTTTTGCGTGCTGGGCCTCCTGGGCGGAGCTGGCCCTGGCGGCGGCTGGCACAGCCACCGAGCAGGCGGCCGGCCTGGGGATTCCGGCGCTGTCCCTGCCGGGGCCCGGGCCTCAGTTCAAACGCGGATTTGCGGAGCGTCAGAGCCGCTTGCTTGGTGGTGCCGTGCGGGTCTGCCTGACCCCTGAGCTCCTGGCCGAGCGGCTCGATCTGCTGCTGCGTGAACCGCAGCTACGCCGCGAGCTGGGGGCTGTCGGACGACGGCGCATGGGTCCCCCCGGGGGCAGTGCGGCCCTGGCGGCTCTGGTGGAGCAACGGCTGTTGCGGGGGCCGGCAAGCGGAACGGGATGATGGGGTGATCTGCCGCCCCATTCCCTTCGCCCATGGCCGCACCCCAGGACAAGGACTTCGTGACGGCCTGCGGCAAGCTCGCCAGCGCCCTGAGCATCAGCATCGCCTCGGCACGGCGCAAGGTGGATCTAGTCGCCGCCAAAGAAGGTGTGCGCGACAACCCTGGGCGCCTCTTGATCGCCCAGCGGTTGCTGCTGGAGACCCAGGGGGTGGGTGAGCAGTCGCGTCAGCTTCTGGATGTGTTGCTCGAGGCCGTCAAAGAAGAGGAGAACTACCTGGGAGACGACTAGGAGCGGTGCTCGAAGATCGCCCCGAAGCGGCCGCGATCCAGTTCTGAGATCACGGGAATGCAGGCAAAACAGCGCTCGGCCAGTTCCAGGCGTTCCTCGCGCACCAGCATTTCGATCAGGCGTTCGCGGGCAGACAGCAGATAGCGCACATCGTTGGCCGCGTAGGCCAGCTGGGCTTCGCTGAGTTCCTCAACCCGCCCCCAGTCACTGCTCTGGGCGCCTTTGTCGAGCTCGACCTTGCACAGCTCATTCACCAGATCTTTGAGGCCGTGCCGGTTGGTGTAGGTGCGGGCCAGGCGGCTGCCGATTTTGGTGCAGAAGATCGGGTTGACCTGAATGCCGAGCCCTTCCCCGAGGGCGGCCACGTCGAAGCGGGCGAAGTGGAACACCTTCTCGATCGATGGGGCTTCCATCAGCTGCCTGAGCAGCGGGGCCTCGCTTTGGCCCCGGGCGATGCGAATGCAGCAGACATTGTCTTGGTCATCGCTGATCTGCACGAGGCAGAGGCGGTCGCGGCCGTGCACCAGGCCCATCGCCTCGGTGTCCACCGCGAGGGCCCGGGAGCGGCCCAGGAGGGCGTGCCATTCCTGGTCGAGGTCGCGGTCCAGCACGGCGAAGCGCGCGGGGCTGGATCCCGCTGCTGGAGGGGCGATCGGGCCGGTGGAGCTGTTCAAGGTGAAAGACCTCTAATGCCAGCCATCGTCGCGGACCGAGCGGCGAATCCCAAGATCATCCTGTTCTTTTGAGACTTGAAGTGAGATTGCGCTAGCAGGTGGATAGCGCCTGGCCTTCGTTCAATGCGTTCTCGATATCTGCAGGCGAGCCCTGGTCTGGGCTCCATTCGTGCTTTTTTTGAGCGTCCCGCCATTCAGCATCTCGGTCTCGAGCTGGCGGTGTGTTGGGTGCTGGAGCGCCTGCTGCAGGCCGATACCTATCCCACGGCGCTGATGCACGATCTGAGCACCTCTCATCCCAAGCTGCGCCTCTCGGAAACGGTGCTGCAGCAGGCCCTGGGTTTCCTGGATCAAGAGGGCGCCATCGCCAGCTACTCCCAGCGCTGCCCCAGTCGTGGTCGGCCCCGCCGCATGCTCCACCTGATGGACACCCATCTGGATCAAGAGGGCGCCATCGCCAGCTACTCCCAGCGCTGCCCCAGTCGTGGCCGGCCCCGCCGCATGCTCCACCTGATGGACACCCATCGCCCGGAGGCGGAGCAGTTGATGCCTCCGTGGCATTCCTGGTTGGAAGAGAATGAGCGCAATCTTCACGCTGGGTCGCATGTCCCAGGCCCTGGGTTCCACCCTGCCGCTCACGCTCCTGCTGGCTATCGGTCTGGTGTTCTTCCTGCGGGCCGCCAGTAAAGACCGCACGACCGTTGTAGAAATCCGTTCCTCCAAGCCCCCCTTGGAGGTGTTGCCGGCCATGACTGAGTGGCTGCAGGGCCGCGGCTGGGTTGCGGAGGAAACGAATCCTGAGCGCCGCCTCTTGCGCTTCCGCGGTCAGGTGGGGGCCAGTGCCGCTCTCGCAGTGCTGCTCTCTCTGCTTGGGGCGGTGGGGGCCGCCTGCCTGGGCCTGGTGCTCTGCCAGTTGCTGCCGGCTTTGGCCTGGTGGCCTCTCCTGCTCACGGCCTTGGGCCCCCTGGCCGGCTGGATCTATCGCCGCCGCGCTGCCCGCGCAGAAACCGTTGAGTTGCGATTAATCAGCCATGACCAGGCCACCGGCAGTGCCCTGCAGGTGCGCGCCCATCGCGATGAATTGATTGCCCTGGAGCAGGAGATGGGGCCTCGGCTTGGCTTGTTTGGGGCCGGTGATCTGCTGCAATCGCCGATCTGAGCCAAAGTGGGTCGATGAGCTTGCCGCGCCGCCGCACGTTGCTCCTGGCCAGCCTGGTCGCCGCCGGTGTCGCCCTGGCTGCAGCGGCTCAGGCGCCAGCGCCCGCACCCGATGGTCCCGATCCCCTCACTGGTGCCCGCGGCCGTCTCGGACGCGACTGGGTGGGACGCGCCAGCGTGCCCGCCGATATTCCGATCCTGGTGATGGCCGGTCATGCGGATTCCCAGGGCATCCCCGGGTCGGGCACCTCTGGGGATGCGGTGGATCGTCGTGGTGCCCGGCCGATGCAGGCGGGTATTCGCGATGAGTTGTTCTGGAACCTCGCGGTGGCGCGCCGCGTGGTGAAGCTCGGTCAGGAGCGGGGCCTGAACATCAGCTTCTATGATCCCCCGCAACGGACCATCCACGACGGCGATGACCCCCGCACCAATTGGAGTGTGGGTAAGGCCCATGCGGCAGCCGGTGGATATGCCCTCGAGATCCACTTCGATGCCTATGGCCCCGATGGCATCGGCTCCGGTGTGATTCCGGCGTTCCATCGCCCGTTTACCTCCATCGACGAGAGCCTGGCGGTGGCCTTCGGGGGGTATCCCTGGCAGTTCCGCGGCGGGCTCGGCGGCCCCCGCCGCGGCATCACGATCCTGGAGATCGGCAAACTCGAAGCTCCCCTTGAGCCCGCCCTGCGCAATCCCCGCACCCGCGAGCGAGCCCTGCAAACGATCACCGAGCGGGTCGTCGCCGCCCTGGAAGCTGGATTGGGACGCCACCAGAAACCTGGAGCGCCCCTGGCCAGTTCAGCCCACAGCCCCGTGGGGCTGGCAGCGGGCGATCAGTGAGTCGTCGCCCAGCCAGTTCTGGGGCTTGGTGAACAACTCGGTGAGCAGCGCTTCGCGGCTGCCTTCCCCAGGCTGATAGCCGTATTCCCAGCGCACCAGCGGCGGCAGCGACATCAGGATCGATTCGGTGCGGCCATTGGTCTGCAGGCCGAAGATCGTGCCGCGGTCGAACACCAGGTTGAACTCCACATAGCGGCCGCGGCGATACAGCTGGAACTGGCGTTCCCGCTCCCCGTAGGAGGTGTTGTGCCGCTTCTCGGCAATCGGCACGTAACTGGGCAGGAAGGCGTTGCCGCAGGCGCTGGCCAGGGCAAACAGCTGCTCCCAGCTCTGGGGTTGGCTGCCTACCCGCTGGCCTGCGGCGGCGGCAGGGCCTTCGGGGGCCTGGCCCTTGTAGAGCACGCCGCGGGGGTCTTGGTAGTCGTAAAAGATGCCGCCCACACCGCGGGTTTCATCGCGGTGCTTCAGATAGAAGTATTCGTCGCACCAGGGCTTGAACACCTCGTAGTAAGCCGGGTTCACGCTGTCGCAGGCGCCCTTGAGGGTGCTGTGGAAATGCTTGGCGTCGTCGAGGAAGGGGTAGTAGGGGGTGAGGTCAGCGCCGCCGCCGAACCACCACACCGGGCCCGCCTCGAAATAGCGGTAGTTGAGGTGAACGGTGGGGATGTAGGGGTTGCGGGGGTGCAGCACCATCGAGGTGCCGGTGGCAAACCAGCGGTGCCCTTTGGCCTCTGGGCGCTGGCTGAGGATCGAGGGCGGCAGCTCGCTGCCCTCCACCTCGGAGAAGTTCACGCCGCCCTGTTCGAAGATGCGGCCGCCCTTCATCACGCGAGAACGGCCGCCGCCGCCTTCGGGCCGCACCCAGCTCTCCTCTTGGAAGCGGCCGCTGCCGTCGAGCTGCTCCAGCCCAGCGCAGATCGAATCCTGTAGCCCCATCAGCAGCGCCTTGGCCCGCTGGCGTGAATCGGCCGGGGGCGCCTCAAGGGCCGGTGCGCCGAGCGGGGACTGCCCGTTGGCGGGGTTCACCGCACTCTCGCTGGCCAGCTTGGCCTTGGCACGGGACAGCAAACCCTTCAACATCGCTCCTACGTCCGCTCGGCATGGGGGTAGCCCATACCTTTTCAGTTCGCCCCTCCGGGACACAAGTTTTCGAGAGAGTTCGTGACCGCCAGCGCCAGTCCGCCGGGATCCAGACGGCTCGGGCAGACGCTTTTAGGATCCGCTCAACCTCAGACCGCTCAATGGCCAGCGCAGACCAGGCCCTCACGCAGGCCCTTGCCGCCCTTGAGCCCCTGAAAGATGCCGGCACCGGCCGCGGCCTGCTGGAGCTGCAGTGGATTCAGCAGGTGCGCGTGCAGAACAACCGGGTGGTGTTCCAGTTGGCGCTGCCCGGTTACGCCTCTTCCCAGCGCGATCGCATCGCCGCCGATGCCCGCGGTGCTCTGCTCCAGCTCAGTGGCATTGAAGACGTGCAGATCGAGCTGGCCCAGGCACCGGCCCAGAGCGCTCCCCAGTCGGGAGCCCCGATCGGGGCGGCAGGCCATGGCGCCGGCGCACCCGAGCGTCAGCCGATCCCTGGGGTCAAGCAGGTGATCGCCATCAGCAGTGGCAAGGGCGGTGTTGGCAAGAGCACTGTGGCGGTGAACCTCGCCTGCGCTTTGGCGGCCTCCGGATTGAAGGTGGGTCTGCTCGATGCCGACATCTACGGGCCCAACGCCCCCACCATGCTCGGAGTGGCCGATCAAACGCCGCAGGTGCGCGGCAGTGGCAACGCCCAGGTGCTGACCCCGATCGAGAGCTGCGGCATCGCCATGGTGTCGATGGGGCTGTTGATCGATGCTGATCAGCCCGTGATCTGGCGGGGGCCGATGTTGAACGGCATTATTCGCCAATTCCTGTATCAGGTGGAGTGGGGCGAGCGGGATGTGTTGGTGGTGGATTTGCCGCCTGGCACCGGTGATGCCCAGCTCAGCCTGGCCCAGGCGGTTCCCATGGCGGGGGTGGTGATTGTGACCACACCACAGACCGTGTCTCTGCAGGACGCGCGGCGGGGTTTGGCGATGTTCCAGCAGCTGGATGTGCCCGTGCTGGGTGTGGTGGAGAACATGACCGCCTTCATCCCCCCGGATGCGCCCGAGAAGCGCTACGAGCTGTTCGGGCGTGGCGGTGGCGAACAACTGGCCCGTGAAACCGGCGTACCGCTTCTGGCTCAGCTGCCGATGGAGCTGGCCGTGGTGCAGGGTGGAGATGCCGGCCGGCCGGCGGTGCTGAGTGCTCCGGAGTCAGCTACAGCTGCGGCCTTTCAAGCCCTCGCAGCCCGGTTGCCCGCGGCGCTGACGCGATGACCCTCTCCAGCGCCTGGTGGCGAGGTCGCAGCAGCCTGCGCTCCCATCGGCGGCGCCTGTTCGCCGGGGTGGATCGCTTGTTGTGGTGGATTCCCCTGGCGATGATTTTCGTCGCCGGGATCCTGATTGCCAGCACCCAGCGCCAGGCCGGCTACGCCGATTGGTACCAACACTGGGTGACGGCGGCGGTGGGGATGCTGCTGGCCCTGGGGCTGGCGCGGATTCCGATTGAGCGCATCACCCGTTGGATCTGGCCCATCTATGGGGCGACGATCGTGAGCCTGGTGGCCGTGCGGGTGGTGGGTGTCAGCGCCCTGGGCGCCCAGAGCTGGATCAACATCGGCGGCTTCCATGTGCAGCCTTCGGAGTTCGCCAAGATCGCGGCGATCCTGCTGTTGGCTCAGGTGCTGGCACGCCACCCGGTGGAGCGCCCCGTGGATTTGGTGCGGCCCGTGGCCACCATCAGCGTGCCCTGGTTGCTGGTGTTGATTCAGCCAGATCTGGGCACATCCCTGGTCTTTGGTGCGGTGCTGCTGGTGATGACCTACTGGTCCGGCATGCCTGGAGCCTGGGTGGTGCTGTTGATCTCCCCGCTGGTGACCTCGGTTTTGGCTGGGGTGCTCCCCTGGTTGTTGCTGGTGTGGATCCCAGTCATGGCCTGGCTGGCGTACACAAGCCTGCCCTGGAAGCGTCTGGCTCCCTTGGCGGTTCTGGCGATTGAGGGCCTGTTCGCCGTGGCGACGCCCTGGCTTTGGAACAACTTCCTGCAGCCCCACCAACGCGATCGCCTCACCCTGTTCCTCGATCCCAATAAGGATCCGCTGGGCGGTGGCTATCACCTGCTGCAGAGCACGGTGGGCATCGGCTCAGGGGGGTGGTTCGGCACCGGATTGCTGCAGGGGCACCTCACCCTGCTGCGCTTTATCCCTGAGCAACACACCGATTTCATCTTCAGCGCCCTGGGGGAGGAAACCGGGTTCCTCGGCAGCGCTCTGGTGGTGGTGGGTTTCGTGGCCTGGATCTGGCGCCTGTTGCAGATCGCCCGCCAGGCCCGCACAGACCTTGAAACCCTGGTGGTGATCGGGGTCGGGGCGATGGTGATGTTCCAGGTGGTGGTGAACATCAACATGACCATCGGTCTGGGGCCGATCACTGGCATCCCCTTGCCCTGGTTGAGTTATGGCCGCTCGGCCCTGTTGGTGAACTTCATCGGTCTCGGTCTGTGCGCCTCGGTGGCACGCCGTGGCAAGAAGCTGCCCTTCCGCCGCTGATGGTTGCATCGGCCTGCAGTTTTGAGGCTCTGCGCCACTGCCTGGCCGATGGTGTTCCCCCGGGCCGCAGCGATGAAGACAGTGTGCGCCGACAGTGGTGGGCAGCCCTGTCGGTGCTTCAGGACGATCTGCTGCTGCCGCTGGGGGCGCAACCGGGGGTTTGGTTGGCCGCTCCCCTGCCGGCCCTCTATGAGCCCTCACTCTTGAAGCAGTTTCAGGGCTGGGTCTGGGCGCCACCGGAACTGAAGGATCTGCTCCAGTCCACCTCCCCGCTGTTGCCGGCAGGCGCGGCCACCCCAGCGGCCAGCGGAGGATTTCAGCGCCTGGCCCTGGAGGATGGGGACGGCACCGATCCCGTGTTGCTGCTGATCACCCCCCGGCTGCAGATCGCCATGGCGCTGGTGGGGGCAGCCCAGGCTCGTCGTCTGGTGGTGCGCTTTGATCCCCCCACCCTTTCGGCAGCCCTCACGCAGCTGGACGAACGGCTCCAGCGCTGCGATCCGCAGCAGGGAGAGGCCCTGCGCCGTGCCATGCAGGCGCTGGGAGAGTTGCGCTGCGATCAGGATCAGGCGCAGCTGTTCTGGCCTTTGCTGGCCGAGCGTCTGGCTTCCATGGCCCCGAGCGTCACGCTCCAACCCCTGGTGCACCGTGGCGGGGAGGGGGCCAGCAGCCAAGGCCCCAGCAGTGAGTTGGCCCTGCTGGAGGCCCTCACCCATGAGGTGCGCACGCCCCTGGCCACGATTCGCACGCTGATTCGCTCCCTGCTGCGCCGCACGGATCTCTCCGAGCTGGTGCGCAAGCGGTTGCATCAGATCGATGGAGAGTGCAGTGAGCAAATCGATCGCTTCGGGCTGATCTTTCTGGCGGCGGAGCTGCAGAGGGAGCCGGTGGCGGATCAGGAGCAGCGCAACCTGGCCCGCACGGATCTCTCTCAGCTGCTGCATCAGCTGCAACCCCTTTGGCAGCAACAGCTGGATCGTCGTGGTCTGATGCTCGAGCTGAACCTCAGCCCGGATCTGCCCCTGGTGCTCAGCGACCCGGCGCGCCTGGAAACGGTGCTGGGGGGATTGATGGATCGTTTCAGCCGTGGGCTGCCCGCGGGCAGTCGGGTGCAGCTCAGCCTGCAGCCCGCCGGCGCCCGCCTGAAATTGCGCCTCAGTGCCCTGAACCTTGCGCCGGCCGAGGTGGAGGGCGGAGTGCGGGACGATCAGCAGGAGAGAGTGGGGCCGGTGCTGAGCTGGAACCCTGGCACCGGCAGTCTTCAGCTCAGTCGCCAGGCCACCCAGAGGCTCTTCCACAGCCTTGGCGGACGCCTCGCTGAGCGCTCCGGCAACGACCTCACGGTGTTCTTCCCGGTGGCTGTCGCCGAGGCCTGAGCACAGCCGTTTGTTGACGGGTGTGAAGAGAGCTGGGCTGCCCCCAGTTCCCCTCAAAACACGGTGCTAGCTTCCGCTTGAAACGGTCTGCGGTCCGCCGACACCCCTCTCCGGAACAGCCATGGCATTGAGCGGTCAACTCCCGAAGTACATCGGCAGCACGGGCGGTCTGCTCAACGCCGCTGAGACCGAGGAGAAGTACGCCATCACCTGGACCAGCAGCAAAGTTCAGCCCTTTGAGCTCCCCACCGGTGGTGCTGCTCACATGAATGAGGGCGAGAACATCATGTACTTCGCTCGCAAAGAGCAGTGCCTGGCCCTCGGCACCCAGCTGCGCACCAAGTTCAAGCCCCGCATCGAGGACTACAAGATCTACCGGATCTTCCCCGGCGGTGACACCGAGTTCCTGCACCCCAAAGATGGTGTGTTCCCCGAGAAGGTGAACGAGGGTCGTCAGATGGTCGGCCACAACGCCCGTCGCATCGGTCAGAACGGCAACCCCGCCAGCATCAAGTTCACCGGCAAGAACACCTTCGACTCCTGAGTCGACCCGGCGCGTTCACTCAACGGCGAACGTTCCACCAACCTCTATAAAGGCGGGGCCAGGCGCCCCGTTTTTTTTGCCTGCTTGCCTGTCGTTGTGATGCCATCCCCCGACCGCGCCACTGTTCTGGCCCAGGCTGAGTCGGGCAGCAATTTCATCCCGATCTGGCGCACCTGGCCGGCCGATCTGGAGACCCCCCTCACCACCTGGTTGAAGGTGGGGGCCGGCAGTGAGCACGGAGTGCTTCTGGAGAGCGTGGAGGGCGGTGAGCGGATCGGCCGTTGGAGCTTTGTGGTCAGCGATCCGCTCTGGACCCTGAGCGTTCGGGCTGATCAGGGTGAGCAGCGCTGGCGCGATGGCTGCTGCCACAGCATCACGGGCAATCCCTTTGATCTGCTGCGGGACACCCTGGCCCCCTACAGCGCGCCGGCGGTGCCGGGTCTGCCCCCCCTGGGCCAGTTGTTCGGCTTCTGGGGCTACGAGCTGATTCGCTGGATTGAACCCAGTGTTCCGGTGCATCCCACCGACCCTGAGGGGCCACCGGATGGCTGCTGGATGCTCGCTGACAGCCTGCTGGCCTTTGATCAGGTGAAGCGACAGCTCACGGCGGTGGCCTATGTGAATCTGTCGGATGGGCAGGAGATTGGGCAGGCCTATGACGCGGCCGTTGCCAGGCTCGATGCCCTGGAGCAGCGCATGCATCAGCCCCTACCTGCGGGGGTGATTCCCCTGGATTGGCGTGATGACGCCTCGGTGGAGCTTCCGATCAGCAGCAACCGCAGCCGCGAGGAGTTCGAAGCGGCGGTGCTCACGGCCAAAGACCACATCGCCGCCGGTGATGTGTTCCAGCTGGTGATCAGCCAGCGCCTGGAAACCCCCGTGCAGCGGGAGCCCTTTGAGCTCTACCGCAGTCTGCGGATGGTGAATCCATCGCCCTACATGGCCTTCTTCAACTTCGGCGGCTGGTATCTGATCGGATCCAGCCCTGAGGTGATGGTGAAGGCCGAGCCCATGGCCGATGGCAGTGGCCGAGTGAAGGCCTCTCTGCGCCCGATTGCCGGCACCCGTCCTCGCGGTGCCACCGATGCCGAAGATCTCGCCCTGGAGAAAGACCTGCTGGCGGATCCCAAGGAGTGCGCTGAGCACGTGATGCTGGTGGATCTGGGGCGCAATGACCTGGGCAGGGTTTGCTTGCCGGGCAGCGTGAGCGTCAGTGAGCTGATGGTGATCGAGCGCTACTCCCACGTGATGCACATCGTCAGCGAGGTGGAGGGCTTGTTGGATCCGGAGCGGGATGTGTGGGATCTGCTGATGGCCTCCTTCCCGGCCGGCACGGTTAGTGGAGCCCCCAAGATCCGGGCGATGCAGCTGATTCATGCCCTCGAGCCCGATGCCCGAGGGCCCTACTCCGGCGTGTATGGGGCGATGGATCTCAGTGGTGCCCTCAACACGGCCATCACGATCCGCACGATGGTGGTGTTGCCAGCTGAGGAGGGGGGCTGGCGGGTGCAGGTGCAGGCCGGGGCTGGTCTGGTGGCGGATTCCGTGCCGGCATCAGAATTCCAGGAGACCCTCAACAAAGCCCGCGGCATGCTCAAAGCCTTGGCCTGTCTCGCATGACGGAGCCCCTTCTGCTCAAGGGATTTGAAGTGGAGCTCTACACCGGCAGGCCCGACGGCACGGTGGTGGGCTGCTCCGCTGAGGTGGCTGCTGCCCTCGCGGGGTTCGTGACCGAGCCGGATTGCCGCAATCTCGAATACATCACCCCTCCGGATGCCAGTTATCAGCGGCAGCTGGAGTTGTTGTTGGAGCCCCGCACACGCCTGCGGCCCTGGCTGGCGCAGCGGGGTTTGACCCTGCTTCCCGGCAGCACCCTCAGCACGGGTGATAGCCGGCGCTTCGAGCGCTCGGATCCCGAGAACCCCTATCACAGCTATATCGAGGCCACCTACGGCACCCGCGTGGTGACCGCCAGCGTGCACATCAATTTCGGCCTGACCGATCTGGATCAGCTGTTCGCGGCCTGCCGCCTGGTGCGCTGTGAGGCGGCCCTGCTGCTGGCCCTGAGCGCCTGCTCCCCCTTCCTGGATGGGGCCGCCACCGGCGCCCATTCCCTGCGCTGGCTTCAGTTTCCGCTCACCCCGGAGCAGGTGCCCCTGTTCCTCAACCATGCCCACTACGTGAGCTGGGTGGAGGAGCAGTTGGCCCTCGGCACGATGCAGAACGTGCGGCACCTCTGGACTTCGGTGCGCCCCAATGGGGAGAACCGCCCCCATGACCTCAACCGCCTGGAGATCCGCATCTGTGATCTGATGGCCGATCCGCAGCTGCTGCTGGCGGTCACGGCCTTCGCGGAGCTGCGCCTGCATCAGTTGTTGGCGGATCCCGCTGCTCACGATCCCCTGGTGGCCAGTGCCCTCGACCCCGAGGCCCTGGCGGAGTTGGCGGATGCGAATGATCGGGCGGCGGCCCAAGACAGCCTTGATGCGGTGCTGCGTCACTGGCGCAGCGGCGAACCCGTGCTGGCTCGCGACTGGATCACCGCTCAACTGGCGGAGCTGGGGCCTCTGGCCCAGGAGATCCCGAGGCCCTGGCGGAGTTGGCGGATGCGAATGATCGGGCGGCGGCCCAAGACAGCCTTGATGCGGAGCTGCGTCACTGGCGCAGCGGCGAACCCGTGCTGGCTCGCGACTGGATCACCGCTCAACTGGCGGAGCTGGGGCCTCTGGCCCAGGAGAAACAGCTCAGTGGCTGGCTGGAGCCCCTGCAGGGGGTGCTGAGCGGGGGCAATCAGGCGATGCAGTGGCTGAAGGCCCACCGGGCTGGAGCCTCGGTGGCCGATCTGATTGCGGCTGGGGCTCGTGATCTCGAGCTGCTGGAAAACCGGCTCAGTGGCGGTTCACACCCCCAGACGGCAGGCACTTTGGGATGATCATGCTTCCCACCCCTGCTGACAACGCCTCCATGGGGCCCACCCTCGCCGCAACTGAAGCCTCTGCTCCTGCGGCTGAGCCTCGTGTCACCCGTCTGCTTGGCGAGCGGTTGGAGTTGGTGGAAGACCTCTGGCAGACCGTTCTACGCAGTGAATGCCCCCCTCAGCAGGCGGAGCGCCTGCTGAGGATGAAGGAGTTGAGCAGCCGCATCGACGGCGGGGCTCCCGATCAGGCCTCGGAAGCCGCCACCGCCGAGATCGTGCAGGTGATCCGCGACATGGATCTGGCGGAGGCAATCTCCGCAGCCCGCTCCTTTTCCCTCTATTTCCAGCTGGTCAACATCCTCGAGCAGCACATCGAGGAAGACAGCTATCTCGCCAGCCTTCGTGACCACCATCCCGATGAGCTCAGCGATCCGTTCGTTCCCCCGCTGGCGAGTCAGACGGAACCCGCCACCTTCCGGGAGCTGTTCAGCCGCCTGAGGGGTCTGGGGGTGCCGCCTGCCCAGATCGAAAAGCTCCTGATGGAGCTCGACATCCGTTTGGTGTTTACCGCCCACCCCACGGAGATCGTGCGGCACACGGTGCGCCACAAGCAGCGTCGCGTGGCGGCCCTGATCCAGCAGCTGCAGAAGAGTCAGCTGCTCAACCTCGACGATCGCGAGAACCTGCGGCAACAGCTGGAAGAAGAGATCCGGCTCTGGTGGCGCACCGATGAGCTGCACCAGTTCAAACCCTCGGTGCTGGATGAAGTGGATTACGCCCTCCACTACTTCCAGCAGGTGCTGTTCGAGGCGATGCCGCAGCTCAGGCAGCGCATCCGCACGGCCCTCGGTGCCAACTATCCCGATGTGTTGCCCCCCAGCGACGCCTTCTGCACCTTTGGCTCCTGGGTGGGCTCCGATCGCGATGGCAACCCCTCGGTGACTCCCGAGATCACCTGGCGCACGGCGGCTTACCAGCGCCAACTGATGCTCGATCGCTACCTGGCGGCCGTGCATGACCTGCGCGATCAGCTCAGCATCTCGATGCAGTGGAGCCAGGTGAGTGCTCCGCTGCTGGAGTCCCTCGAGATGGACCGGTTGCGCTTCCCCGAGGTTTACGAGGAGCGCGCCGCGCGTTATCGGCTCGAGCCCTATCGCCTCAAGCTCAGCTACGTGCTCGAGCGTTTGCAGCTCACCCAGCAGCGCAACCGACAGCTGGCCAATGCGGGCTGGGATGTGCCCCATGACCCCAGGCCGAATCAGGGTGAGTTCGGGCAAGGGGTGATGCCGACGCCGCCCGCTCCAGAGCTCCATTACGCCACCGTTGATGAGTTCCGCACTGATCTGGAGCTGATCAATGACAGCCTTCAGGGCACCGGCCTGAGCTGCGAACCCCTGGAGAACCTGATCGCTCAGGTGCACACCTTCGCCTTCTGCCTGGCGAGCCTCGACATCCGCCAAGAGAGCACTCGCCACAGTGATGCCCTCGATGAACTGACCCGCTACCTGCAGATGCCCATCCCCTATGGGGAGATGGATGAAGAGCAGCGGGTCGCGTGGCTGTTCAGTGAGCTGCAGACCCGGCGTCCCCTCATTCCGGCCGCGGTGCAGTGGAGCCCCGCCACCGCTGAAACCTTCGACGTGCTGCGGGTGGTGCATCGCCTGCAGAAGGAGTTCGGATCCCGCATCTGCCGCACCTACGTGATCTCGATGAGTCACACGGTGTCCGATCTGCTGGAGGTGCTGCTGCTGGCCAAGGAAGCCGGTCTGGTGGATCCGATGGCCCAGCGCTCCGATTTGCTGGTGATCCCCCTGTTTGAAACGGTGGAGGATCTCAAGGCCGCTCCGCAGGTGATGGAGCGCCTGTTCAGCACGCCCTTTTACCGGCAACTGATCGCCAGCACGAGCCCAACCGGTCGGCCCCTTCAGGAGCTGATGCTCGGCTATTCCGACAGCAACAAGGATTCCGGCTTCCTCTCCAGCAACTGGGAGATTCACAAGGCTCAGATCGCCCTGCAGCATCTGGCCACCCAGCACGATGTCGCCCTGCGCCTGTTCCACGGCCGGGGTGGCTCCGTGGGCCGTGGCGGTGGCCCCGCCTACCAGGCGATCCTGGCCCAGCCCAGCGGCACCCTCAACGGACGCATCAAGATCACCGAACAAGGGGAGGTGCTCGCCTCCAAGTACTCCCTGCCGGAGTTGGCGCTCTACAACCTCGAGACCGTCACCACGGCGGTGATCCAGAACAGCCTGGTCACCAGCCATGTGGATGACACCCCCGAATGGAACGCCTTGATGGCGCGCCTGGCGGCCTGCTCCCGCAGCCATTACCGCGCTCTGGTGCACGACAACCCCGATCTGGTGGGCTTCTTCCAGCAGTGCACGCCGATTGAGGAGATCAGCAAGCTGCAGATCTCCAGCCGACCGGCCCGGCGCAAGAGTGGTGCCAAGGATCTCTCCAGCCTGCGAGCCATCCCCTGGGTGTTCGGCTGGACCCAGAGCCGTTTCTTGTTGCCCAGCTGGTTCGGTGTTGGTGCGGCCCTGCAGGAGGAGCTCAACTCCGATCCGGAGCAACTGGAGCTCTTCCAGCAGCTATACCAGCGCTGGCCCTTCTTCCGGATGCTGATCTCCAAGGTGGAGATGACCCTCTCGAAGGTGGATCTCGATCTGGCTCACCACTACGTGCAGAGCCTGGGTCGCCCCGAATCCCGTGAGGCCTTCGAGCAGATCTTCGAGGTGATCGCCCAGGAGTTTGTGCTCACCCGTGATCTGGTGCTGGCCATCGCCGGACATGAGCGTCTCCTGGATGGGGATCCCGGCCTGCAGCTCTCGGTGGAGCTGCGCAACCGCACGATCATTCCGCTGGGTTTCCTGCAGGTGGCCCTGCTGCGGCGCCTGCGTGATCAGAACCGCCAACCCCCCATGAGCGAGGAGGCGGGCAAGCAGGATGGCCGCACCTACAGCCGCAGCGAGTTGCTGCGCGGGGCCCTGCTCACGATCAATGGCATCGCCGCCGGCATGCGCAACACCGGTTGAGGCTCCTCTGCGGTGTTGGATTCCCTGCTGATTCCCTTTCGCGCCCAGCCCCAGGCGCCGCCGTTGCCCGAGGGCTACAGCCTCGATGGCGTTCAGCCCCCGGGGGCGGATGAACTCAATGCTCTGTTGATCCGGTGCGGGGATCCATCCCGTGCTCCCCAACGCCTGCGATTAGCCCTGGAGCGCAGCGCCTGGAGTTTCAGCCTGCGCGATGCCCAGGGTGTGTTGGTGGGTTTTGTACGCGCCACCAGTGACCAGGCCCTCAATGCGAACCTCTGGGACCTGGCGGTGACTCCCACCGATCCCCAGCAGGCTCAACTGTTTTTGGTGTTGGTGCATGCCGCCATGGTGCGTCTGCGGCGGGAGCTTCCCGGTTGCAGCATCTCCGTGGCCGCTCCGGCCCTCGCCCTGGAGGCGCTGAAGCAAAACGGGTTTGTGGTGGATCCCGGCGGGATCCGGGCGATGGGGCTTCGCTTGTAGATCCTCAGCAAAAAGCCCCGCCGAAGCGGGGCTGCACGAAAGGAGTGGTCAGCGGCCTGAACACGAGCATGGAGGGACTCGAACCCCCGACATTCAGAACCGGAATCTGACGCTCTATCCAACTGAGCTACATGCCCACTGACTCTGCGCAACCTCAGTTGCTCAGATTTGAGGCCTGTGCAGGCAGCAGACCACCCTCACGGGCCCTACCTTACTGGTCAGACGGCCCCAGACCCATTCGTCTGCATCGCCTGGAGCTGCGTCATTTCCGCAATTACGAGGCGCTCAGCCTGCAGCTGGAGGCTCCGCGCCTGCTGGTGATCGGGCGCAATGGAGAGGGCAAGTCCAACCTGCTCGAGGCGGTGGAACTGCTGGGTAGCCTCCGATCCCATCGCTGCAGTAGCGATCGCGATTTGATTCGCCACGGCGCGCGGGAGGGCGTGATCGTCGCCGATTGCGAAGGTGGTGATCGCCTCGAGCTGGAGTTGCGGCGTCAGGGGGGGCGTCAGGCTCGCCGCAACGGCAAGGTGCTGGAGCGGCAACACGAGCTGATCGGTCCCCTGCGCTGCGTGGGCTTCAGTGCCCTTGATCTGGAGCTGGTGCGCGGGGAGCCCGCTCTGCGTCGCCAGTGGCTGGATCGGGTGGTGCTGCAACTGGAGCCCGTTTACGCCGAGTTGCTCAGTCGCTATGGGCGTTTGCTGCGGCAGCGTTCTCAGCTGTTGCGCCGTGGCCTGGGTCAGGGGCAGGTGGGGGATCTGCTGGAGGCCTTCGATCAGCAGATGGCTCTGATTGGAACCCGATTGCACCGCCGCCGCCTCCGGGCTCTGAAACGTCTCGAGCCTCTGGCGCAGGCCTGGCAGCTCCGGCTCAGTGAAGGGCGTGAGCAGTTGCAGCTCAGCTACCAGCCCGGTAGTCAGCTGGAGGGGGAGGAAGCGGAAGGCCCCTGGCGTGATGCCCTGCTGCTTCAACTGCAGCAGCAGAGGGAGCAGGAGCTGCGCCTGGGCCAGTGCGCCGTGGGCCCCCACCGCGATGAAGTGGCTCTGCAGCTCGGGGGGCAGGCGGCCCGGCGCTACGGCTCCGCCGGCCAGCAGCGCACCCTGGTGCTGGCCCTCAAGCTGGCGGAGCTGGAGTTGGTGCACCAGCTCTGGGGAGAGCCCCCCTTGCTGCTGCTCGATGACGTGCTGGCGGAGCTTGATCCGGGCCGTCAGCAGTTGCTGCTGGAGGCGGTCGGCGAGGGGCATCAATGCCTCGTGAGCGCCACCCATCTGGGGGCCTTCAGTGGCGGCTGGAACAGCGGTTCCCAAGTGGTGTCCGTTGAGGCCGGAGCGGTGCGCCTGAGCCAGTAAGGTGTTGAGCTCTTTGCCTCACCCTGATGAGTCAAGCGGCCTGCCTCCACCCCAACCCGGGATGGACCGGAGCTGAGATCTTCTCCGCTAGCCCTGAAGCACCCAGTGCCACCGAGATGGTGGGTAAACACTGCATCCTCGAGCTCTATCAGTGCGATTCCGCCAAGCTCGACGACGAAGCTTTTCTGAGAAACGCCATCACTACCGCTGCAAAGCGTGCTGGCGCCACTCTTCTCAACCTGATCACCCACCATTTCCAACCCCAGGGTGTGACGGGGCTGGCCCTGTTGGCCGAATCCCATATCTCCATCCACACCTGGCCTGAATCGGGCTACGCCGCTGTGGATGTGTTCACCTGTGGTGACCACACCATGCCTGAGCGTGCTTGCATCGTGCTGAGCGAAGAGCTCAACGCGGGTCACTACAAGCTCAAGAGCTTCCGCCGCGAAACCCCAGTGGCCGTGGCGGGAGCTGAGCGGGAACCTGAGCTGATCGCCGCCTGAACCATCCGCTCGAGGGCAAGGATTGGCGCCTGATGGCCGCGTTGGCTGTAATGCCGCCAATCCATTCCCTCTGTTCATGGTTGACGTCACCTTCGCCCTGGAAGCAGGGCTGCTGACGGCCGGTGTCTTCGCGGCGCTCGCGTTGATGCCCCGTGCTGCTGGCCAACAGCTTCGGGCTTCCAATCGGGTGGTGGCTCACCCCCCGGCCCAGGCGCTTTCCTCCCTCGAAAGCCTCACCGTGGCGGCGTTGCAGGCGAAGGCCCGGCAACAGGGCATCAGCGGGGTCAGCCGTCTGCGTAAGGCAGAGCTGATTGAGGCCCTGCAGCGTTCGGCAGTTCACGGTTGAGTTTGCCGCTCACGAGGCCTTCGAGATCCAGGCTCACCGCGCTGAAGCCAAAGCTCCGGAAGGCCTCCACCAGGGTCTGACGCAGCGGTTCGGCGAGCAGCGCTTCCAGCTGCTGAGGGGGCAGTTCGATCCGTGCCGATTCCCCCTGGCTGCGGACCCGCAGTTCGCAGAAGCCCTGCTGCCGCAGCCAGGCCTCCGCGGCGGCCACCCGCCTGAGCCGTGCGGCCGTGATCGTTTCTCCGTAGGGGAAGCGCGAGGCCAGGCAGGGTTCGGCCGTGATCGTTTCTCCGTAGGGGAAGCGCGAGGCCAGGCAAGGCTGGGCGGGTTTGTCCCACCAGGGGAAGCCCAGGGCCCTGGAGATCGCCCGCACCCCCGCTTTGTCGATACTGAGGTCCGCCAGGGGCGACTGCACTCCGCGCTCACGGGCAGCAGCAAGGCCGGGCCGGTGGTCGCCGAGATCGTCCTGGTTGACCCCGTCGAGCACGGTCGCCTGCGGCCACGGAGCGCTGAGCTCCGCCCGCAGCTGAGCAATCACGCCATGGAGCTCCCGCTTGCAGGCGTAGCAGCGGTCGATGGGGTTGCTGCTGTAGGCGGGATCCTGCAATTCGCGCGTCGGAAGCTCCCGCTGCTGGATCCCCATCCATGCGGCCTGCAGCTTCGCTTCCTCGCGCAGATGGGGAGCGAGGGCGGGAGAGAGGCCGGTGACGGCCAAGGCGCGGGGGCCGAGCTGTTCGCTGGCGATCGCCGCCACCAGGGCGCTGTCGACGCCACCGGAGTAGGCCACCACCACGGTTTGCAGAGCTCGGATCCGCTGCCGCAACCCCTCGAGGGCCTCGCTCAGCGAGGGCTCCAAGTGCTCAACGGTGGGATGCTCTGGCTTCAAGAGGCCCTCGTTAGGATCCAACGGTACGTGGCTCGTTGATGGCTCCGCAGGCAACCTCTGCCGCGTCCTCCCGCAGTACCGGCCGGGGTATTGGCATCCGCACGGCTGCCGATGGCAATGAGCGGAGCCGCGGCCAGGTGCATGTGTACGACGGAGAGGGCAAGGGCAAAAGCCAGGCGGCCCTCGGGGTGGTGCTGCGCACGATCGGATTGGGAATCTGTGAGCAGAAGCAGACCCGGGTGCTGCTGCTGCGGTTCCTGAAAGGCCCCGGCCGCGCCTACGACGAAGATGCGGCGATCGAAGCGCTGCAGCAGGGCTTCCCCCACCTGATCGATCAGGTGCGAACCGGCCGCGGCGAGTTCTTCGGGGCCGATGAGATCACCCGCATCGATATCCAGGAGGCTGAGCGGGGCTGGACCATCGCCAAGGGAGCGATCGCCAGTGAGCTCTACTCGGTGGTGGTGCTCGATGAGCTCAACCCGGTGCTCGATCTGGGCTTGCTCGACACCGAGGAGGTGGTGCGCACCCTCGCGGCCAAGCCCCCTGGGATGGAGGTGATCGTCACCGGCCGCGGTGCTCCGCGTTCGCTTGTGCAGATCGCTGATCTCCATTCGGAGATGCGCGCCCATCGCCGCGCTGATCGCGCCGAGGAGGTCACGTCAGATCAGGCCGCCGGCCTCGACGGCGTGGAGGTTTACACCGGTGAGGGCAAAGGCAAATCCACCAGTGCCCTGGGCAAGGCCCTCCAGGCCATTGGCCGCGGCATCAGCCAAGACAAGAGCCACCGGGTGTTGATCCTGCAGTGGCTCAAGGGGGGCAGCGGCTACACCGAAGACGCGGCGATCGCCGCCCTACGCGAGAGCTATCCCCATCTGGTGGACCATCTGCGTTCAGGCCGCGACGCCATCGTCTGGCGCGGCCAGCAGCAACCGATCGATTACGTGGAAGCCGAGCGCGCCTGGGAGATTGCCCGCGCCGCCATCTCCAGTGGCCTCTACAAAACGGTGATCCTCGATGAGATCAACCCCACGGTGGATCTCGAGTTGATTCCGGTGGAGCCGATTGTGCAGACCTTGCTGCGCAAGCCCGCCGAAACCGAGGTGATCCTCACCGGCCGCTGCAAGCATCCGCCCGCCTACTTCGATCTCGCCAGCGTGCACTCCGAAATGGTGTGCCACAAGCATTACGCCGAGCGCGGCGTGGATCTCAAGCGCGGGGTGGATTACTGAGGCTTGATGGCCCTC
>Ga0194115_10001668_pt1 | contig 27767 bp, 26 predicted proteins | sample TA2MahsurfametaG_3_FD_148656 | JGI IMG/M metagenome (GOLD analysis project Ga0194115, IMG submission 148656) | Freshwater microbial communities from Lake Tanganyika, Tanzania - TA2015002 Mahale S4 surface | ecosystem: Environmental > Aquatic > Freshwater > Lake | place: Tanzania: Lake... | reverse complement strand
ATCCAGCCAACTTGTTAAGTCAGAATGAATGAAGAGCCCATCTAAACCAGCTCCTATAGAGCTTATGCCAATTTTGTCATAAAAACTTTTAATTCTCATAGTTTTCTTTTTTAAATTATCACCTAACGGTTTGCAGCTAAAAGAAGTTGGCGATTTCTACCGAGATGCTTTTGCGGAGAAGAATTTTGCTTTTACCACAAATCTTTCTGCGGAGCACATTGCCGCCAATTTCTTTTAGGTGCTGTTATGGGCTGGTTTTTTTGTTAGCAAGGTTTCTGATCACCGTGTTCTATGACTTCCATATATGTCCCACGAAATATTTCCGTTGTTACTTGACCGTCACATAAACGACATCTTATTCTGCCGTCTGCGGTCGTGTCAAGAAACTGAAAAATCAGTCGTTCACCGTTTGAGTAAACAATTTCATACCAAAATGTTGATGTTAGCGTCATTTTCGAGTTCATTACAAATTATTTAATCTATATTTTATAAATTGAGTTAATCTTACAAAAGCAAAATATTTCTTGTCAGTGCAAAAAATGTTTTCATTTTTAACTGTCTTATTTGGACTCGGAAAAAAATTAGTAATCGCCAACTTATAAACTGAAATATAAATACTAGCAATAGTCATGTTTGCAAGTTCTTTATAAGATATTTTACAAGTGTAGAATATACTTCCGGCATCTATTTTTGTTGTTAGTTCATGAATAGACCACCCTAAAAATGAAAAATCCCTTCGCATAATTGCTTCAGGCGTACCTATACCCTTATATTCTGGTAAAATACCAGGATGTATATTCCATTTAACCTTAAATTGTTTTAAAACTGCACTTGGTATGTATCCTGAACCTATTGATATAATATTATTAGCTTCGCAAGACTCAAGCCGATTTAAGATATTATTACAACTTTTATTGACCGAATCAGTTAAAATATCAGGCTTGAATAAACTAATATCAACCTCTCCTAATAAATTTTTTTCAGCTTTTCCCCAATGATTAAAAAGTGCTTCATATCTGGTGTATAACCATTCGTCAAATGTGGCGAGAAAACCTACTTTTTTTATTCGTTTTCTATACCTTTCCTTAAATGGTAATCCATTTTCTGCAATTACAATAAAGTCGTTACGAGTATTTCCGCTGTTTTCAATAAATAATTTTGTTAGCTTTAAGAAAACAGAAGAATTTGATGTCACTATTATCGATTTTCCTTGCAGCACCATTCATCAATATTTCATTAAAGTTTCTCTAATAATCTCGTTATTTACTTCTGTATTTCCCTTACACCAATTGGCTACATTTTTGAAAAGTATTTTCAAATCTTCACAATAAACAGAAGGATTCTTAAAATTATTTTCTTTTGAAAATCTAGTTGGCAAATACCCGCCACCGCACCATTTGAATATATGACACTCTTGACATTTCTTTGATGTTTGCTCCATTCCCAAACTTCGCATAGCAATAAAGTCACTTTGCCTTATTTCCTCTATTGATGTATCAGAAACTGATAGGTTTAATTCACGTCCAATGGTTCCAACAACTTTTAGTGTATCTAAACCTTCATAATTACCATCAGTGGTAACAATAAAATAATCAGGTTCTATATTCCCAAACCAGTCAACTGAGGGTTTTCCTCCTAAAACAGTTTTGAGTGCATCATCCAGAATTCGAATTTTAATCTTTTCAAAACCAGATTCACTAACATAATGATGAAATGCTCTTGAAAGCCAATCTCCTAGTTTTCCAACAGTATCATTATGTGGTAAATTATCCCAATTCCCAAAAGGTTGAAGCAGATCAACAGTTGGTGGGTTAAATGATTTAAAATAATCTAAAACTTTTACGGGGTCTGAATTTACATTAATCACACATAAAAAGCCACTAAAATATTTTGCCTTTTCTTTTAAAAGTAATGCGCCTTTATGAATTGCCTGAAAAGAATCTTCCCCTTTATGATTAATTCTGAATTCATTTGCTTTATCGTATCCGTCCATACTAACACCCACAGATACTTTATATTTGTTTAAGACATCAATAATTTTCTCTGTTGCAAGAGTAGCGTTGGTCTGAAGTCCAAAGTTGAGCTTGATTTGTGGATTTATTTTAGCCAGTAATGTAGAATAAAACATTTCTAGCCCTTCTGCAGTGAGTAAAAATGGCTCTCCTCCATGCGCATTTATATTAAACTGATTGATGGCATGTAATGCCGAATGCTCATTAATTCGTTCTGCGAGTTTTTCAACTACCTCTTTTGAAATGCGAACTGGTCTGTTACGCCATGTTTCATCTCCTCTGTTATATTCATAACAATAAGTGCAATTCAAATTACAAGGACTAACTACTTTTACTATACAAGTACTAAATGGTGTGCTCATGGGACAAAATTAAAGAATACAAAATTACTATCTACTAATGCGCTCACTGATCCATTGGCAACTCCGTGAATGCCTTTAATACCTATATGGCCATCAATTTTTTCATTCAGAATATATGGTGCGCTTAGGCGAGTGAGAAGCATACATTCAATAACGTGTCCATGGGTTGCAAGTATGAATGGACCCTGTGGATTAGTTCTTGACTTAATAAAGGACTCCAGCCTATTGACGAATGATTCAATTGTCTCTTCGTGACTTTTTTCAACTATTCGCTCATCAGGTTCTAATAGTTTGCTTTTATTTAATCCTTTATGCAATATATCTGCAGATTGTTTAGCTCTTGTGAGTGTTGAAGGGATTATTTTGTAATCGCAGTCGAATTGATTGAAGTATTTTAACGAGTTTGATATTTGTTTTTGACCTAAATCAGTTAAAACATCAATCTCATCCGAATAATTATCCATAGGCCATGTTACATTTGAAAGACATTGGCCATGCCTAACCAGAAATACCGTATTCTCAATGTTTGATGAATCAATAGAACGGTTGGTGCTTGTTTGTTTTACCTGTGTCATGCTAGTTTATTTTTAAGGTAATCAGAGGATATATTGTTTTTTAATATTTGATTTAAGAATAATGACCCTTTATAATTGGCCAGTTCGTTTTGAGCAGCAAGATTCATTTGAATAATTCCTTTTAAACTTATGCATGGCCCATTATGTTTAGAAAGCTCCTTTGCAGTAGATTGGTCTATAAATGTAATAGCATCTAAAGATAATAGAGGGCCGTAGTGATTTTCAACTCCTTATATACTAGTGTGATTAATTTCATTAACCGAATCCAGAATAAGCCTTCCCCCGATCTTTGATATATATTCGAAAATACTATTTTCCATTTTGGTAATACCAAGTTTTAGATGCCCAATATGACTCGATAATATTTTAGCAGTTTTTATATCAAGTATTTCAATCCCACTGAGATCCAAAAATAAATGTTCCGTTGGTCCATACCAACTATGTTTCACTAATAATTCTAAGGCTTAAAAATCAAATAATTTAAAATTACTTAGTTCATCAAAATTATTTTTGGCTATCATAACCTCAGCTATTTTTTTTGTAAGCTTTTTCATTTTATCAGATTTATTGTTAATCCCAACACTTTCATTTTTTAAAACTATTTCGATTATACTTTAAACTAATATTTTGAAATGATAACTTATTTTTAATGCTTTTTTTACTAAATAAAAGTGATATTGGAACTATGAAAAATAAATAAATTAAAAAACACATAATATTTAAAAAAAACTTACTTGATGGCAATTTTGACTGGATAAAAAGTAGCCGAAGAAATATAAAATACAATCTAATAATTTGTGCAACCATTTCTAATTAGTCAATTAAATGTTCTCTTTTCCATTTTTCTTTATTTTGATAATCTACTTGCTCTTCTTTAATTAGTATAAAATTATCAATAACCAATATATCCATATCGGTACTCATAAAACATATAAAAGCATCTTGAGGCGAGCAAACAATCGGTTCTCCGCGAACATTAAAACTTGTATTAATTACTAATGAGAAATTATATTTTCTTTGAATGCAACTTAATAGTGTATGTAACTTTGGATTAGTCTTTTTATTTACAGATTGAATTCTTGCAGAATAATCAATGTGAGTTACGGCAGGAAATGAGCTTCTCTGAAAATATAATTTCTCCCATAAATCCATTCCCGCATAATTTACTGGGGGCTGTTTTTTAATTTTGTCATTTACTGGAGCTACAAAAAGCATATAAGGACTTACCTTTTTTAAGTCAAAGTATTCAGATTGAGTTTCCTCTAAAACAGCTGGTGCGAATGGACGAAAACCTTCTCTATATTTTATTTTTAGGTTCAATTTTTTTTGCATTTCAGGATTTCTTGCATCGGCAATTATACTTCTATTTCCAAGAGCTCTTGGGCCAAATTCCATACGATCTTGAAACCAACCAATTACTTTCCCTAAATTGATCTCTTCCGCTATCTTATTTGCTACTTCCTGAAAATCATTATATTTAATATAATTGGCTTTTAAATTATCCAAGGTTTCCACAATTTCTCTCTCAGTATAAGAGGGGCCTAGGTAACTTCCTTTCATCAAATCTGCATTTTTTTCACTTAATACATCAACTAATTTTCTTTCCTTTTCGAAATAGATAAAATGAGCAGCAAGTGCGGCTCCAATTGCGCCTCCTGCGTCACCAGAAGCGGGTTGTATGTATATGTCCTTAAATATATTGCTTGCAAGTAGTTTCCCATTTGCCACACAATTTAAGGCTACTCCGCCAGCCAAACATAAATAATCACTATTAGTAATTTTTTTTGATTCAATAGCCATTTTAATTACAATTTCTTCAGTGACGTATTGTATTGCTAATGCTAAATTACAATGACTTTGTTTTATTTTATCCCCTTCATTTAATTTTGAAATTCCAAATAGAGCTTCCCATTTATCAACATGAATCATAGACAAACCGATGTGATAATTAAAATAATCTAAATTCAAAATAATTGATCCATCTGCGTTAATTGAAAGTAAACTTTCTTTTATTGTGCGAATAAATGATTTACATTCATTAGATTCAATGTTTCCATAAGGAGCCAACCCCATTAACTTATATTCACCCGAATTTACCTTAAACCCTAAAAAATAGGTAAAGCAAGAATAGAGAAGACCAACTGAATGAGGAAATCTCATTTCTTTTAAAAGAGTAATGTTATTGTCTGTACCTTTAGAAATTGTTGCAGTTGCCCATTCACCTACACCATCTATGTTAAGAATAACGGCCTCTTTAAAATTTGAAGTAAAAAAGGAACTTGCTGAATGCGATAAATGATGTTGTGAAAATAGCAGCTCGATTTTATGTTTATCAAACGGTTGTATATCAGACAAAAGTTTGAGTAATTTATTTTTGATATTTAATTTATTTTTTATCCAATCATACGATGCGATGATAAATTGTTTTAATCCCTTTGGAGCAAAGTATAAATGAGTATTTATAAGTCGATGAAATTTTAGATGTGGATTATCATAGAAAACAACCGCATCTAATTGATCTAAATTAATATTCGCTTCTTTTAAACAATATTTGATGGAATTTGATGGAAATTCGGACGTGTTTTTTATTCTTGTAAATCTTTCTTCTTGAGCTGCAGCAATAATTTCCCCTTCCACAATAATTGCTGCAGCTGAGTCGTGATAAAAAGCAGATATTCCTAATATTTTCATAATCGGTTTAAAAAAAAGCTAAATTTGTATAAACATGCAAAATGAAACGTTTAGTCTTCTTTCTAAAAAGAATATATTTGAAAGTTCTTAATACTTTTAATCGAAAATCCCAAAAAAATGATTCTGATTCTCCAGATCAAATGTATCCATTGTGGTAATTTGATGTTTTCATTTTTATTCTAGGTTTCAAAGACTTCTTTTCCATGTACATTAATAAACATGCGTTTGTTTTTTATTTTCACCATTGCTAAGCCTTCAGTAAATGACGTTGCCTCATCATATTTAGGCTCTATTGTTAAATTACCATGAATATCAATAAATCCATATTTCCCCTCAATCAATACCCTTGCAGTTCCTAGCTTAAAGGGTGCAACATCATCAAATATTGGCTGTATTTGCCATTCCCCAGTCAAATTTATAAATCCCCACTTTTGTTCAAACTTTACACCAGCTAACTCTTCGCTATAATCAAATGCTTTTTCAATTTTTACTTTATTTGTAATTTCCCCCATTTGATTAATAAAATAATATTTTTGATTTTTAAAAACCAATGCATTGTTCTCATGAAATGAATTACATGCATCAAAGTTCTCATTAAATAGGAAGTTTCCTGATTTATCTATAAAATTCCATGCATTATTATACTTTATAGCTGCGTATCCATTCATAAAATCCTTGGCTTCCGAAAAAATGGGATCAATAATCATATTTCCTTGAATATCTATATAACCATAAGATGATTCTTTAAAAATTTGACTACCATTTAGAAAGTATCTCGCATCTAATGAAACTCTGGCCATACCTTCAGAAAAATCTTTAGCATCCATGAAACGGGGTTCAATAACTAAGTCACCTGCCTTATCAATATAACCCCATAATTGATTTTTTTTCACCGCTGCCATTCCCTCGTGAAAATTCCATGCATCATCATAGCCACATGAAATAATAATATCGCCTTGTGAATTCATATAACCCCAGCTGTTCATTTTAAATATCTTCGCAAATCCTTCTTTAAAAAAACCAAATTGTGATGTTTTTAAATCGAATATTTTTTCTCCTATCAAATTATAACATATAAACTTCTTCGGGTAATCAATGAATACTCTTTCTTCATGAAAATAACCATAGACATCATGGAAGTGACTAATTGTTTCACCTTTTAATGTTTTAAATACCCAACCGCTTTGAATCCTTTCTGCATTTAGAATGGAACCATCCAAACTAGAGATTAGCAAAGGGTATATGTTACTATCATGATCCTTAAAAAATTGATTTGTACTGATTGAGGTTCCCCAAGAAGTTAATATATCAACAGAATACTCATATTGAACCGGAAAATGAGCAATTTTATTATGAATATAGCCCCACCTTCCAATAGCGTCAACTACTACAATTTGAAAGTTGTCATCTAACTTAAAACTATCAACTTTATTTGAATTTAAAAGACTATAAAATCCTAACATAATCTAATTACTTTTGAGCTTTAAATGAAGGTCAGTAATAATTTTTTTGGCAACATGAGCATTGCCCATTTTATTCAAATGACCATCATTTACAAATATATCTTCAACGGTATCATTAAATGCCTTTGATAAATCAACCAATTCAATTGGCCAACCAACTTTTTTTATGAAATCAGGGAAAAGAGCAAAAATCTCTGGATTTCCCATTTTTACACCTATAGTAAGTAGCATCTTTTCTTTGTCATTTAATTCTCTGGTCGTTGTCTCCAAAATGGGCTGTAAATAATGAATAAATTTTACTTTCCTTGATTCGCAGATTGTCTTTGTGAGGCTATGTATTCTTATATACTCTGCAGCAACTAAATTCATTATTTCATCCCGCGCTGTTTCACTTAATGCATTGTTATGAAAACCGGATATTGGATTAATTCTTTTTATTGGGAAATATTTGAGCGCTAATGAATTCCAAAATTTTAACCATAAATTAGATTTAACTAAATGAGCAATTTTATCTAATAATTTATTCATTCCAATAACACTGGCTCTTTTTGACAAAAAGCCAACATCAAACATTTTTGAATGCAATAAATCATATTCGAGATGTCTTAGCGATGTCCCTTTTTTCCAAGTAATATTGCCTTTAGTATTTGTTAAGTATCCATTATATAAATTCCAAAGGCAATTCCAACCATCATAAAAAACAACATAATCTGGTTCATAGGGCATATGGTGAAGAAGGTAATGAAACTGTTCTGCGCAATACCAACCGGCAACTCCATGATTAACACAAACTAATTCAGTTCCATAGATTGCTTTAAATTCTTTCTCAACTATACTTGGAATTGTAAATTCTGGAGAACTACAACCAACCCCCATTAATGTAGAACCTCCGAAAAAAGCTATCACTGGAATATTTTTACGCTTAGCATTAAGAATTCTTTCGGAAGTATCTGGATCATCTTCGTTGTTTTTAATTATGCCCCACGAGTCCGTTATATATAAATCAGTAAAGCCATTATCTTTACTTATTATGGAAATGCTGGGAGTATTAAGATGACTAAAAAAGCTCGATGACGTAAAAAACGTTCGCCACTTTTTGACGTTGCTGTGCAGCGCATCATGATTTGCAATGCCAATAAATCCTTTTCGCAAAATTTGTTTTTTGTACTTTTTCATTTAAGCTGTATACTAATCCCAGTCAAGTGTTCCACCATTTTTATGAAAATCAGGATATACGCTCATTGGTCCAAATTCATTTTTTAATTTTTTCACTAACAAATAAGTAGAATATGATTCTGCACAACCTGGATAAGCAGAATAATGAATTCTCATTTCGTCAGGATTTATTGGAATCCTCAAACTAACATTATGCAATTTAAAAAATGATTGAACTGCATCTATATTGGCTATGTTAGATCCCCATCCAGTCAAAAAAATGGGAGGAATCATATTTATTTCTTCCTCTTTCAAAATCATTTGAAACAACTTTTCAAATGCATTAATCCAGAATGGAACATAGCCATTTTTTAGGCTCCATTTTTTTGATTCATTTACCCAATTACTATTCATTTCGGATAAACTAATTTTATTATTAATGTACAATTCAAGATGTTGAAATAGCCAATCATTTTCATGCAAAACATTTACCAGTTTATTTCTATAATTGATTTCATTCTTTTCAAAGTCTATCTCGAAATATTCCAAAAATTCCGGCCAAATATTGTATCCATCTTGGTTAAACAAATCGGTAAAATAACTCAGAAATAAAGCCATCCACCAATCATGAGTAACATATATGCCATTACCTAATTTGGTATTGGCTTTAAAATAATCCATGATGGAGTCCATCTTTTGATGCAGACCCAGATTGAGTGAATCCTCCCGATTTAACAAACTTTCAATTGCTATCTGTTTCTCTTTTTCGTTGTATTTACTCAGGCTACCAAAGTATTCAGAAACTAAATACGCACTTTCTCCAATATTCTTTAGTGTACCGGAATAGTTGATAGCGTTTGCTGTTTGATTACAACGTAAAACAGGGGAATATGTGATAAAATCATATTGTGATAATAATAAATTGCCCACAACCTGTGCAGCTTTTTCACCCACTTCAGTTATAGGCACAAGGCTTTCTTGAAACCCTTGAATGTTTTGCCCTAACTCACTGGGCATCTTTTCACGATGTGCGTGACGTATTATTAGTGCTTTCATTTATAAAATCATTTATGGATAAAGCGAGCGCATTTAGCACCGAATAATATCTTGAATCACCATAATTATCTCCACCCCATCCGGTGATAATATCCCTGTTAACATATAACATTATACAATTAATTGTATTATATTCCTTAAATATTATATTATTTAGTTTACCCTCATCTGCCAAGTCGCTCAATTGATTATGAGTTATAGTATAATCTATTAATGATTTCGGATTAGATTTATCCCATATTGTTGCATTGCTAAATCGGTTTTTAATACATTTTAAAAGTAAAAGATTATTTACTGGATTGCCTATCGAGCCAGAAGCACAGCTATCCTTATTATCGTTTGGTGAACCATGAGAATAATTTATGTCAAAACCTCTTTTTGCGTCAGCTGTTCGGATAACTATAACAGTATTTAGGTTATGAGCGTTGTCAATACTCGTAATAATATCACTTTTAAAATCAATAAATTCAGTTGGTATAATTTCTTTTCGTTCTAAAAGTTGGGAGAGCTCCGGAATACTTGAAAAATTCCAACTATTATTAGTTATTTTATCTCTAACTTTTTTTGTTTGAGCAATGTAATTGGAATTTACGATTTTACTGAGAGTAGCAGTGAAGTGATTTAAGCAAGATTCAGACCCTCCGTTTGGACTAATAATTAGGAGTGGGCTACTTGTATTCGAAAAGAAATATCCATAGCTTCGCTTCTGATATATTGTATTGAGGAGTCGTTTATCTTTTTGTGCTCTTAATCTATCATCGAAAAGCTTTACGTCTCGATCAAAATATTCTGGAAACTCTCTTAATTCTAGGATTTTATGTCTAAGTGATTTATTATTATTAGAATCGTTTAATAATCTAAAGATTAAATTTTCGCTTATTCGAGCTACTTGCAGAATGTCGTTATCAGTATACATTAGTCTGGCTTGAATTGATTCGAATGTCCAAAATCGGTCAACAATACAGTATGTTTCGTTTAAATTTTCTAATGATGGTACTTCTTTGAAACTTAATTCAGATAATTCCCAATAACTCTCACCAAACAATGTTGTAATTTCTAATCTTTTTTGCTCAATCTCTTTGTCTATTTTTGATTGTGTTATTTGTTCAATAAATGCAGAGCTCAGTAATGCCCCTGGTACTGCAAAAACTGCAACCCCTAAAAGTCCATTTATTGTTGCAAAGAATTTTGCAAGTGGTGAATACGGAGCAAAGTTCGCAATAGATCCATAGTCATTTGTGTATTTTGAAAAAGACCAAATGAGCGTGTCTAAAACGCTTTTAAATGGACTATTCGAGTTATTGCTTTCAAGGTAATAAATCAGGCAACTTAAAGCAAAACTTGCAAAAACTACAAGTAGAATAGAATATAGAATCTCTTCTTTTTTACTTTGTAAGGCTTTTTTTAAAAAAAGAAAACCGGGAAGAACATCAAAAAGACGAATAATTTTTACAGCTGATAATAGTGATAGATGATAAATATTTGATTCACTGAAAACCAATGCGAACAGAGGAATCAAACCCGCAAAAAAATCAATTAAAATAAATTTGAAAAATTTTGATCTAACATTTTTAGTTGATTGTTTATAAACAGAAGGGATTATAGATAATCTACTTAAAAATTGAAATGAAAAAAACAGAACAAAAAAAGTGTAGAATAATTTGTAAAAATTGCTATTTAATTGTTCAAATATTTGATTTGTACAAATAAGCAACAATAGCCCTAATACAAAAATGACTTCGCATTTCAAATATATTTTTGAGATAGATGAGTTGTCATCAACCCCATCAAAAATATCTATAAAAACAGCTTTAATTTTTTTCATTTTTTTACTTTAACCAAATAAGTTACTTTTTTTATTTCTTCGAAATCAGGATTGTAGGTTGTGTGCTGAAGTCCTTTTTCGCTTTTGAGCGTTATACCGGACTTTAGATACCCCACTAGTAAATGATGAAGCCAAGTATCTGTAAGTGAAGCACCACAACATCTATGAAGCCCTGCACCAAATATTGGAGAAGATTTACCTTTATAATTGTTATCGGGTCTAAATGGATTGAATTCTAAGGGTAAATCTATATTGTCTGAAATGTTTTGTAAAAGATGGTAATAGTATATATTATCTCCCTTTTTAACTTTAATTTCATCATTTAGATTGAAATCTTCTGATGCTTCACGAATAATAAATGGCGGAACAACCTGATTATAAACATACGGAAGTAGCCTATATAGTTCCGCCAGTAATTTTCCAGATAATATATAAGTTTCTAAATCAGAAAGATCTGAGTTAAAAATTGTGTCATTCAATTTAGCATCTTCACAGAAACATAAAAGATAAATAAATGATTTAGCGATATTGGTACTTCCGGCAATCGAAATATTATAAAATTGACTGAAAACATAGTTGTACTCATAATTATTCGCAATCATTGAATCATGAAACTCACTAAAAATTGATGATGGATTATCTTTTATAAAGTGATGGAATAATAAATCGTATATATTCTTAGCTTTCTGAAATTCATTAAAAGAATAGTATTTTTCTAAATCAGCTAGCTTATCAAGATATAGTCCGAACGTAAAATAATCTTCATAGAACGATAAATGATGTAACTCTTCTTTATTTAAAGTGTAATTAAAAAAAAACAGAAATTGTTGTTTGATGACGTACTCAATAATTTCATCAAATAAATCAATTCTCGATGACGTCTGTTTTAATTTGTCCCAAAAATTGCGTATTTCAGCAAATAAATAATCGTTAAAAGATTTAATGTAATTATTTAATATATAATTATCTAAATCTTTTTTAAATCGCAAATGATATTCCCCTTCTATAAAATTCATTATAATTGGGTAACGATTCTTATTTGCAAACGATTTAAAGAGGGTAGTATTTATAGGTTTAAAAAAATGTTCATTCTTCAAAAAAATTCGCTTGCCAATATCACCATATAAAATATGATGATTTTGATCATCAGAAAAATAGCCAGTATCAGATAGATTTTTTAAATTGATGCCATTTATTTGATAATTATCAAAATGGATTTTCCAGAAATCTTGACTAAATTTCAAAATATTTTCTATTTTTGATATTGATACGACTAAAAAATCGCATATAAGCATCGTACAATTTATTACCACACTTTTCGCAATAAACTTTTTCTTTGGGATTTTTGTGTCCGGACACATCACAAATTCTAATGTCCATATTTTATAAATTAATTACATCATTCCATCCTATTTCATTCCGGTTTAATTCTGCATCTGTTTCATCATGAACTGCAAAATATCGAGTTTGCCAATTATCATTCATGGTATAATATACAAGTTTATCCTCAATATAACTATGAGAATAAATTCTCTTATAATTTCCAAAACCAATTGTGTTTGAATTAGTATTATGAAAGGGTGGCGTGCTGGAGTTGTAAGACCTTTTTTCATCAATAATATCATCTTCGTGTTTTGTTAAATAGTAAGGTCTTCCTCTATTGGTTGTGAAATCTTTCATAAAGTCACCCCTATTTTCCTTTGATACCCACTGATGATATTTAGGAAAATTTAAAAGCGTATTTCGAATAACATTTTCGATATTGAGATATTTTATATTGTTTTCTGAAAAAAGATGGTTTGATTCTTCAGTGTTACCCGGCAATACTTCTTGAGATTTTTGATTAAGATAATTAAATGCTTGTCTTAATGGGTAAATGGTAATTATATCAGGTTCTCCATTGGAAAGTAATATATTTAAATCTTTCTCTAATAAACTGATATCATCCAGATTAAGATAAGCTACCAAATCAATATTCACGAATATTCCTTTTTTATAGATGTAATTTAATTTATTTAGAATTTTATCTGGTGAAACATAAATTCGATTTTCGTTGTCGGTTATTTGCTTGTTAAAAGTTTGAATTCCGAAAGAAATATAACCACTTTCGAAGTTATTCGCTTTCAAAATGTCGATTTGGTTTCGAGTCAGTGATGCAGGGTGTGCTTCAAATATTTTACAACGAATTGATTTAAAATTGGGAATGGAATCAAACAGTTGTTGCATATGTTCTTCTGGGATTAAATCGGCTGTGCCCCCCAAAAATATATAGAATATATATTAAGATTGTTTATTGTGCTTTCGAATTGCTTAATTATACCAGGCAAATAAATCTTATAATATTGGTTAAGGATTTCTAGATTGTTTTTCAGTTGAATTCCCTGATGTTGGCAAAAATTACATAGATTAACACAGAAAGGTCCATGAATATAAATATTGGTAGGCGCTGAAGAATGGAAATCTTGAATTTTATCTAAGATATAGCTTAAAGAGACTTCCTTATAAATCTTATGTCCGTTTATGTATAGTTTTTCCATACTAATAATCTCAGATATTTATAATTTCTTTTTCAAGCTTACTAAAAAAACTTAATAATCCTTTACAATAAACTGATTGATTATTTAAAGATTTATTTTTTGAGCTGTACCTTGTCGGATAATAACCACCACCGCATTTTTCTTTTTGAATACAAATACTGCAAGGATCTGGGGGCGATTTAATATTGTATTTTTTATACACGTTATGAACCTGCTCATTAGCCGAAATAAAAGTTGAGTCATTCAAATTCATAGTTAAATTGGATATTTGTTTTCCAAAAGAACCAATAGATTTTAGGTGGTCCAAAATGTCATAATTTCCGTCTGTTTCAATGACTAGATAGTTTCCATGTGGGCCACCAAACCAATCAGAATTTGATTTTTTACTTAATGTTGAAAATAAAGCAGCCTCAAATATGCGAACTTGAATGTGGTGCCACTCAGGTTTATGCATGTAATAATCAAAGGCAGTAGCAAACCAACTATAAAAAAGATCTCCTAACTTGTCGGATCCCAGTGGGTGATCATGATTAAAAAATGGTTGTAATAAATCTAATTGGCGAGGATTAAGTACGCAAAGACTATTTAGTACATCTTCTGGATTAGTTTCGAAGTCGACTACACAAAGAATTCCTGCTACTAGATCATTCTTATAAAGCAAATTATATCCCTTGATAGTATCTTCATATGTCGATTTTCCGTTATGATAAACGCGGAATTTATTATGTTGTGAATTTCCATCAATCGAAACACCACATTTTACGTTATGCTTTTTTAGAACATCGATAATGTCTGTATTTACTAATACAGCATTAGTTTGCATGCCGAAATTTATTTTATCCTCAATGCCATCTTTTATTATGGAAAAGATTTCATCTAATTTTTGAGCACCCAGAAGCAAAGGTTCCCCACCATGAGATACAATATTAATTTTCTGTAACCCAGAATCAATTAAATATTCTCTTACTCGATAATTTAAGATTTTAGCGTTTTCGGCTGAAATAAATTTTGGTTTTTTCTTCCATGAATCATCCCCTGTATTATACTCATAACAATAAGTACAATTCAAATTACAAGGGCTTGCAAACTTTAATATTAGGGTGTTAAAATATTTATCCATGTTTTTTTATCTCAAAGAGCAGTTCATTTAATAATTTTTTCCCGTCATTAGTCAAATTGCAATGATTATCTTTAATGGTATCAACTGCCTTGACATAATCATTTAGATGGATATTATAACGCTTTTGGACATTTATCATTTGATTGTACGGTTCTTTTTCCAATAATTTTTTATAAAAAGTTGTAAGACCACAAAGAACATATGCTTGGTGAAACAAACCAAGCATAGGTCTTAAATCTTCACGTAGGGGTGTTTTTATTTTGAAATCATGATTTTTTAAATAATTTACCTTCTTAAGTGTCAAATTCAGAACATTATGCCGTGTCTCATGTATTAATGTTTCAGCCACAAGTATAAAAGGAGCATGAGAATAAAATATAACACCATTGCAATAGTCAAGGCTGAGTGAAATCACATCGCCTTTTTTTAAGGGATTAACAGAAAAAACGGGGCAAATAGCTTTCAAATTATTTTTTATCATATCATAAGCATCAGTATCTGTTTGATTAATGAGGCTAAGTGCTTTTCTAAAGTTTTCAATAAACAAGTTATATTCTTCAATGGATTTGAATCCTACTCTTAAGCCTCCTGAAGAGTCATAATCTGGATGAAAAATAAATTGTAATAGAAACTCTATAGATTTTGATTCTTTTATAATGTCCAAGCTTATATCTAAATGCTTAATTAGATCAGTTGTTATTTCCTCTGCTTTAGTTAATGAATCCTTGTTATTCTCAATATTATGAAGTGAAAATCTATTAAAAATTTGTTCCAACCATACTTCTTTTCGAAAAGAATCAAAATGGAAATTTCCATCCCTTTGCATGAGGTAGTTTCTTATTTGAGCATTTTCATCTTTAATTATTGCCCAAATATTTTCCAATTCATTATCCTGAATAACACCATTTATCATATTAATTCAAATTTTAATTCCTCTACAATACCATTAGATTCAATGAAAAGTTTTTCTGTGTTTTCTATATTTTTGAAATTAACTAACAAATTCTTGCCGTCAATTGAAGGCCAATATTTCGTATCTAAAACACTCCTAAGATTTACAAATTGAGTTAAATTATCCACTATAAGAGTTAGCCTTTGATTTTCCAACTTAAAATTGGGAAAGCAGTATAGTTTCTCAGATGTCAATAGTATCGGTGCTAGTTTATAGCAGTAGGTCTCTTTAATTTCTTCTTTTGTATAAATAAGATTAATTATTGATTGTGTTTTTAAACTAAACTCTTTAGCTTCTTCGCAAGATAATGAACAAGGGAAGAAATCAGGCATGAGAAGATTTGGAAAAAATAAAGTACACAATCTATTTATCTCGTTGTATCTTATCTTATTATTACTAAATAGATATTCTTTGTAAAAGAGCCCCATTCCATATGTGCTTTCATATTTTGAAACGCAACATTTTGGATATCCCAAAAACTTTCCAGGATTTATAAAAGGATCAAAATTTGGATCTATTTCTTTACTTATCCTACAATACCAGATTTCACAGTGAGTTGGCTTTTCACGATCCTTTATATCATACAACATTCCTTCTCTTGATTCGGGATCTTTTGTAAATTTTAAATCTCTGAACTTTATGATTTTACAATTTGATTTTTGAAGAATTTCAATCGTTTTCTCTTTTTGATAGATTTCGATGTGAATCAAACCAAAATCTCTGACTCCTTCAGCAACTGAGGCAATATCAATTGAGAATCGGGGATTAATTTCACATTCAGATAAAGAATCTTTTAAATTAAGATATTTCATATAGGTTATTTAATGGACTTAGACTACCATTTTTTTCATTGATACAAATTATTCCCTTATTTAAAGAATAATTAGAGGCATGGTACTTTTCGACACGTGTAACAATATTTTCAGGAGCGTAATTAGTAATTAGTTGGAAATGTCTTTTTGCAAGATCCATTGACTTTAGACATTTTGAGGAACAAGGATAATGCACCAAAAGTGAGGCATCACCAATCATCGCAACAGGCCAAGTCCAGACGTTAAATTTTCCATTTTCTTGCAAATAATGAAATGATTCAATAATTGAAGGTACATGACCGGATTCTCCTACCTTTTTAATGCAACAATCCGGATAATCTAACATTTTTCCAAACTCAACATCGTTTTTGCTTTCATCGGCTTCTCTAAGTTTATCAGCATAATATTGATTCTTAGCAATATAAAAAGGGACAACCTTTTCTGTATTTTCGCTATTATTTTCGAAATAATCTTTTACATTATTGGCGCTATTAGCTGTTTGTGTAACCATACCTTTTCCAACAGCTATTTGTATTTCTGCAGTTATTAATTCTTTGGTGATTTCTTCAACTTGTTCATTTATATGGCAAAGAATTCGAGCCCCTTTTCTGTAACCAAGGTACACGTCTAGAATATCTAGTTTAATCTGTAGTGTTGTACCATTTATGTTAAAAATGCGTTTAATTACTTCTTCTTTCATTTTCAATGCTGTTTAGTTATTTCTTCTTTCATGATTTTTTGATAAAAATTATGACGAACCTCTTGAGGGGTTTTTATATAAGCCCTTTCAAATATTTGAATAATATCTGAAAGTAATTTTAATGCGTTTGGACTTAAATATTTTTTATTTAATTCTATAATTTCAATTCCCCTTTTAACTTGTGCCCCCACATAGTGCAATCTATCGCAATCTTTTTGATATAAATTATTCAAATATTGTAATACAATAAACACATTCGCGAACACATAAATACCATGATATATACCCATAAGTGGCCTTTTATCTCTTCTCCATGGTGAAACGAAAGAATTATTAGACCAACCGTCCTCAATAAACTCACCGGATGTATAAAATTCATATAGATTCATCCAATGATGTGATGCTTCGTGTGTCAAGCATTCAGCAATATTTAATAAATCGATGTTATTGCTCATATGCATTGCGCCCCATCTGTCAGAGTCACTTCCAGAAAAATGTTCAAGTAATCCTTCTTTACCAGTTACAGAAACGAAGGTTATTGTATTTATAATTGAAATAAAATCTGTCCAATTAATAGGCAAAGTAACCTTTAGTTTTTTAATATTTTCTAATAATAACGCCCTTTCATTTTCATTTGATTTAAGAAAATTTATTTGATCTCCGCGTGTATCAATTGGGGTTAATAATAAGTCATCGTCAATTACTCCAAAAGATATTGGGTCTTGTTTTAGTTTTTCAATACATCTAAGAATAAGATCGCCATCAGGTTTTGATTTTTTTAGCTCAGATGCTAACAAAAATGAAATTGGAGACATTATATTCAGTACCGCAATATCTAACTCTTTGGGATTAGTATATGCAGTCTTTAAAACGGGCTCTATGAATTTTAACTGAGCATCCTCGTAGCTTTTTCTAAAAGCATTATTGAACGGAAGCATCATATTTCTGATTTTGTTAAAAAAAAAAGCCACCTTTCGAGTGGCTTTTTGGATTTTATATTTGTTTATTATTTCTCTTCAAAAACTCCACTTACATAAACACTGTGAGCGGTAGTGTTAGCCGCATTATTTTCAGCATTTTTTACTTCGTTAAGAACACGGTTTAAAACATTGTTCTCTTCAAAAACTCCACTTACATAAACACTGTGTGCGGTAGTGTTAGCCGCATTGCTTTCGGCATTTTTCACTTCGTTAAGAACACGGTTTAAAACATTGTTCTCTTCAAAAACACCACTTACATAAACGCTATGAGCGGTAGTGTTAGCAGCATTATTTTCAGCATTTTTCACTTCGTTAAGAACACGGTTTAAAACATTGTTCTCTTCAAAAACACCACTTACATAAACGCTATGAGCGGTAGTGTTAGCCGCATTGCTTTCGGCATTTTTAACCTCATCAAGCACACGCTTGAGCAATGATGATTCAGAATTTTGCATATGATTTATATTTTTTAACTATGTAATGCAAATGAAAGGATTTATATTGAATTGACAAAGATTTAACTAAAGTTTTTTTTCACAATTTTTAAACTTGCCCATAACGTTTTGCAGCTACCCGAAGGGCGGGACTTTTACCACAAAACTTGATTTGAAAAACTAATGTTTGATTAACCACCAAACTGTCTTTGGAACACGAAAACCCGCCTTTTGGGTAGGCGCTGTTAGCGGTTCGGCATTCTGTCCTATGTGTTAATTTTATCATTCCTTCTTCTTCGAATTAATAAATATATGGTCGTTGTCAACAGTAGTAAAACTAGTCCCCCTGAGCCGTAAATTAAATATTTACTTACTGTAATGGTGTTGTCAGGCAATGCTACTTCTGTTTGCTTTTCAGGATTCAAAGTGGTCCTTATTGACAAGTCATCAAGAATGTTTTGAGTTAAGGCAATTGTTAAACTGTCTGCACCGTATTTTTCAAGTTCTTTATAATCGGCTTCGTCTGTATATGCCCATAATGCGTGTTGGCCAATCATGTTTTGAATAAAATTCTTTTCGAAATATTGGGCCAGTTTCACAGTATTACTGTCAGACAGTTCTCCAACTTTATATGTTGATTCAATATAAGGCGGGCCATCGTTGATTTGTCCGCACATAGCATAGAATCTTGTTGCATAAGTTTGGTTAGGATACAATGGTAGTTCAACGGTCTTTGTCACTATCATTGTCTGGAAAGTTGTGTCAAAAGGAATTAACTCCGTCCCACAGTCAATTTTGAGTAAAACAAGAGAATCAATATTGCTCTTTAATATGATTGCCATACACTTACCGAAATGAACACCGTCTCTATCAACCACTTCGTGAAAGATTCTCGGGTCGGAAGCACCTGATATTTTTAATTCCAGAAGTCCTTTGTCAATTGCTTCATTAATGGGCAAAACTGTTGGTTTTTTATTCTGTTGCTCTTGTCCAAATGAAAGAAGTGTTGTCATAACCGCTATTACGGTCAGAAGGAGTTTTAATTTTTGATTTTGTCTATTTTTCATTGTCGTCTGTTTTTTATGCTGACCGCTAACGGTTTCGGGCTTTGCGTTGGTGGGCTTTTGAAACCGTAAACTGTCTGCCAGCACTAACGTTTATTAATTGCTCACTGCAAAGCAGCAACGAAGTTAATTGTTTCTATTCGCACTGTCCGCCCACTTACGCAAAACCCGTGTTAGGCGCTGCTTTTTATTTTATTATACGGTAAACATAAACTTCTTCGTGGTCTGTATAAGTAGTTTGTTTTTCTCTAGTTAAACCGTTTTTCTCAGCAACTTTCTGAGATTTTACATTGCCTATGTCAATTACGGATATAATTGAATTGGTGATATCATTGTCAAAAGCATAGTTGATGAAAAGTTTTGCTGCCTCTGGTGCAAAGCCTTGTCCCCAATATTTTTTAAAAATATGATAACCAACTTCTATTTCTAATTTACCATCAACTTCTTGTGTCAATAAACCACATACACCAACAAAGTTATTTGTCTTTTTGTCTATTAACGCTTGGTGTCCAAAGCGATGTTTAGCATAGCGTTCAAGCTGCTTTTCAATCATGTGTCTTGCTCTGTCAATATTTGTTGTTAAACCAAAACTTGGTAAAAACTCAACTGCATCTTTGTCTGCAAAAAAGTCAGCCCAAATATCGATGTCGTCAATTGTCAAGAAACGTGTAACAAGTCGATTTGATTCTAATTTGTCTTGATATTTGTATGTCGTCATAAAGTTGCCGCTAACGTTTTGCGTGTAGGCGAATACCCAGAGGGTTTTGCTTACACGCTGTTAGCGGTTCGTTGTTTTCATTCGTCTGTCAGTGAGTTAGGGAAGTCACACTCTTTGGCAAGTTTTGGTGAAGTGTTGGGATTGTGCGGCTTGCCAAGGTGTGTGCTTTTGTGTTTAGGCTTCTCATGCTAATAATTTCTCTAACTTCATTTTCCACTTTTCCCAATCTTTCATTTCCTTGGTCTGTAAATCTATAAATTTCTGTGTATGGTCGTGATGTTTTAAATGGCAAAGTTCGTGTATAATCACATATTCAATACAGCCTTTTGGTGCTTTGATCAATTCCGGGTTTAAAATGATTTTACCTTTTGGTGTGCAACTTCCCCACCGTGTCGGCATGTCACGCAACACTATTGAACTTGGTTCAACTTTATATTTTTTGAATTTGTCAATTAGGGGTGCTGCAATTGCATGAAACTTTATCCGTGCATGTTGCAAATACCAATTGCCTAATAAGTCCTTTGCTCTTGATTTATTATGGGCTGTTACTTCAATGAATTTGCCTTTTAATTTTACTGATTCTTCTTTACCAATTTGAATTTGTAAACGGTATTGTCTGCCTAAATACAAATGAGTTTCTCCGCTTAGGTATTTTCGTTTGGGTGTCTTTGGTTGAAAGGAAAGAAAGAAGCTTTGTTGTTTAATTATCCAAGATGCTTTTTTTCTTATTTTCTCTTTCACTTTTTCCATGGACGTGTCTGTCGGTGCTTTTACCAACACCTCCATTTCTGGAGTGACCGTAATGGCAAGCGATTTTCTGTCGGAATACTCCAAACGAAAATCTATTGTTCTGCTTCCAAATTGTATCGCTTCTGTCATTACTTGTAGCGGATTTTAGCAACTTCAATACAATCTTCTGCAATCTTATCCATGTCTTTAAAAGGCAAATCTAAATTGTATTTGTCTCGAACTTCATCTATTAAATAATCGCCTATTTCAATCAGCAATTTTCCGGTGATGTTTGTTTTGTATTGCCAGTCAATAATGGGTTTACCGCTGTCCAAAACAGAATTTTGAATAAGGTCGTCAATTTGTAAAGCCGTTTGTGTTGCGACTTCTTTACGAACCATATTGTCTTGAATTTTCTCAGACAATGCCTCCACTGTCAAACCATAAAATGCTTTGGCAACATCTCTTTCTTTCAATTGCTCTGGAATATCGTTGTCGGTATGAGCCAAAACATTGTTCATAATGTCTTGAACTCTGCTCAAGTATTGTGCTTCACTGATTCTTTTGGCTTCATAGTCGGCAATCGTTTCTTTTAGCATTTGCGAAAACTTCTTGAAGAAGGCCGGGTCTTCATCCATTTTCTCCGTGATGTGCTTCGCTGTTCTACTTGCGATCTTATCGGCTTTGGCTGCTTTACCGGTCGTGTTTTCTACCTCCTGTTGAAATTTATCTTTATCGAAAATATTTACCAGTTCAATAATGGTTTCAATTTTTTCTGTGGTTATGTGTGTGTCAATCAGTTTTTGAATCTGCCCTTCGTATTGTTTGTAGTCAATTTCATCGCTGTAGCGTTCAACAACAGCCAAACGCAATTTCAAAAACATCGTCAAATCTTCTTTGTAACGATTAATCACTTTTTCTTCAACTTCCTTATGAAATTGAATTGAGGATAGTGCAAGTTTTAATCCCTTAGCAAATGCAGCCAGTTTATCGTAAAACAAAACTCTTATTGCTTCATCTTTCAATAATTGTTGATAGGCTTCTGCATCTCGTTTGTTCGCTACGGTCTTGAAAATATCCCAAAGGTCTGAATGCTTTTGTGGTAGTTTTTTAATTTCTTCCGAAATATTGGTAAGTGTTCCTGCCAAATCTTCTTCATCAAAATCTTCAAATGAAGAATACATCTGCAAAGCATCATCCAAATTTTCAATCACACCATAGTAGTCAATAATATAGCCAAATTCCTTGTCAGGATAAATTCGGTTTACCCTTGCAATGGCTTGTAAGAGTTTATGGCTTTGTAAATTTCTTGTAAGATATAAAACAGTGTTTTTTGGTTCGTCAAAGCCTGTAAGCAATTTATCAACTACAATAATTATTTCAGGGTCTTTTTGGTTTTTAAAACGGCTGATGATGTTCTTTTCATAGCTTTTTGAATTGCCATGCTCATCCATCATTTTCTTCCAAAACTGATTTTCCTTTTCGGTTGACTTTTCATAAGCACTTTCTTCGCCTTCTCTTTCGTCAATAGATGAAATCAACACTTCGCTGCTTACAATGCCAATTTCATCCAAGTATTCTTTGTACTTGATAGCATTTACTTTTTTATCGCAAACCAACTGACCTTTAAATGGTGTTTTGCCTTGCCAGTTGTCACGGAAATGATAGCTAATGTCCCAAGCAATCATTCTCATTTTTTGCTCGGCAGAATTCAAATGGTCGTATCGGGCAAACTTTTTCTTGATGTCTGCTTTTTGATATTCGGTTAATGGTTCTGAAACCATTCCAAAGAATGTATCAATCGGACTTGCATTCACATCTTGCAATGCCAAACGACCTTCATAAAGCAATGGAACTACTGCTTTGTCTTTTACAGCCTGGTCAACGGTGTATGCATCAATTACACCACCAAATTTGGCTGCGGTGCTTTTGTCTTTCTTAAAAAGCGGTGTTCCTGTCATGGCAATGAAACATGCATTCGGCAATGTTTTCTGCATGTCAACATTAAATGTTCCGTGCTGTGTTCGGTGACCTTCATCCACCAGAACAAAGATGTCGTGGCTTTCTAAGGGCTTATTTATTTTCTTTACTGCTGCGACAAATTTGTTGATGATGGTGGTAACCACTGCATCGCTTTTGCTCTCCAGTAACTCTACAAGTCTTTGTCCTGTAGTGGCGTTGTCAACAAACTTGCCACACTTTCTGAACGTACTGGTAATTTGATTATCCAAATCGGTTCTATCTGTTACCAACACAATTTTTGGATTACGAATACTTGGTTCCATGGCTATGGCTTGTGCCAACATCACCATCGTCAAAGATTTTCCGCTTCCTTGCGTATGCCAGATTACGCCTCCTTTTCGTTTTCCATTCTCTACATTTCTGATGCGTTGCATGGATTTTTTGATGGCGAAAAATTGCTGATAACGAGCTACTTTCTTTTCTCCATTGTCAAATAACACATAATTGAAAATAATATCCATTAATCGTTCCGGGCGACACAAGCCGAATAAATAGTTGTCTTGCTCTGTTGGCAGAATTTCTTCTTGTTCCAGTGCATCAAAGTATTGACGCACATATTTGAAACGGTCAGAAAACAATTGTTCTTTTATTGAAACAGGGAGTGGCTTGTTTTTGAGTTCCAGTAATTGGTTTTTGTAGTTGCGTTCTTCTTCATCGTTGCTGAATTTCTCTTGCCATTTTGCCCAAAACTTTTCAGGTGTAGCGTTGGTAGCATAGGCAGCTTCTTGTGTGGCGATACTCAAAGTGAGTTGCGAATACACATACAAGCTTCTGATACCATCTTCCTGTTGATTACGCAAATGCTGACTGATAGCCTGTTTTAGCGGCTCTTTCATGACAGGGCGTTTGCACTCAATAATGCAAAGGGGAATTCCATTTACAAACAAGATCAAATCTGGGCGGTAATGCTCTTTGCTGGTGCTTCGCATTACGCTGAATTCTTCGCTTACATGAAATACATTGTTGTTGATGTTTTTCCAGTCAATGTATTGCAGCGTAAAACTCTTTTTATCGCCATCTATACTTTGTTCCAATGCCTGGCCCAAGGTAAGCAGGTTGTATGCTTTTTCACTGGCTGCAATATAACCTTCATTCATTGGTAGGTTTTTCAATATCTGTATTCCTTTATCAATATTTGCCTCACTGATATAAGTTGCTCTTGTTGAACTGATAGCTTTCTCTGCATTGATTTCCTTTAATTGTTTCCGCAACACATCTTCCAGCAATACATTGGTGGTTTTACCTCCTCTTTGCCTGTCTGCTTCTGCCGGACTTAAATAGGTAAAACCCAAATTCACCAGCATTTGTAATGCCGGAATTTGGCTGATATGGTCTTCTTTAAAACTGGGTGTATTCATACTTTAACTCTTTTTTTACCAGTGAGTAATTGCTGCATCAACCCCTTTTTCTGCTCTCTCAACTTCTCTGCTTTGGCTCTTAGCAGGCTGATTTCTTCATCTGCCGCTTGCAACACCTGGGCAATGGCGGTTTGTTCTTCTTTAGCTTGGGGGAGCTTTACCTTCACAATGCTGAAATCTTTAAACTTGCAATTCAATGTATCGTCAACTAAACCTTGTGAGTTACGCCAAAAGAGATTGGTCATTTTTGGCATCTTAAAAAGGTAGGAGAAGAAAATAGAATCAGCATTTTTCTTTGGCGTTACAACTGTATATGCAGGGCTAACAATTCCCTCCAATTCCGACAAAGCACTTCTACCTTGCCACATTCGCATTGTGTTGTATCCAATATCACCAGGACAAATTCTTTTGTACTTAGACTTATCTTCATTTGAAGTATCTTTTTTTACAGATTCATCTTGCGGATAAACTCCATTTTGACCAATTGACAACAATGGCAAATCAAAATACTTTGTCTCATTTCGTTCAGTGAACATATCCCCCAAATGCATTTCCTTCCACTCCCAACCAAACCCCTTCAACCGTTTCTTCCCCGTAAGCAATTGCTGCATGAGCCATTTTTTGCGGAGTTCTTTTTGGGTTATGAGTTTTTCGGTGGTGTGGATGGCGGCATCTGCCGTGCTGAGCACTTGGGCTATGGCTTTTTGCTCGGGGAGTGGGGGGAGTAGAAACTTTATTGACTCTAAATCTCTACCATAAATTGCTGCCACACTTGTTGTTCCAGTTGCTATCCCTCTTAACTGTCTTAATCCATAATAAGAATTAAAAGCCCTGTTCATAAACCACGTTGACTCCACAAAGGAACTGTCAAATTTCATTCGCATTAGGTTCGAGTTATAAACCGCAAATGGTAGTTCGTTATTCCAAATCGCAACCTTGCCAACTAACTCTAGTGTATTTCTTGTATTGAACAACAAGTCTCCTTTAACCAATAAATCTTCTTGATTGTAAGTTTCATTTTCCGGCAAGTATTGAATCTTATCAATTTTAATAGTAGCCCTATCAAGATTCCCCATTTTTATAACAGGTATTCCATTATTTGCTTCAGCATTTTCATAGTTTCCGCCCAATCGACCTTCTATCAAAATGTCTTTAAGCTTTTTGATTTGCCATCCTTTTGGAATATCAAGTATTCCAAATTTTTCAAGACTATTTTTTTCTCCCATCATTTCACCAATTGGGTTAAGTATTGGTCAATTTCTTTCTGCACTTTTACCAATTCACCTTCCAGTTGCTCAATCTCCTTTTGCACCGCAGCAATATCTACTTCAGCTTCTTCTTCAAAGGTGTCCACATAGCGGGGTATGTTCAGGTTGTAATCGTTTTCCTGTATTTCTTCGGGGGTGGCAACATAGCTGTATTTATCTTCCACCACACCGGCTTGCAGTTTGCCGGCTGCAAAATCACGGCAGGTAGTTACAATGTGTTCAATATCGCTTTCACGAAGCTTGTTTTGGTTTTTGGCACTTTCGTAATGTTTGCTGGCATCAATAAACAACACATTGTTGCTACTTTTTTGCTTGTTAAATACCAAGATGGCAGCCGGTATGCCTGTGCCAAAAAATAAGTTGGCAGGTAAGCCAATCACGGCTTCCAGTAAATTTTCTTCAATGGTTTTTTGCCTTATTTTTCCTTCGCTGCTGCCACGGAACAATACACCATGTGGCACAACTACACCCGCTTTTCCGTGTTCGTTCAGCGTTTCAATCATGTGGCTGATAAATGCCCAATCGCCTTTACTTTTTGGGGGTACACCTCTCCAAAAACGGTTGTATTTATCACTTTCTGGGTCGTAGCTCACAGTGGTTTTTTCACCATCCTTATCCTCTACCTTTCCCCATTTGTCTAAGGAGAATGGCGGGTTGGCCACCACCGTATCAAACTTCATCAAGGCATCGCCCTCTTTCAGTTTGGGGTTGCGTATGGTATCGCCCCAACGCATAGTGGCATTGTCAAAGCCATGCAGAAACATGTTCATCACTGCTAATGCCCAGGTGCTCCCGTTGGCTTCTTGGCCGTACAATGAGAAATTATCCGAACCTACTTCTTGCCCTGCTTTAATAAGCAAAGAACCTGAGCCACAAGTGGGATCACAAATTCGAGAACCAGGTTTTGACTGTGTCAGTTTAGCCAATAAAGTAGATACTTCGCTTGGAGTGTAGAATTCGCCCGCTTTCTTACCAGCATCACTTGCAAAGTTTGAAATCAAATACTCGTATGCACCACCAATGATATCACTTCCTTCTAAATGAGACGGTCGTAAATCCAAGGCCTCCTTATTGAAATCAAGCAATAAGTTTTTAAGTCGTGTATTTTTATCCTTCGGTTCTCCTAATTTGCTGGTATTAAAATCAATATTTTGGAAAATACCTGTACCATCTTCGCTGTATAGTTTTTCACGGTTGGCTTCTTCCAGATCCGTCAACGCAATATTGATGAGTTCACCAATGTTAGCTTCGTTTCGTGATTCGTACAAAAATTTAAAATGGCTATGCTCCGGCACAATAAAGCGTTCGTGTTGCATGGCGCGTTTGGCGCGTTCCACATCACCGTTGTATTTGGTTAAGTAGCCTTCCATTTTATCGTCATGCACATCGCTGAGATATTTTAAGAACAGCATGGTAAGCACGTAGTCTTTGTAAACGCTTGGGTCAATGCTGCCTCTAAAGGTGTCGCAAGCTTTCCAAACTGCATCGTTGATGTCTTTCTGAGTTATTTTAGCCATGATATTTATTTTATGTTGTTGGTTATTTGTTGTTGAATTTGTTTCGTGATCAATCCTTTGTTTATTCAAGCTGCTTCTTCAATAATTTGTTCAGCTTCATTGCTCAAATCGAGATCACTAAGGTTATCAATCATAGGAATGATAACAGGAGACCATGCTTGAGATGATTTTTCAATCAACTCAAAAATACTCATTCCAGGGCTTTCAGGGTCTGCGCTTTCTAGTTTGGTTCCATCTTTTAGCATGGCCAGCCCAAGCAGCACCTGCCCAAATTTGTACTTACCTTCAATAGATAGGGCGTCTTCGGGTTTGGCGCCGCGTATTTCGGTTCGCAGGTGTAGGTTGTCAATGTTTAAGAAAAAGTCGTAACCATCCTCTTCGCTGCCCAGCACCTTCAGCGCTGAGTTTTTGTCGAAG
>Ga0194115_10001667_pt1 | contig 27769 bp, 42 predicted proteins | sample TA2MahsurfametaG_3_FD_148656 | JGI IMG/M metagenome (GOLD analysis project Ga0194115, IMG submission 148656) | Freshwater microbial communities from Lake Tanganyika, Tanzania - TA2015002 Mahale S4 surface | ecosystem: Environmental > Aquatic > Freshwater > Lake | place: Tanzania: Lake... | reverse complement strand
CTGCCAAAAAAGCTCGCCAAGCCGGCAAAGAACTTGTGAACCGAATAAACGATGCTATACAAAATGCAAAGGAAAAACTACAAGCTAATGCACATAAGATTGTAGATAATACAATCAAACAAAATGACGAAACGCAAAGTGCTTTATCTTCCTTGTGGGGCTCCGACCCAGGTAAAAAAGATAAACTAATGGATTTGCAGGCCAAAAAAGACCTTGCAAAAAAACTAGAAGGAAACAAACAGCTCAAAGCTTTAGTTAAAAAGCTGGGAACACTGCGTCGGATTTGGGAAGAACGTAAGCGTGCTCGCCCCGCAAAATCAACTTATGAAGGAATTACTGGAGCAGTTTTCAGTGACGATTTGACGAGAACTTTTCCGATTGAACTCGCACTAGCCAGCTCAGAAAAAGGTAAAGCATTGTTTGCCTTAAAGTATTCTCAGAAATCCCTGCTCACTAAAGACTTTACAGCACACCGTAAAGACTTAGGCAAAGGACCTATCATCCTTTACGTCGATGTTTCTGGCTCGATGAGCGGCGAGAGCGAAACCTGGAGCAAAGCAATCACGTTTGTTATTGCTGAACAAGCACTGAAAGATAAGCGTGACGTTCACATACATTTGTTTGATACCAGAATCGATATGTCAGTTGAGCTTAGTAAGGATCGTAAAAACAATAAAGAGTTGCTTGACTTTGTTGGGCAGTGGACTCTTGGAGGAGGAACAAACTTCAATGCCGTAATTGCCCACGCGCTCGATAACGCCAAAGTTGAAACAAATGCGGATGTTCTCTTAATAACAGACGGACACGCCGAAATCCATGATAATTTTGTTAGACGCTTACAAGCCTTCAAACAAAAGCATGGTCTTCAGTGGTCGACTGTCTGCGTGAACACTGACATTCCAGATGTTTGTCACAAAATTAGTGACGAATTATTCTCTGTAAACCTGTACGATCAGGAAAACACGATCGACGCTATCCAGAAATGCATCAGATAAATAACGACAAGACTTCGGCTGATCCTGGCGATGTGATACGCCGTATTAAAACTGAATATGAAAACACTAAAAAAAATCTTGAAGTTGCGGTGGATCCCAATCTTCCAGATGATTCGTCAATCGGAACAATTTGGTTAAACCCCAACACAAACGAAATGTTTGTTTGCAACGGGAAAATAAACGGTAAAGCAGTTTGGAGTAAAGTTAACGAAAGGGACTCGAAAGTCTGGGTTTAAGATGGGTATAACTGCGACCCTCGAAGACTTAATAAAAGAATATTGTACTTACAACTCAGACTATGATGACCTGAAAACTTGGATATTTAGGTGCCTTAGAAAGTCAATAGATAATCACCACAGCGCGACTGTCAAAGATACTTACAGTCATTGTGCGTGTCAGATTAATTATCTATCTGACAGCATGATTTTCTCGATTTTAAAAAGCAAACAAACTGATTCTTTATGTTTATTAGGGGAAGAAGTTTATGAAGTGGGTGTCTGGGTGTCTGCGTATTTGATGGACAACTTTGGACAGACTGCGCTCGAGTCCATTCAGAAAGAAATATTTTTTTCTGATTTAGACATCTATGAATTAAGTCAAGAAATAACTTACGACATAAATGAATGGTGTAAAAATATTGAAAACGTGTTCATGGGGCTTGCAGGATAGCCTCAGATGACTCTATGCAAGTGAATTCTTAAAAAACTATAAACTGCTCTTGCTTGTCTTTGACACCTCGTTACCCTTGACAAGCACACATCTTTTAAAGATGAACTTCCAATTTTTGCTCCAAGGAACTCCGATTGAAAAGGAAGAGGCTGCTGCCTTGTTCAAGGCCACGCAGTCCGCTAAAACCGATTACTACCCGATTGATCTCGAAAAAGTTATTGATTTAAAAGTAATTGACAGTAAGAAACTGTTTGACCTGGCAGTTGAGAAGAAAATCCCGGATCTCGCTTCTCTCGCTTTTAAAGTTTCCTTAGCCACCAACAGCAACGCAAGCAAACCTAGGGTGCGCAACCCGAATCGGATTGCACGACGGACGGCACGCGTCCGGGGCAGCTCTTCCGAAGAAATCATCGAACTACTGAATCAAACATCCTCTTACTGGGCCACGGGGGCCGCCAGCATCCTTCTGGAGACCAGCAGCACCGAATGGTGCACGCTCCGGGAAATTGCGATCAACATCGTGAACATGCTGGATAGGCAAACCCGAATGCCGAAAAATTCGGTTCTGTATAGAGGGTTCACTCAAACTGACGAAGGTTGGGAACCGTTAGATTTCAGCTACGGCGTGGAGCGTAAAAACACTTTCCATGTATCACCGGTTTATATCGGTCTCAGGGAAGGTCTGTTGTGGTGCGTTAAAAACGGTTTGGTGGAACAGAAAAGTCTGATGTCCGTCACCCCGACAAACGAGAGCAACAAAGGCACGATGAGCCGGATTTTTTACAAGATCAAAGCGACCGAAAACGCTAACTCCATCGTTGGGCTGTGGGCAGATCTCCCGAATTACATCGAATCGTTCTACCGAGCTCGTCGCATGGCATGAGCGTTTAAACTACCGTAAGCAAATCACGCCTCCGAAAGGGGGCGTTTCTTTTCCTCATGAACATCAAATACATAACGACAGCTGAAGAATTTCAAGCGGCGGTCAGCGCTTTAAACGATGAGCCGAAAATCTGCTTGGACTTTGAGACCACGGGGCTGCAAGCAGGGATTGCAAAACCGCGTCTGCTTCAACTCTGTTCTGCTGATCCTCTGATCGATGACAGAACTATTTATGTTTTTGATCTTTTTAAATACAACGATGTATCTGCGCTAAGGGGCTTAATCGAGAAGCGGGATATGGTTGTGGGTCACAATTTGAACTTTGATTTTCAATTTTTATTTTTATTGGGCATTGATTTCAAGGGAAAAGTGTTTGATACTTATATAGCTGAACGGGTTTTAAGAGCTGGCTTTAAGGAAAAACGCATATCGCCACAGGCTAAAAAAACCTACTTTGCTGATGTTTCATGTTCTTTGCGAGCTGTAGTCAAACGGAGATTCGATATCGATCTCAGTAAAGAACAACGTCTAACGGATTGGAGCGTCGACCAGCTGACGGATGAGCAAATTGAATACGCAGCAATCGACGTGGACATTCTCCCTCGGGTAGCAGCGGATCAGTTAAAGGAAATGAGAGAGGAGAGTTTAGTAGAAATTTATAGTATTGAATCTAAGTGCGTGCGTCCAGTTGCGCGTATGTGCTTCCGAGGATTCGGAGCTGACATAGAAAAACTTAAATATCTTAAAAATAAAATCCAATTAAAGCTCGATCAAAAGACAGACGATTTTGTTACAGAACTGGATTTGCGACTTCCCGAGGATCAGAAGCTTCCTCGAGGTGCTGATGAAAAGATTTGTGTAGGTAAAAAACCAAAGAAAGATTTTAACCCCGGCTCTCCCACGCAGGTAGTTGCTGCCTTCACCTCAATCGGGGTTGCGCTCCCAGAGGATGCGAATACGGGCAAACCGACTCTTAACCAAATTGCTTTGTCGGAATTCGACAGCGATGACCTGACCTTGAAGCTATACAGAGAGCGGGCAAAAATCGAAACCGAATTAGAGCACGTTACTAAACTGATTGATAATATCAACCCTGTTACTCACAGAATACACTCTAATTACAACCAATTTGGTGCAAACTCAGGGCGCTTCACCAGCAGTGGATCCCCTAAAACAGCCAAAACAAAACAGAAAAACGTTTTTGCAGTAAATATTCAACAGATTCCACGATCAAAAAACTTTCGGGAATGCTTTATTGCTGCGGAAGGCTATCAATTAGTTATTTGCGACTGGGCGCAGATCGAGCTGCGTTTAGGCGCTGAGCTCATTGGTATTCCTCAAATGAAACAGGCATTTGCGAACGACATCGATCTACATACGATGACAGCCAGTTTGATTTATAAGAAAGATCTATCTGAGGTTACAAAAGACGAAAGGCAAGACGGTAAAACCCTGAACTTCGCGTTGCTTTATGGGATGGGTTTTCGTAAATATAAAACTTACGCTGCGCAGAGCGGAAAAATGCTCACGCTTTCGGAAGCTAAGGTTGCCCACGCTGCGTTCCATAGTGCTTATCCTCGACTGAGAGCGTGGCACCAAGAGCGTGCAGCGTTAGTGAATGACGGGTGGGCTTACGCACGTACAGCGTGTGGACGCAGGCGCCTTCTTAGTTACGACGATGCCACAATGATGTGCAGCGCCAATACGTTGATTCAGGGCTCAGGCGCAGACATCCTTAAAATCGCAATAGCGAGAATCGGTGAGCATTTGAGTGATGACGTGCACTTAGTAGCATGTATTCACGATGAAATTGTGCTTGAAGTAAAAGAAAAATTAGCTGAAACTTATAGGAAAATTCTTGAGCAGATAATGCTTACAGCTGCGGAAGTTGTGTTAAAGTCTGTTCCAGCATCAGCAGACGCAAGCGTAGGTAAATCCTGGGCATCTAAATAGTCATGGAACTTATAAGCATCGAAAAGAATCCTGAAAAAGAAGTATTCGCTGTTAAGATTAACGGCTTTTACCACGGTGCTGTAACCGGTAAGAATGAGATTTATTTGACTACTGAAAGCTTTGAGTCCCCTTTGAAAGCAAGTAATAACGCGAGAGCGCTCAAGAAAAAACATCAAATTAATGCAGATATTAAAAAATTTGAAACATTTAAGAAAAGTCCAGTAGCAACTAAGATAGTTCGAACTGTTTATTTATACACCGAAGCCGAAATGGCCTCGATAACCCATTTACGGTTTCGCGAGGCGTGGGTGATCGTCAGCCCCACGGGGGGATTTGTTGTCGATCCCAAAAAACCAGGGATGATTACGGAATACGTTAAAACAAAAGAGCAAGCGAAAATATTTTCGTCGTACGAAGCAGCAAATTTACGTTTAAAAACTCTGGATATGGTTGTGAAACGTGGGCACTCCCTGCAACGCTTCTTTATTAAAGTCGACACTTAGAGATAAAAAACTGCTATAAAATAGAGAAAGATAGCTTCTGACGCACCGTGGCTTTTCGTTTCGCTGGCGGTTTACCCTTAACTGGTTTTGTTGGCAGTCCTAAAGGCTCGCGTGGCTCCCGTCTGGGTCGCGAAAGGGAAATGGGCCAGGAAGTATATGGCGGTGGATATGGGATGGGCAACTACGTAAATATCGAGAATAATCCTATTCAAAACGTCTCCACTATTTCAAACACCGGCAACATTGGTGCAGGGGGTGAACAACCTAAGCCTCCCACTCCGACGCCTCCTACCCCCACGCCTCCTACCCCCACGCCGAGGGCTGGTTACACCTCTGATGATGTTCGTTTTACCTCGACTTATTCGGCTGATCTTCCCAGCCAAGCTGCTGCAGGTAAAGCAGCTCAACTTCTAGAGCGGACTATTGGTTCCAAGAACATTAAAGATCAATCGACTTTCAATAAGCTGTTCGAGCCTCTTTATAAAGATCTGCAGAGCGGTATGGACTACGGCGCAGATATTGATCGCTTCTATAAGGCTAGTCGTTCTGCTGGTTACGAACCTTATAAAACCACGCAGACTGACATCCGCACCGACCTTCAGGGCGCTGAAGGTTACGCTCCTTTCGTGACTAACTTGCTTCAACCCTCCAAAATGGGAGAATTTTACGATCCCGCTGACTACGGGCGTCGGATTCTTGAGGCAAAGGCTTACTACCGTCCGGGCGGTGTGGGCACAAACCTTTCAGCAATTGGCAACGTTCAAAACGAAATCGACCGTTTGGGCGAAAACGTTTTCTACGGCAAAACCCAACCCTATAAAGGGGGTTACCGCGCAGGCATCCCCGCCAATACCAATGATCCGTTCCGCGCATACTACGACGCTTATTTAAAGGGTCTGTGATACATGCCAGCTAGATACGCGGGCGACATTTTTTACCGCCCCCTTAGTCGGGAGGAGGATCGAGACTACGGACAAAAATCCGAATTAGTTCGGCGTTTCACTGACCTCCGGCTTTTAACTCCAGAACAAAAGCAATTCCAAAAGAAGTTTTTGGCTGTCGACAAGTTAATATCAGGACTAGCCTGACGCTAGCTCATTTGAATTTGTGAAAGAGGCAACGCATGAGGCGCATTGCCTCACAGTATTTAAAAATAAAAAACAGTTTGAACTCGCCTTAACAAGCTTCGATTCAAACCACGCGCAGGCCCAAGCTTCAGATATATGTCGTGCGTTGGAAGCTGATTCGTTTTCTCTGAGCTACAAACAAATTGAAGAGGATTGCACGGCTAGATTATTTAAAAAATTAGCTTTTAACGATTTCGGGTCGAAAATTTGTTCAGATTGGGACGGTAAATACACAAACGGAAGTCCCTGTGTTTATATATTCGGCAAACGAATTTACGTAAAAAACTTAATCCTTAGATATTTAGATATACCTAAAGACGAAACAATCACAAAAAGCACCTGCCGTTGTAAAACCTGTATTAATCCGTACCACTTCATGTATCTCGACGGAAGAAATAGCAAACTTTCATGCGGTGATTTGAAACTGCTCCTAGCGTACCGGGGCCAAGGGACCTCAATCGAAAAGGTCGCTCAGGCTTTCAACGTCCATCGCTCGACTCTTTACCGACGCTTAAAAAATGAACGTCTTTCTACTGGGACTTCGGGTCACAAATGAAGTCGAAGAAAGCGGAGATGTAGCCAACGTTTTGGCTGAGAGTCTCCCTTCAAACGACAAACGAGTTGTCACTAAAGTCCAACTTCTGCAAAACAAAAACCACTACGTAGGCAAACTTTTAACCAACCTCAAAAAAGACGACACTCTATTGGCTATAGGTCCCACGAGGGCAACGCCCGATGGGGTGCTTCAAATGCAGCCGATCTTGATTGTCACTAAAGATAACTTCGAGGATCTACTGGCGGTCAATCTGTTTATCGCAACCGGTGGTCTAGGGCCTAAGGCTGAAGAAGTTGAGCTTAATGACACCACGGTGACTAATCGTTCGCTTGCATGGCAAACAGAGGAAAAAGAAACTGCATGGTTTAAATTGACTGCTTGGGCGGAACTATCTGCTCAGCTTGCCGACCTTGCTCCTGGAACTCCAACTATCGCAATTGGTAAAGTTTCGACAAGTGATAAAGACGATAAGAGTTATCTAAACTACACAGTGGACAAGATTCTCTATCTGCCTAAGTCCTACAAAACCGCTCCTAAAAAAGCTGCTGATCCCGAAAAGGGAAAGATAGCGGCTGCCGCTCTCGGTTCGATTGATTTTTCCCTCTGATTCTGGAGTCCTCTAATGGTTTTTATAGCCGGTCATTTTTCGGAAGACGAAATTCTTTGTAACGTCCCTCCGCATACGCTACGGATTGATCTTCAAGCTCGACGTTGGAAGTCCGACGTTGATCCTGATAGCGCTATTGTCGACAAAAACGACAACGGTATTCCCATTGAATTTATTCTTCTCGGCTTCTCACCCTTCTTCGGAAATTTAGGGATGCGAAATCAGGAAGAATTTTTGCGCATCGCATATATCGGTGTAAGTCCTAACCACAGGCTTCTGCCTCCGCGCTGTGTGACTACCTCGATGATCTCGGGTAAGTCTTCACAGAAGAACTTTATCAGTTATTTCCAAACGCTCTATAACAATCGTATCAACTGTGCGTCGGTGATCACCGCGACTAAGTTTGTTACGCGTAGCTTTAATGAGCGGGATCCCGTCACCGGTGCAGACGGGGCGAAGATCAATTTCAATGCACTCGAATTTTCGGATCGCCCTGCGACCTCCGATGCTGAAACCAAACTCATCGAAGATGTCAATGCGTGGCTCACAGATAAAGGAGCAAACTTGGTCGCGTCGGCGCTCAAGTCTCACATTCCTGGATCGGATCTGGTTGAACTACCACTTGGGACAGATCATGCGGAGATTAAGGCGCGATTTGCAGAATCGCACCCATCCGGAGCTCAGGTTGCACTGGCCTCAGCTCCTGCTCCTAAAGCTCTACAGTCTGCTGCTGTGGAACCAAGTGACACCGATGAGAGACCGGCGGTTCCAAAAGCTAAAAAAACGGTACAGCTAAGCGAAGAACAGGCAAAAGCGCTTGGCATTGATTTCTAATACAGTTACAATCAATTAGGACATGGAAGGCGGCTAGCGCAGCCGCCTTTTTTTATGTCAATTCAGTTTCCGTTTGATCTGGATGAACAGCAACCTTGTCTTCAAACAAATCTGTAATAGGCGGTAGCTCCACGCCGTTTCGAGCGCACCAACTAATCAAGTTAGTAAACAGCCTGTTACGCAGCAAATAGTGCTGGTGCACCGAGTCGAATATTTCAATCAGTTGCTCTTTGTCTAACTTCTTAGCGTCCATCATCACCCGCTGATGTAGGAAACTCTGTTCCGTTCCAAGCCAAGCGATGTTTAGCACAATCTTGAGGTGCAACAAGACCATTTTAGGTATGGGTTCCATCGACAACATGAATAGAAACCGCTATGCTCTATTCGATCTGACCGTGATCATCAATGCAGGACTTTTACAGCATCCCGGACGGAGTGACGCACGCGCTGATAAAACATACCTACATGACAGGCTCCATCTTGGTTCCTCACGATCCACTCGGGATTTTGTCGGATCAATTGCGCAGTCATAACTTCCAAGTCACACGTAATGAATGTGAGGAAAATTTAACTGACCCTGTGTGGTGGGTGTCAGAGAAACAAAAAAATTACGACTGGGTTGTAGCCAGCACGATGGGCCTTAATGAGCTCAGCGAGTACATATTGGAATACGGTATGCAGATTGCCATCGAAGGCATCGCTGTACTCGATCGTCTTTCATTCATTGAACCTGTGGCTCGCAGACGGAATTTTCTTTTGAAGCACAGGATGTCAAACATGGTCGTTTTGAACCCACGCCCGAAGTTTCGAGCGATCGGTTCGACTAAAGACTCGGTGACAAGCTGCTGGTTTGTTTTCCAGCATCCCGACAAGTGGCGGGATAACACACAGATCTCTTTCGGCCTAAATTGGGACCGCGTTGATCAGCTCCCCGCATTACCGGTATGAAATCCAGATCTGAAAAGTTTGAAAACTTCCAGCGTTCAATGATCGAGGGCCTCCAAGCTACAAATGAAAAGCTGGATAAAATCTGTGCGCTCCTGATCTCTAATCAACTTCTGCAAGAGTGTGTGTCTCCTGAGGGTCAACCACGCTCGGCAGAGGAATGTGCGGAAATAGTCAACGACAGCTTCTGCGCAGGCATGTGCTTGTCGGAAGAATTAAATGTCCGTTCGAAGGAATTCGATTATCAAAAATCTGAATTCTTTATTGAATCAGATGAAGATGAAGACAATATAGAAGACATAAACGATGATGAAGAGGATGATGAACCTCCTACCCGTTCGACAGTTTCGATGAAGTTTTAGTTTCTACCACTAAACTTGAGTTAATTTGACACAGATTTGTGTCCCAAACTAGATTAACTCTCAACGGTTTTAGGTACTACAACTGCTCTGGAGTGCCTGTACCACTGGCATCAGTAACGAGTATTCTTTCGGCTACGCAGTCGGAAGAAACTCAGAAAAAACTGGCGCACTGGAACTTAATGAACCCTGGTGCTGCGGACAAAGCAGCTGAGCGGGGAACGTGGATCCATGGTGCCGTTGAGAATTACATTCGAGGTTTGGACGTACGCCCACCGCGTGACTACGAACCTTACTGGACGGACATGCCTCAAAAGCTCGATGAGCTTTTGGATAACGGCAAGGTTCTTTGGAGTGAAAAACCGTACAACCAACCTCAGTGGTCTAGGTACGTTGGAGAAGATGGTGTAGGTCGTATACATTACTATGACGAAAAAACAAAACAAGGTTGGGCTGGCTGCTGTGATATAATTTATAAAGACACAAATGGCGAAGTCATTCTCGGTGACTTCAAAACTTCTAACGGTCCTTATAGCGCACGCTTCCCTAAAGCTGGTGCAGCAATTGATGATAGGACCAGAAAAGCTTTAATTTCAGGAGTTTACAAACTAAAGAAAACACAATTGCAACTAGCTGCCTATAAAATTGCTGCTGAAAGTTGCTTAGGCATAAAAATAAGTAAGACGCAAATTATCGTCTCTACAGCGGTCCCCGGTTTCTCAGTACAAGTTTTTACTTTTGGAGAAAAAGAAGTAGAGAAAAATGAAGCTCAGTGGCACCAGATTGTACAAAAATTTTACGCAAACCTGCGCGGGGCTTAAGCTTCATTTCCGTGGCCGGCCCTCGAGAGCCGAGTCATAATGGCAGGACTGAGGGGACCGATGCAGTTTTACCACAGCCGGAACGATGAGGTTAAAAAGCATGTAAGCCCGAAGACCGGCAAGATCGCACCCGGCGGTAACTTCAAAGCATTTAACGAAAACTGGGTTAATAAGTTTGAAACAATAGAAGAAATCGTAAAAGATATCTCAGAAGGTGCCGGTCTTTGTGCGTGGCATTTACTTGGAGGCAAACGTTCAAAAAATGAAACTGAGTGCATCAAAGCCGGTTTAATTATTATTGATATAGATAATCAAGATGACGGAAAAGACGAAGACGGCAATAAGATTCAAAAACAAGAACTTACAGAAGCGCAAGCATTAGAGCTTGAAGTTGTAAAAAAATACTGTTCATTTGTCTATAAGTCACCCAGTTATACAGATGAGTGGCCACGCTTCCGTCTGGTTTTTGGTTTAGAGACACCGATTATCGACACAGATTTTTATCAATGGTTTACGCGTCATTTATCAAAACAAATCCCTGGTTCGGACATACGTGCCACTTCTGTGCCCAATCTTTTTTATGGCACTAAAGGGGAAAATCCCGCTGATGAACTCTTTTATACGTCCGATAAATATATCCCAAAAGAAAAAATTAGTGAAGCCTACCAGCATTATTTAACTTTACCAAAAGAACAAACCTGCAAGGGTTACGCCCCTGATTACTTAAAAGCTGCACTTAGTTCTGACGGAATTAACCTTGAAAAACTTTTAAGTAATTCTGTAAGGGAAATCCTCGAGGGAGGCGTGGTGGAGGATCGATCCTTCGCCATGGCAATGGCTTTCAAAGAAATTATCGGCTGGTGCAACTGGCTCAACCGGGCAGAAATACCTGTGATGGTTGACCCCTTGACAACCGCACAGCTTGTGTTCGAGAATATATACGACTACAGCTCGGAGCTCGATGGCAAGTTCTACCGCATCCTGAACAGCATCTCGGAAAGCAGCGACCTAAAGCCCGCTTTGGTGATCGCATCCGAAGATGGTGAACTGGCGGTTTGGAAAAAGGTAAAGTATTTAAACAAGGACTACTTTAAAAACAAGTGTCCTGAAGAGATCAAGCAAACGATCTCAGAGCAAAAACCCAAACCAGTCAGCAGCATTTTTACAGTCGAGTTTGAGCAGACCTCGACGCCCATCACATCCTCATCAACATCAACATCGACTCAGGAAAGAGAAATGGCATCATCCACGCCGAAAAGCCCGGCTCAGCTGATCAAGCTTCAGCAAGATTCCAAACAGTTTTCCGAGAATGACGTTGCAGACATAATTGTAAATAACTACGGTGAAGACTTCTTATTCGATTCTTCGTTAGACGAATTCTTTACCTATGACAAAGATGAGGGCGTTTGGTATATACAGGATGAGCAGCACATTAAACGACGTATTGTAAAAACGTTAGACACCTTTATCACCGCTGGTGTGCTGCAGCGCTACAACTCAGCTACTGTCAGCTCGGTATTTCATATTCTGAAAGCCAAGCTTCTTAAATCAGTTAACGGTGGTCGTGTTTCCATATGGAGCAAAAACAGAAGCTGTATCCCCTTTACCAACGGCATCCTGAAGTCTGATGACTTGGACTTTGTGTCGGGAAACGATAAAAACCTGTACCTGAGAACAAAACTTTCGTTCCCGTTCGACCTTAAAGCAAAGTGTCCGAACTTCATCAATTGGCTGGACTCCTGCGTTGGCAAAGATAAAGTCATCATTATTCAGGCTTTCTGCCGGGCTCTTCTGACTGGGTACACAACAGGAGAACGTTTTTTACACCTTGTGGGTCCTGGGGGAACAGGTAAGTCCACGCTGCAGCAGGTTCTGATTGCGTTGGCTGGCTTCTCTGGCACTCACACCAGCAACCTGGAGATCATTGAAACAAACAAATTTGAGTGTCACAACCTGATCGGGAAGCGGTTGCTTCTGCTTACGGACGAAGCAAACTTCAACAAACGTTTGGATGTTCTTAAGAAAATTACGTCAGCATCTGACACTCTGCGTGCAGAGCGCAAATACGGTAAAGAAGTCATCAACTTTAAACCTGAAGTCTTGGTGTGTATCGCCTCAAACGAACACATCAGTAGTAGTGACATCAGCAGTGGTCTGGAACGTCGGCGTCTAACCATCATCATGGATAAGGTCGTGCCCGCTTCGAAACGGCGCGATTTACTAAATGTTTACGCGGACCGTGTAGATGGTGAACTGGCTCCCGAGCTGTCGGGTGTTGTGACCTGGGCACTGTCCATGCCTTTCGATCAGATGCGCGACGTGCTGGCAAATCCGGTCAAACACGTCCCGACCCTGAACGCCACAAACCTCGAAGCTTTGATCTTCAACAACCCGTATGTGGCGTGGCTTGCTGAATGCACCATATACGCTCCGAACAGCCAAAGTTTGATTGGTATGGGTGCTTTCCGTCCCAGCACCGACGAATCTGAACGGGGCCTGTTTGTTAAAAATGCTTATACAGAACTGTATGCGTCTTACGTCAATTTCTGCAAATCCAACGGATACAAGCACTCTGCAAAGCCACGTTTTGTAGATCGGCTTAAAGAAACCATTAAGAACGTCTTGAAAGTATCTGGTGTCGAACCACGCTTCGTCGATGGTAAAGCTGTATTTACCGGTTTAAGATTGAAGCCGTTCGACCCCACTACGGATCGGGCATGTGCTGGTTCAAATCGGCTACCAAGCCCGGTCGAATGGGCATCAAATCCTACAGATCACAACTGGCAAAAAGCCTTTGAAGAACATGACCAGAAAACCGCTGTCTGAACCTTGGACTTCCTATGTGGCACCTCTGGTGGCGCTGGGAGTCGCTGGGGCTGGTGCTGCCGCCGTACTGGCACCTAACTTCTTTGCCCCTGCATTGGCTGCCACGGGGGGCGTGATGCTCGGGTCACACGTTGCTTTGGAGCGGCGCTACGCCAAGAACAAAAAAACCGAAGAGGCATTTAAAGTCGGCAAGATTTTTACTGTTTTATATGAACAGAACAAAGGTCTTGTCGGTCCCGATCAGCTTAGTTATCACGCTGAAATAACCATCGATAAAGCGAATAATTTTCTGGCTGCTCTTGCTCAGCAGCAGGGAGGTCAGATTCTGCATAACGGTGCGAGCGTGGTTTACTCCTTCCCCCACACGCAAAACATGGTCGATCTGCTTACTACCCGTGCGGCACAGTGGGCAGACCAGCAAACCGACGAAATCCTGCGGGAAAACTCACAGTTAAAGCAAACGGTGATTGCTTTGCAGAGCATGATCCGGATGCAGAATCAGATCCCAAAAACTCCAAATGAGCTTCAGACTATTGAGCCTCCTGCACAATCATTAAAAAAAGATAAAAACTCAGACAACCCTTGGAATAATCTCTTATAGTAAGGAAACGCGTAAGGCGAAAATAGCCGGGGCCTAATTCAAGCCCCGGTTTCGCTTTATAAGAGGTGGATAAATTTCCACCCACGCAGAGCCAATCCCTCATCTTTTTTCGCAGCTTCAATTACCGCCTGGATTAGATCCGGCATTTGTTGCTGCAGTTCCTTACCAATTAAGTTAGAAATAAACTTATGTTCTTTTTGTGTACCTGGAGCGCTGCGCAAGCCTACGTAGAACAACCAGTTCCGCAGGTTTCCTTGCATGTGCAATCGTGTCGGAGTTCCAAGCGGGAGGATATTCCGAGCGCACTCCCTGGCAACACCGGAATCGATCATCTCGCGATAAAGAAGATCCATCTCCGCAATCAGATCTTGAATCCGACCACGGAAACGGTCCTCGACGCCCCCGTCCGAGTAGACGATGCTGTTTTGCCGATTTTTAGTGTCTTGAGCGCGTAATTCAAAATCCGCCATATAGGAGGATTCTGCTTCGAGAACGTCAAGTGGATTGCAGTAGCGCTGACTTGCCTCTTGGAAACAAAACGACCGATGACGAAGAATTTGGGGAGAAATGCTTCGCGTCGTAATGATCTCAAAAGACGCGCAAACCTGCTCGAAAACACTTACGTGTCCGTTACGCAGACAATACTGCAGTAGCTGAATGTACTCAGCGCGATTAGGATTCTTGGTTGACACCCGTGCGTGTCGGGCTAAAACTCGCTCAGGATTTGGTGTGATCCAATCGAGTTTTACTTTGTGCTGACCCTCTAAGACGGAACTCAAGTTTGAGGAAAGGCTTCTTGATAACGCAGTCTACGAGTAATCTCGCTGGGTGTAATACCCATGAGTTTGAAAGGTTCTAACCCTAAACGCTGGCCAGCAAGCCGAATAGGAAAATTAGTGTCCCTCACTTTTTGTTTGAAGCAAGTTTGGCTTTAGCCAGCATCATGAGGTTGTCCACCATGTTGCTGCTCATGGACGGGTAGTCAGCATGAACGGTCGGGGTGTTCACAAAGTGCTGACGATTCTGAAGCAGCCCTTGCTGCATCCGTAACCGTTGCCCCGGTTCAGCTTGACGAAGGGAGTTGATGTACTCGAGCTGACTCATGTCATCAGCACTGTCCTTAAGGGGAATAGCACGCTGGTTATATCCAGCGACGCCAGTCAGCTCCGTGCTTTTTTTAATATTGCCTTCTGCGTATTCGACAGGCCCCACGGGGGGTCGGACATAAACCCCGCGATCATGCTCGATCTGAGCTGCGACGCGGTTCCCGTTATCGAGAAGCATGGCACGACGGATACCCAACCCAGGCTGGCGGTTATACCCATCCAGACCGGGAGGGAACTGCAACCCCTGAAGTTGACCTTCGGGCACTTTGCCCGACATGTCAGAGCCAGGAATAATTGCCATTATTGATCGCTCCGATTGGCAGAACGGGATCTAACTCTAATATTAGCAGGACTATTATTTAGAGGATTGTGATCTTTATGATCAACCTCTTTTCCGTCCCCTTTTTGTACGCGACCCTCTTTTTCTAGGTGACGGCGAGCTTTATTTCGAGCAGCTCGCCGTTTAATCTGTTCGGGCTCACCGTGGTAGGCGTCGTATTCTCTGCGGTAATCCCGATCAGCCATAGTTTATTTTCCTCTAACCAATTGTAGGTACAGGGAATAACCACGGCTTACCAAATCGCACATCAGAGGGATCAAGCCGAAACCAGTCGCGCACAAACTCCGCCAGATCTTTTTGGTAGCGGAGAAATAGCCCTGTATAACAGTAATCTGCGGGGGAATAAAACTCATACAGTTCTTCTAAGAAATCAGCTTTAGATTGCTCCCATTGAGTATCCCAGGTCGTCAGAATATTTTCGAGATCGAAGCCCATAAAACAATGAATTTAGAAGTGAGACCAGATCAAATTTTAGCTTTGATGTACCAACCCGAACCGGGTCCTTCTACCATCCAACGGGGTGCAAGATTTTTCTTTGAATAGAACAGCTTTGCACCATTTGTGTTGATATACGTGCCTTGAATCAAATCAAGGTCGCCGTAGGGGTCGTTAACGATGTAACTCTTATTGTCTTCGGAGCGTCCGATTACGATCAACCAATGGCCGCCTCCCGTGGGGTTGTCCACGTGGCCTTTATGGAGGATTCCGATGGGTACAGGAATACCTGAATTCAGTTGGGAGTCAATGTCCGCCCATCCACCGTTTTGTTTAAATTCGGCATAGAGACCGTAAGACTCAAGAGCTGCGATCTGAGCAGCGGGTGATGTCGTATCCCCACGGCGGAAAACACTGTTTATATACTCATCATCGTTTTTTATGCTTTTGGGTTTTAAATATTTCAATAACATTGCACACGAACTTGAAAAACAAGTCCGCAGAGGATCCCGTGCGTTATCTCTCTGAGAGAAGTAAGGAACGTCTAAAACTGTTTTTTTTGAAGTATCAAGAGGAATCGGTTCGTCAGAAACTTTGGGGTCGTTAATTATTTTCCAGTGTTCAGGAAAAATCCACCAGGGTTTGTCTGGTTGAGCTTCTAAAACAACTCTATAGTGAGTCTCACCAGGGACCATCGTTATGGTGTTCCATATGTGCGCTGAATTTTTAGGTACATATAATTTCTCTTCTGCGAATAAAGCCTGCGCTTGTACAGGTCTGCGTTTTAACCACGTTTCCTGTTGAGCGACGATGGAGTGGGCCAAAGCAGACTTTATGGGCTTGGTTAAAAATAGCGATTTTTCTGCCTCGCGGCGCCGTTTTAACCCTTCGCTAATTTTTCCGTCGCCAATCTTGACCCACTTCAAAAACTCAGACGCCGCAATGGTTTTGTCGGATTTGTCATTTATAAGTTTTAGAAGGGTAGAGGTCCGAAAAGCATTTGGCCCGACATTAAAACTAAAACTTACTAAAGCATCAAATTCGTTCTGATTTACCCTCACTTTTAAAGAGTCGTTAACGACTTGCTCAAAATACGCCAAATCGTGCCGAAGTAACTCCTCGGCAGCTTCTCTACTAATTGTTAATTCAGGTCCGATTTCAGGGCCAGTTGAGCCGTAACCTACAGTCCAGATACCCGCTTGATCTTGATATGAGTTTAGGCGTAAACCTTCAAAGCTTTTGATGAAATCGATTCCCTTTTGAGATATTTTCATCAGGTGCTTGTCACGTCCACGCCGATGCGATACTCAGCTCCGCTACGCCCTTTCAGCTGAATGTAGGTGTAATAAGTCCCGGAGCTGTTGATGGTGGTGTTGGAAACAGAATTATTGCGGCTGCTAAATTTAGAAGGCTTGGCATTTAATACTTCGGTGCCGGAAGAGTTGAGAACAACCACATTGCCGCAGGAGTTTTGATCCCGAATGTTGACGCGCAGAATGCCCGTGGCATTGACAGTCAGTTGGTAATAATCAGAAATACCGTAGATACCATCCGCTGCGTACTCCCGACTTTGAGCGCTCACAACAACCACGCCGCTAGCGTTGAGGGTCCGTCGTTGATCAAAATGCGTCGAATAAACACGACGCGAATCATCGGTCAAACCGCTATTTACGACTGTATTCAGCTCTAAATTTTTAGTAAATTCCGACATGTAAGGAGCTGTTAGATAGCTTTATTTTAAGACAAAATTTAATACCAGATAGAGATCAAAGCCGATTAAAATTAATTTAGTTAAAGATTAGCAGTGGGCCTCGAAGCGCTAGCCGCAGTACTTGCAACAGTTGTCGGCGTTTTTACGTGGTCTCATCAGCAACGTCAAAATGTACTGAACGATCGTTTTAATTCTATTAAACGGCGATTAGACGTTATTGAGCAAGATATAAATAATTTTCCGAGGGTTTACGCCTCAAAAGCAGACTTGAATTCCGGGCTCTCAGAAATTAAGGATCGCCTTAATCACATTAACGATAAATTAGATCAATTAATACTTAGTAAAATAAATGAAAAGTTCTAAATATAATTTTTGGCTAGCAATTACGTTTGAAGTACTAAACGCTCTGTGCCAAGAATTTAAAAGTTTAAGAAAAAATAAGCTAATAAAATTAATTTTAAATTACTGCAGACACGATTGGATTCTTTGGCGAGTTGAGTCAACTTTAAAAGACGTAGACAAACAGGTCGAACAAATAAAAAAGCAATGGGAGGCCGAAGAGCCTCCGAAATACTCAGTAATCGAGCACGAGCCAGATGGATCCAAGGCTCAAGAACTACTCGGTGGGGCCATCGAAATACGAAGTAATTTTCGAAGAGATTAATTAAACTAAATTAGAGCTAATAAGCTGTTATGGATCAATTACTCGCCCACGTTCAGCAGCTGCTGACGATTCTGTTTGCAATTCACGCTCTGGCCCTTGCGATCGTCAACCTAACTCCTACCCCAAAAGATGACGCAGCAGTCGCCAAATACTATCGCGTGCTGGAGATCTTAGCCGGTATCGTCACTCGGCTCGCTAAGCGGTAATTCATTTACGTCTTTGTTTTGTGCCGGGAGTTTAAACGGCTCTCGGCACGCTTCTTCGTATTCACGTGCGGCTATATTTTGTTCATGGTTATAGCTCAACCATTTCCAAATAGCTAATTCTCTCTCATCGTTCCAAAATGTTTGGGAACGAAACCATATAAACCAGCACTCATCTGATTTTTGGAGGTTGCAGGTCGGACAACAAGCTAATAAATTACCTCTTTTTGTTCCTCCTCCTTTAGCTCTAGCTACAATGTGATCAAGTGTGTAGGCTCTATCTGAACCGCAATAAGCGCATGTATTATTCCAAGCGTCTAAAATACCTTTTCGAAAGCGTTTTCTAGCAATGCGTCTTTGTAGACATTGAAGATTAAATATCAGCTCCGACTCGCTCACAAAAATGTGCGCGGGATTTAAGTTATTTTAGCTTTATATACTACACATTAGTTTTACTTAAGGATTTTGGTGTTGAACGATCTATTACAGAAAGACTATGACCCTTTGCATCAAAAACAGAAGCTAAATGACTACACGCTAATTCGGGATCTGTTGTAAAGCCGCAAGTGAAAGCGTCGATCGCTGCAAAACCAAATTCGGGCCAAGTATGAATAGAGATATGAGACTCAGCTAACAAAGCAAAACCAGTTATTCCCTGGGGATCAAAAGAATGTGTACGAACATCAATTAAAGTAGCTTTTGCTTGCTCTACTGCTTCTATAAGAGCTCCGCGAACAAAGGCTTCGTCATTCAATTTCTCTGCATTTGCGTTATACAACTCTGCAACACAGTGTTTACATTCCAACGAAATAAACCCAAAGCGACAGTTTATTTTAATTCCAATGATGCACTATTTCGATCAAACATAAAAGCCACGGAAGTTCGAAGTTCATCTGCATTGATGTTCGGACTTTTTCCGCAGTGATCAAATTCACTAGCAAAAATAACAGCAGTGTTAGGTACGTAAGTAACATATTTATATTCATTTAGTTGATGATCATAAAAACAAAATTCACCTCCCCAATATGTGCTCCATTCTGTATTTGTAAATATGACACAAGTTATAGAAGAAGTATCATTTTTATGCGGAACATCAATGTGAAAATTACTTTCTTGTCCAAAAAATTGACCATTAACATGCCATCTCCTTAAAGGACCTAACCCTTTATAAAATTTTTTAAGTTTTAATCGAACATAACTTGCGACACTCAAATAGATAAACGGATTGGATGTTTTAATACTTAAACTTACGCGAGAAGAATAAAAATTATTTTTGATGTCTTCCGCCGTATCTCTGTTGTTAGCCTGCCAACCAGCATAAAAAATTTCATCAAAAAGGAGCGCAAAATTATGCTGGTTTAAAAAATTAGGAACAACAATCAAACTCACAATTGGGTCGCCCCCGTAATCCATCCCGTCATTATGTATTTAATTTGTGTTTTTACGGGATTTCCTTTGTGTATGTGAGTATAAAAAGAAGGCCAAACAAGAAGTTTACCTTTTTCAGGTTGGATAGATTTTTTCTGATGAAAAAATTCTGTGTAGCCTTCGTCTAAAGTATTTAAATAAAGCATCCAAGCGGCCACGCGGGAAACAGCTTGCTCAGAGCTCAAAGAATGTTCGCAATGCCAGCTATTAAAATGACCATTTGGGGGTTCGTATTTTTGAAGATTGAACCAAGGATAAATTTGGTAGTGATCAAACCCTCGTGAATGAAACAGTTTAAAATAATCAGTCTGTACTACATCCCAGATAAAATTAAGTATTTCCGTGAAAAACCGTTGTTCTTCTAGAAACTCATCAGATATATAACATGAAATGTCTGTCGTAACTTTAGACGGAATTACTTTTCGCTCGCCGGAAGTGGTGAACATAGCCCCTTGACATTGGTGCTCTTTATTTTCATTAAAAAAATTTATAGCCTTGTCACATAAGGTTAAGTCAGTAAGATAATACTGTTTAATTCCGTCATCAAAATCCATGGCTGTTTTTAAAAAGTTTTTAGAAAAAGATGAAGCAAAACAAATTAGAGAGTGGTTGGAACAAGATGAGGAAGGCTGGAGTACTAAACCTATTACAGGGCCGTCAAATCCCAGCATCAAACACTGTCAAGAGTATACAGGTGAATTTTTAGGTGCGATACAAAATTTAATATTTGAGAGGTTGGATCAGACTCGCTCTTGGATACAGTACGTAGTTTACCCTAAAGCAACTTCAGCCATAATAATTAACCGTTACCGACAGGGGAATTTTTATAGAGAGCATTTAGATGTAAACTCTAATTCAAATTTAGGTGCATTTCATTATTCTTCAACGCTGTTTATAAGCGAAACAACAGATTATGAAAACGGTGAATTAGTATTAACTAAAGACGACGAAGAGATTTTTTATAAACTTCCGTCTGGAGACTTACTAACATATCCAACAGGAACACCTCATAAAGTTGAAGATATAACAAAAGGAATACGTTATTCGATTGTATTCTGGACAGAAAGCTATATTAAAGAACAAAAAGATAGAGAGTTACTAAGAGAGCTATTTAAAGGTTTAGACGCGTTTGATGTTGTGACTCACGGTGTGCACCGTACGAAACTAGAAGATCTCGGAAGGGCAAGAAGACTATTCGAAAATATCGGAGAAGCTATAATTTCCAAGTACGATGTTTTCCGTTACGAAAAACGCAATGAAGACTAAAGTAAAACTCGATCTAGCTGTTTATGAACAGGTCATTAGTCTAGATTTATGCAAAACGTTACGGTGTTATATAACTTCAAACTTCAAAAATAAAAAAACTTATGATTTTCTGTCTAAAACTTTAACTTATTTTGTTTACGACTACATACTAGCTAACAAAGATAAAAACCTTGAGATAACAAAAACAAGTTTAATGTTCTTAGAAGGAAAAAAAGTCTTAGAAAAAAACAAGAATTATCTCCTTTTATATCTGGGTTCTGACATTAATTCACAAACAAACGGAGCATTAATAAATTTTTCAAAAGTAGACTACGCCGACGCAAATGCGATACTACAAATTACTGAAAACAAGGAAGATAATCTTGAAAACCATTTCAAAACATGTCATGTACACCTTACCGGAATAATAAATGTCTCAAATAACACCCAAAAAGTTTGGTTAAATTTCTCTGATCCGGCTCAAAAACACTGTTTTGCAGTTATGGAATATAAAGATCATGGTGAAGATTTAACCTATTTCCCAGGGGAAAACGAATTTTTCCCTTTTCTCATATCCAAACCAACACGGACTAATCACTTTCCTGCCGTAGACTTTCCGAGCTCCGTGTATAAATAATTGATTTGAAGGAAAAATAACAGTAGAGTTCTGTCTAATAGGCAAAGTTAGATTTAAACGAGGAAAATAAAGTTCTCCGCCTATAAAATTATCGTTAAAGTATGTAATTGTCGTAAATAAACGTTTTGTAGAGTCAAAAGTCACCGCATCTACATGTGGTGTATAACCTTTTTGATTCTCATAATAAACAAAACTTTGCTCAGATTGAAAATCAGCGTTATCTAAAATAAATCCATGCTTATTAATATAAATATTTAAAAGATTCCGAACAGATTTTAAAATTGTTTCAGTGATTAATTTAGAACAACTAGGGAGCTGCATAAAATAAGCATCCCGTACCTTTGAATCAACCACATAATCAATTCCCACGCTGGCTTGTTTTTTCTCGTTAAAATTTTGAAAGTTAACTAAGTCTAAAAAAGAAGTAAGAATGTCGTCAGACAAGACATCGGTAAACGTTGACACATAGGACTGTAAAGGTTTTGTATTTTCTTCAAGGGATTCTAAAAAACTTTTAAACATAAAATTAAAATAAACGCAATAAAATAACCAGAGGCGTAGAGGTAAAGTTAGTTAAAAAATTACTATTGAAATTTCCGGGAACTAACTTACCGGCACCTGGAGGTATTTCTGTATCAGGATTATATGAAAAAACTAAAGGTTCGCTAGAAAAGTTAAGACACATCGAATACCTAGTTTCGCAAATATTTTCATTTAACCAATTAATATCAGTAACAAAAAGTATATTCTTTACAAACGAGAGATCCTCTAAAGTTAAGTATATTTCTTTATACCTAATTAAATATTTCCAAGCAATATAAAAAATAGAATCGAGTTCTTCTTCAAAATCAGAAGCCTCTATATCCTCTTTTTGTAACAGAGTATCTTTTGACTCTAAATTATCCGTAAAATAAGACCGTAAAAAACTCGATAGACTTTCGTCTAAAGTAAAAATATTACCTTCTGAAGAGGGAATATCAGGTTTAAGTTCAATATTCAAATTTTTTTTATATTTAACCCCTCTATAATTTTCAATTAAAAAATTAGACATGTTTAAACATAAGATCTAGGGGGCTGCGATTTTAAATTGTAAATTTTAGTGTAATTGTATAAACGTAAAGCGTCTGTGTTTTGCTGCTCATCTTGTTGAACAGCAAGATCGTAGGTTTCAAATTTAGATAAAAGTTCATCAATGGAAGAGTCCTGATAATTAATTGAAGAAAGTTCAGAAATCTCCTCAAAGTAACCTTTATACTGCTCTTCAACCATCGGGCGCATGGCTGGCGGCAAACTCGGATCTAAAACTTCGTTTCTTGCTTCTTTAATGTATGCCCGAATTGCGTTTATTAAACAAGTTCGATGCTCTTCGAAAATAGCCTTACGCGTTTCGTAAGATTTAACAAGAGGGGTCCATTTCTCATCGTCCACGTCCCAGTCAATGAGACAGTAGAGGAAATTAACAGTCGGTTGGGGAGGGGCTTCTTTCCACCCTATTGATTCAAAAAACTCTGAAGTTAAAGGGAGAGGGACAGTGTATATTTGTCCGTCAACCCCCTTTACTTCTTTTTGAGGTGGGACAGGTTTAGTGCCGGGTAAATACCACATTTATTTAATCCTTAATACATAATCGACAATAAAAGTCATTGGTCGTAAATCTGAGCTTGTTTCTACTATACCAAGTCCACTGGCTGCCGTGGTGCCTAAAAAACCAGAAGCTGAGGTATTTGTTAAAGCAAAGTTAGGGCAGTTCGGGGGTCGAAGAGCCGGCTGACCTCCGGCGTACCAAAAATTAGCAAAAGTAGTAGGAGTATAATGTGTATGACTACTAAGGCATTTAGTTTGAACAGTGCCGGGACCGGAATCTAATGTAGGTGTACCTGGAATTGTTCGAATGGAAGGATCAGGATCACCATTTGACCCTAAATTATCCCCCCTAATAAAAGCACCTCTGAAGTCAGGTATTCGAAAATAACCTGCTGTCGTGCTAAGAGTATTAAATCTGTTGCCGATAGTTGAATATAATTCTGAATACGTGGATTGCAAAAGCTCTCGCCCATCAGGACGAACAAAAACACGGCCTAAATAGTCGGTAATAATTGAACCTTGGGTATCCCACCCAATAGGTGTAATCGAACTAATAATCATGCTACTTTTATCAAATAAGTAACAGACGCATTATAAGGTCTTATTTCATTACCTGGACCGATAGAAAAAGCAGCCGAGGTCATGCCGCCGGCTCCGGGACCTCCAACAGCTTGAGCGTTAATGTTAGATGGTTCACCTCGGTATAGGTTTTGTTGTGACCCTGGGCCCTGAGCGAAGTCTGTTCCTCTAGCAGGTAGCGTATGGTAATGATACCCTATAGAGGGTCCTGTTGAAGAAGATAAGGTGCCGCTAGAAAGTACAGTGTTATCAGTAAAACCTAAAAATCTACCTCGAAGATCAGGAAGCGTAGTTTGACTGGTAGCGGCAAACCATTTTGGATAACTTGCAACATCTATAGACTGTCCACTAGCGACAAGTAAATTAGGATTATTTGTTAAAAATGTAGCTAATGTATTACTAGGAACTAAACTCATAATAACTGTGCCTATAGGCAGTTCAGCTCCAGAATCTTGATTTCCGATCCAAGCTTTAAGTCGTTGAGAGACAGGGTGTTGTTCATTATTTCCCGCATTATCAAAAGTATTAGGGCTCTGTGGGAACTGAGGGTTTCGAGTTTGGTTGACAGGACTATTACCAGGCCAGCCCGTTGTCGTAGGGTTGTTATAGGCATGTGTATGCCTATCCAGGGAATATTTTAAACGTGTACCAACTCCTGAATAAGTAGGGCCTGCGTCTAAGCCACAGGTATATCGAGGATTACTGCTTAAATCAGGAACGTTAAAAGTGTTTGTTCCATCTCCTGCGCCCCAATTAACGCCAATGCGGTTGTACAGCGTAGAGTACGTGGTTCGGCTTAATGCTACACCGCTAGAACAAGGACTGAGACTGGGCGCACATTCAGTAAAAGAAGCGTCAGTCTGTAATGTATAAACTGGATAAATAGCACCAGCTAAAACAATATTTTGAGTGTCTTGCTCAAGAGAGAAAGAAGATGCAAGTTTAACGCCACCTGTTGTGGGTCGAACTAACGGATAAGGAGGAACTTTACCCCGTTCAAATCGATTTGCCATGATCAGGAGTTCACTTCGTACAGACTAGCAAAAATACTGATACCACTTGCAAGTGAACTTCTGGCTTGTAAAGTTTGCCCAGAAACTAAAACTAATCTGTTTGAAATAAAATCAGTCGATTCTCCCGCACCTACCTGATTCACTTTTGTTATATAAGTATTACCTCGAGTGCCGCTAACTAAAATATCGCAGTTTGCAGCTAATGCCTGCGGAGTAGATGCGTATAAACTTATAACCAAATAACTTGCATTTGGATCCTGAAACACCACGGTGTTGTTTGTGGTGTTAAGGTCAACTCCGCTAGCGACAAACCTAGCCATCGATTAAGTCCTTTGATACCGTAATTGTAGCAAACTACCGAAGTTTTAATTTAAAAGCTAACGATACCCGTAAGGGATGCCAGGGCCTTGAAAAACTAAAAGCCTTATGATCCAGTGTAGCAGGAAATAAAACACCCCTATTGTATTTCGGAGCGATTATTACTTCGTTTTCTTCTTCTTTAAAAAGAGTAAATCCGCCCATCTCGGGCTTGTAGTTTTTTGTGCAGTAAAGCAAAAAAGTCATAGCTTCATCCAAAGACGAATCTTTGTGTAAGCTGGCATCTTGTGAAAAAGTTTGACCGTTAAAATAAGGTCTCGGCTCACACAACCAAACAAATTCTTTTCCAGAAAGTTTTTCAATTTTATTTAAGAGTCTTCGTGAATAAAAACTATCGGAAGGCGTATCAATGCGCCAAAATTTTATGTCTTGAGGATCATCAGTTTCAATCGATGTGGCACTTCCATTCCACGTTGGGAGGCTTAAATCATAAGTAATTCTGTCTGATTCCTCTTCATCTAAAAAATTCTCATAAATTTGTATACGGTCTAAAAGGGCCATCTTTTGAAAAGAAACAAAAGTATAGTAAGCGGTAGTGTAGACACGCTTCAACTAAAGTCGTAATTAACGAAACTATTCTTTTATTAATACAAAGTGCTACCTTTTTTCTATACCGCACAAAATTTTCTCAGTTCACAAGAGTGTGGGTGCCTTATAGAGCTGTTTGAAAACAATAGAAACAAACATAAAATATGGAGAAACACTATAATACTTAAAATAAATGACTGTACACTATTTGAATTAATAAGTAAAGAGATACAGGAGAAGTTTTTAATTGAGCCTAACTATTTTGAGATAGTAAAATGGCCCGTAGGGTCGTACATGACATATCATGTAGACGGAAAAATAAACAAAAGTAATAATTTTGCTTCTATAACTTATTTAAACACTGACTATCAAGGAGGCGAAACAGTCGTTGAAAATATAAAAGTAATACCCGAAATAGGTAAAACAATATGTTTTGAAGGATCAAAATATAAACATAAAGTCAATAAAGTAGAAAATAACTCTAGATATACACTAGCCGTTTGGTATAAAATTATAAGTCAGAAATAGTTTTTTGCTTTATTTGGATAAAAATTAAGTTATGGCAAAAATATCACTAAATGAAGCACCCCCTGCTGCAGGTGGTTGTGCAATAAAAGCAGCACCGCTAAAAGTTAGGACACTACCAGCTGAAATAGATCCATAACTTCCCACGGTTACTCCGCTAAGGTTACCAAGACCTGTATCTTGTATTCTTTTTAAAGCGGCATTACCTGAACTAAGAGCAGCAGTTCCAGAACTTAAAGCTGAACTCGCGACACTTAAAGCTGCGTTACCGCTAGCAGCCGCTGAGCCGTCTAAACCTAATCCACTAGCACCGGCGGTGAAAATAAGACCGCTTGGGTTTGCTGCTAGAACAACATCAAATCTAAAATTACTTCCGACTCCTCCGCCACCGGCGAGGCCGCTGCCCGCAGTTGCAATACTCGAAACGGCAGCACCTTCAATAGTGTCTCCCGGAGGCAACTGAGATGAAAGTCCACTGATAATTACAAGAGGCTTCCGAAGAACCATTGATTTCTGCGTCACATATCAGTATTTCTATAATAAAGCGTTAAAAGGTGTTCTGACATGACAAGTGTTTTGATGAGTGAAGATCTAAAAAATTTTAAAGAAAACAAGTGCTCAATAGTAAAAAATATTATATCAGACGATCTTTTAAACTACTTAAATGTTGCTGTGGAGTTGGATGCAATTCGAGAGCGAACTAACGCAACACAAGTTGTAGGATCAAAGGAAATGTACAATATATTATCAATTAACATAGTGAATCAAATAATCCGAGCCAAGATAAAAGATGCGCTGAAGTTAGACACTTTATACTCGACTTACACTTTTTACCGAAAATATTACAAAGGGCAGGAACTGATGGTACACACTGACCGTCCATCATGTGAAATAAGTTTGTCCTTGTGTTTAAATATGGCGGATAAAACAAAACCCTGGTCTATTTTCTTTAAAAATAACGACCATGAAATCACATACGAAGCAAAACCGTCTGTTGGAGACGGTGTTTTGTACTTAGGTTGTGAGCTGCCTCACTGGAGAGAAAAATGCGAACAAAAATGGGTAAAACAGATATTTTTTCATTACTCAACAAACGCCGAACTTGAGTTCGACAACTTTAACTTTCAAAAACCAGAAGAGGATATCCTTAGAAGCAACTTTATAAAACATATATTAGAACAACTGTAATCAATCATATAACACAGTAACCGGCTGGATCTCAACCTCAAGCTCAGTGGTGCTCACAGCCTGCCCCACGGGGGCAACTACCTGGTACTGATATGTCCCAGAATTCGAAATCTCACCTGAAGCGGTGCTGTAACGGGTCACCTGACCGGGATACTTCGACAAATAGTAAAACTGACCGGGGACGAGAGCGACCTCAGCCGTAATGTTGGCGGAACTCAGGACCACAATACTGTCCAGGTTCACAGCCACGGTGTTGCCGCTGTTAGCCGCTGCAGCGGTGGCGCCAATGACGCCGTAACGATCCGCAGCCAAGCCACTCAGAGCGCTTGCCCTGAACACAGAGGTGCCGCTGACGTAGACAAAATCGCCCTGAACCAGATTTTCACCGGCGGTAAAATTCTCAGTAGGCGAAAGTTGGGTTGTGACACCCGCGCCGTTCACCAAAAAAACCGTGGTGCCGCCGCCAGAAGCAAAAGACGTATACTTCCGATTGAAAATCGCCCGGTCAGTCATTTATCCCTGTCGGC
>Ga0194115_10001664_pt1 | contig 27788 bp, 17 predicted proteins | sample TA2MahsurfametaG_3_FD_148656 | JGI IMG/M metagenome (GOLD analysis project Ga0194115, IMG submission 148656) | Freshwater microbial communities from Lake Tanganyika, Tanzania - TA2015002 Mahale S4 surface | ecosystem: Environmental > Aquatic > Freshwater > Lake | place: Tanzania: Lake... | reverse complement strand
ATTGATGTGATTTTGATAACTCTATAAGTTCTTCAACGGAAGCCCCAGGTATCATATACGGAACGTGAATAACTAGCGTATTTTCATCTTCCTCAATAGGATTACTGAGCATTACTGGTGCAATATGTTCGCTACGTTTTAAGGTAGGATCTATTTCAAGCAACCCTCCTTCATAGTACTGCGATTCTGATAGTTCAATGGTGAGTGTTAACTTTCTACCACTCCATATAGTATTTCCATCAGGATATAATGGGTCATCTGAATGCCATCCGAACCCTTGTTCACCAGCTTTATACCTGGCTACTTGAATATCGAAAGATTCAATATTAGCTTGAAAATTATCATTATTTAATGTATCTATATTATTTTTTATATGATTATATAGATCATTCGGTATATCTGCCTGCTTTAAAAAGCATACCGCACCTCCCCTATGCGCAGGTTCATAGTACGTAGAGCCGGAATCGCTACGCACACCAGCTCTTTTAAAACCTTTAGTATTTGCTATACCTACTATTTCTCTACACTGAGAAGGAGATAAAAAATCAGGCATTCTAACAATCATAGCTATATCTCAAATGTGATTTATTTTTTAGTCCACGTAGTATAATCAAAGTCTTTGTCAGTAGCCCAAGCACTTACTAAGAAGTCATTACAGAAGTGTGAGTGAGAGCCATCAGTTACTAGGGAGTAAACTAGATCATCTGATTTGAACGTATCATTAATATCGATAGACGTGACTTCTTCGTATCCATTCTGAGTAACGATAGTCATACCTAGTGCAAGCTTAGTAGTAATGGTACCGTTTATGAACTTAGTATTATATTTTACACCTGTATTGTTATTATTATCGATGACGATTTCAACGTAGCCAGGAGTATCTGCAGAGTCAATATCAATAGCAGCCCATCCATTAGTTGTCCAGTGCTTGTGACCTAGAGATGTATAATGTTTACCATTAATAACCGCCATTATTGGATTACTACCCATAGCTACCTTGTGGTAACCGAGTACTGTATTAATATGGCCAAACCCGCCCAGTACTCTGTCACCTACAAGAATTTCATCTATACGCTTGAAGCTACCATCCCACATGGTAACGAGAGCATCAGGAGTGAAGCATCCCTGTGGCGGGGGTCCATATTGATAGGTCCTAACTAGTTGTAACGTAGCGCCGCTAGTTTGAATATGCGTATTAGTCAGAGTAGACCCAGTACCATGATTAAATCCTACAAATACGTCAACGTTCTGTACACTCATTCTAGACGCACTAAAAGTACCAGCGTTTATGTTATCGGCGTTTCGGTAAAAGCTAGCTGCCTGTCCATTAAGATTAGTAGCATTAGTTGCATTCGTGGCATTAGTTGCATTTGTTACTGTTACTCCAGCAATAAAGGCAGTGTTTACATGTACCCCGGTTGCGTTAGCAACAATACCAGAGTTGGCTAGTACTGATAGTGAGCCAGAAGTAGTTACTGTACCGGTTAGACCACTACCCCCTGTTACGGATGTAACGGCTGTTTGAAAGCTCTGATCACCACGTAAAAAAGTAGTTGAGCTAGCTGTACCAGAGCCTAATCTTGCGGTAGGAACAGTACCGGTAGCTAGATTGGTTGCATTTGTATAATAAGCAGGCAGCTGTCCACCGAGGTAAGAAGCATTATTACTAGTTCCTGTAAATACAGTGGAGTTAACAGTAGATCTAACCGTACTATTACCTATACCGATACTAGTAGAATTAATAGCAGTATTATCGGTAGAAGTGCCAAAGTTAAACGTACCAGTAATATTATCACCAGTAATACTAGCAGGAGTATAGCCCAGAGCGGATGTTACATCACCGCTAGAAATAAAGGCTCCACCAGTTACACGACCTTTAGTGTCGACAGTTACTTTCGTATATTGACCTGCACTAACACCAGTGCTAGATAATAAAGCTGAAAGAGCTACATCGCCAGAGCCGTTAAAAGAAATACCAGTAGCAGTAACGTCCGTACCTGTAATAGAGAATGTTCTACTAGTCGTTAAAGTATTAGCAGTATTTGCTCTACCAGAATAAGAAGTACTATTGATAGTTGCTCCGTTAACGTTTATTTCATTATTAGAAATAGTTACATTAGCGGCTGTATTGCCCACCTTTATTTGAGCTGTAGTTAGGGTAACATTGGCTCCCACATTAATACTTGTAGCATTCGCGGTAGTGGTATTCATACCACCGTTAAGGTTAGCTAAACCAGTTATACCAACGCCAGTGGCAGAAATAGAAGAGTTTTGGGTTGAGTTTCCTACTGAAATGCTACTTGGAGATATACTTACATTTGCACCTACATTTATAGCTACGGAAGCATTAGCAGTAGTGGTATTCATTCCACCACTTAAAGTAGATAAGCCGCTAACCCCAAATGTATTAGAGAATGATACAGTATTGAGCACGGCTAAGGAACCATCTGTATCTATGCTAGTAGCGCTAATAGTGGTATTAACCGTACTATTGCCTACTTTGAACGAAGTAGTATTAACACTAACATTACTACCTACGTTAAGAGCTGTTGTAATAGTAGCAGTAGCGGGCAATCTGGCAGTGTCAATAGTGCCGGTTAAATTAGTGGCGTCTACGTAATAAGATGGTAGCTGACCACCGAGATAAGAAGCATTATTACTAGTGCCTGAAAATACAGAAGAATTAACTGTTGTATTTACAGTACTATTACCAATAGATAGAAAACCCGTATTAATAGTTACGTTACTACCAACAGTAATGGTATTACTTGTGGTAACTTTGTTAGTAATTAATTCGAACGAATATACATTATTAAATTTACTAGTTGTATTACCTAACGCGTATGTGTTTGATACTGTGGGTACGATACTACCAGCTGCGTCAAGCTGTGCTGATATTGTAAAAGTACCGTCTACTGTTAAACTACCTGAAATATAACCGTTATCGGCACGGATATGTGTAGCGTTTGAGTAGGTGTTACCAATCATAATAGCATTGGCGGATAGGTTAGCCGTTACACCGCTCGTAGCATTAGTAATAGAGATAGCAGTAGTATTAATCGATAAATTAGCACCAACATTAACTAATGTCGCATTAGCTGTAGTAGTGTTCATACCACCGTTAAGGTTAGCTAAACCAGAAGTTGTAATGGAATTACTTAAAGTTATTCCAGCAGAAGTAATTACTGAATTAACTGTACTATTACCGACAAAAAACGCAGTGGTATTAGCTATTAAATCAGCCCCTACATTTAGTGCAACTGAAGCATTAGCAGTGGTAGTATTAATACCACCATTAAGTGCTGTAAGACCGGTAACGGTTAAAGTGTTTGCAAATGAAACAGTGTTAAGAACAGCTAGACTACCATCAGTATCGATGCTTGAAGAACTAATAACGGTGTTAACCGTGCTATTGCCTACCTTAAATGCGGCAGTATTAATACTTACATTAGCACCAACATTAACAGCTGTAGTGGAGTTAGCCGTTGTTGTGTTCATACCACCGTTAAGAGTAGTCAAACCCGTTGTTGTTAGCGTATTTGATAAAACGGTAGCACCGGAAATAGTTGCTGTATTGGTTACAGATAGGTTAGATGAGATAGTAAGCGTATCAGAGGTAGCTACGTTACCGCCTCTTATCTCCGTTGTAGCAAACAAAGTATTAGCGCCAAATCTACCTATAACTGTACCGTTACCAGTGGAGCTATTACCAGTTGCAGTACCATCTACCGTTACAGCATGATTAGTTGTTATATGTGCAAGAGAATTAGTCTTAGCTACCCATGTACCAAAGGTATCAGAAGTAATGTCTAAGTTAGCTACAGGTATTGTCATTATTTGCTCTCTAGAAACTTTCTAAGTAATTGCTTAATTTCACTAACATCGTTTCTAAGATCGTTTACTTCAGCTATCATATTATCCAAAGTACGTTCTCTATCTCTACGAGCTTTATACGCAACAAGCCCGTCATTATCGATATTTAGTACAGCTTTTGACGTACTATCGCGAACAACGTCTCTACGGTCTTGAACTTTTATATACATTTTAAATCTGCAATGCAATAGCACGCATATCTGAGATGCGCGGAATTAAATGAGTGCCATCCGAAGTCATTACGATCTTGATAGCAAAGTTTTTGAAGTTATCAACTGGTGCACCCGCTAATGTATGGTATCTAATAATATTAGAGTTATTAGAGTTTCTACTGGCAGTCTTCACATTAGCGATATTAGCTGCTGTGTTGGCGGGTAGTCTATATCTAAACTCAGTATTTTCATTAGTAGATACCTTACTAGTTACAGTACTTGAATCGGTAACTTGCTCCATCAATGACCAATACTTGTCATCGAAAGATTCTGAATCTTCAGCACCTAATACCTTAGCATATACGTAAATTTCTGTATTTGCAGGCTTACTAGCTGTAAGATATACTTCAAGATCTTCTGCGTCTTGACCTTCTGCCAGTACTACTTTTCTACTAATATACTTACTTGTGACGTGTGTGTTACCACCAGGGAATGTTTCGTTATTAGCAATAAGAGTATTACCAGTTGAAATATCATTCTTAATTACTAGAAGATTTTTCTTAAGATCACCAAACACTGGAGAAATTCTATTATCAAGAGTAACAATACTTGCTACTAATTCTACAGAGTTATTACCAGATGCACTAGTTATCTCATTAGATCTCGAGAGTACTCTGCGTTCAAAATCAACTAATTCAAGTTCAATATCATTTTGCACAGGTGTATCTAATGACTCTCTAGTAAAGCTATTTAAAGGAGTACCATTTAAAGTAAACTCAACAAAAGTACCAGGGGGTCTTGAAATAGAGAATTGCGGCACTACAACACTGTACGTAACATTATCTACGCTGACTAAGTTAGCACGCGCTCTACTTGATTTACCAATAATAAGAGTTTGTGTGTTACCGGTATTAAAATTAACTGTAGAGTTAGCTGTAGAATTTGTTATATACAAATCGTTTGTATCTGTATTTACGTACTCTACAAGGCCAGTAAACGCACCATTACCTGCTAGCTTACCAATAGTACCATTATTATCAACAAAAGAGATATTTGCACTTACTCTAATATTAGTGGTGTTTGGTAAGGCGGTAATTGTAGCGGTATCAGTTATGGTTTGCGTGTTTGAAGAAATGTAAATCGTTTCACCGACACTAAATGCTGATTGTGCATTAACAGTACTTACTATAATTGAATTTGATAGTGAAGCGTTAACAGTGGCCCCTGAAGTAACTGTAACTACAGCATTAGAAACAAATACTGTCTCGCCATCCAAGAAAGTACTCTTGAAGTTATTTGCTGACAAGAATTCTGTATTAGCAGATTTATAAGCGATTGAACCTGTCGAAGAGCTGAATTGTGCTCTATAGATAACACACTTTATATCTTCTTTGGTAAACGGAGTCCAGAGTCTATCTGTGGAAGATATTAAAAGATCGCCCATCCCATGATTTTTATAGATTGGGGCGTTTGTTGTAATGTCTGTACCACCAATAATTGAAACCCAGATCTTTGTATCTGTGTTATTGCCATCTGGTTTTACTACAAAGCAATATTGCTTATTGTTCTCTACAAATACGGGGGTATCGAAAGTAACAGTAGTTGCTAAAGAAGCATCAGAGCTTGTGTTAATGCTTCCTACAGCTAGTGACTTGGTGCCATATGGTAATATTCTAGGAGTTGGAAATCCGGTAGCTTCATCCACTTCGCGGAGTTCTACTGTTATTCCAAGCGATGAATGCTTCTGCTGAAAATATAAGTCAATCGCAGATATAAAGATACCTGCTATATTATTACCCTCATCAACAAGGAAGGTCTGCGCGATAGGGTCATCGCGCCCGCCATCATTCTCGATAGGAATCCAATCAACGCTAGTTTGAGTCGAGACGGCTGTTAGTGTTTGTTGTTGTTCACTTCTCGTCTGAGTAATGATAGGATTAGTTATATTAGCGCCGATATTGGCTTTTGTAATTGATATATTACTACCTGTATACGTAGTGGTAGCAAAAGATGAGATAGTATCTGAGCCGGTTATTAAATTATCAATATCTACTAACTTAAATACTCTATCACCTGCCTTAAATGTATTGGCGGGAATATAAAAAACACCGTATAGAGTGCCTACGCTATCAGATGTAAGAGTACTGCCTAGTTCTCCTACATCTTGTAAAGATGAGTTAGAAGTTTTGCAGTGGTTTGAAATATTTGTATCATCAAAGAATGGATAAAAAATAGTACTTGGCTTGAGACCGATAGCAGTAAATGTTACTCTACGCTGCCTTAAAAATGGCTGAACGGAAACATCTTGAACTACTTGACCATAACTAAATGTTTGCCTCGAAGTATTAAAAGAGCTGTTGATTACTTCTCTTACCTGATTGGTACTAACTGTTGTAGTAGCAGTTGTAGTAACAAAACCTTGCGCGAAAGAACTAGTAGTAGTATTGGATGTACTTGTATTAACAGTATTCCAGTTACCGAAGATAGTACCAAAGTACCCGGCATTAGCTAATGCTAGAATAGGTGCAGCTAGATCTACATCAAGATTAATATCTGGGCCTTGCTTAGTATCAGGAATATTATCGCCATCTGGTGTGAGAGAGATATTACCTTTCCAAACATATACTAGGGACTCAGCGCAATTTCTTGACTTAGCTGCGAAAGGCTGAGTAATAAACGGAGTGCTAGTATGGGTTAAGGTAATATTCTTACCGTACCTGGTAACGTTAGTTAGGGTCTTTTCATTTAATGGTATATAATTAGATTCAAACTTAGGTCTTAAAATACCTCTTTGAGTATCAAGTGACGCTTTAAATTCTGGACTCGTTGTTTCACTAATCTTGAAATCATTGAACGAGTCAACAAAAATACCATTTTTAAATCTATTGTTACCAGCTGTGTCAGTGATTAAAAGATTCTGCGTGTCTACCTCTAAAGCAGATAGTAACGTGTAGTATTCTAGATTCATAATTCTCTGCTCTAATACCCCAACATCACGCATAGTATATCTACGTTGCTGAAGTAGTGATGTTGTAATTAGATAATCGAATCTATTATAAGTCTTTGACTGCCCTTGTGTAAGAGAAGGAAAAGGGGGTATATTTACAATACCTAAAGTCATAGCACCATCTTGATCCTTAGGCGCTTTTGGTGATAGACTTGGAATACCATTTATAATGGTAGCTTTACCCTCTGGTGAAATAACTACCTTGTCTACACGTCCAAGATAAAAATTTAAATCTAACTGAATAGTAGAATCAGGTGTAGGTACTGTAATTATAGAAGCACTGAAGGTGTCTGAATTGGCAGGATTTATAGTAGCTGTTGTGTTAGAAGTAGCAATTGCATTGGCTGTATTTGAGAGCTGTGGTCTATAATCAATAGCATCTCTTAAATTAATTTTATTACCATTTAGGAACGTATAAACAGGAATATCTGCTGTGGTAACGGCTGTAGAGTTAGCAGTATTTGCGTCATCAATAGAATAAGAATCAACTGTAAAGTAACCATTACCAGTAGAAGTATCTGCTCTAAAGCAGTCAAATTCAACTAATAGGTAATCGTCAGTGCCTACAGTATGACCGCTGCCAGGTTTAATTTTAAGGTAGGAATGCCCGTAGAAAGCATCACGCTGTCCGCTATCAAGAATAAACTTACTTGCATTATTAGTATTAGTATTTGATAATGTAGTGCCTTGATAAACTGCACGTAACTTATAAACGTCTGGAACTCCTAGTGACCAGGGGCCTGTAGTAGTAGCATAGTGCGTGTTGGCTCTGATACCTACTAGAATATTTTTACTTACCAACTTAGAGGATGGGGCTGAGTTCTGTCTAGTTACATTATAAAATACCTCGGCATTGAATGTATTAGCGAAACCGATATTAATGTTAGCAGTAGCAGCAGTTACGATACCATTAGCGGTACTGGTTTTTAGACTAATTGGTCTACCTTTACTAATACCGGGTGCACTAGTATTTGATACAGGAATGATAATGAAATTATCTTCTTGAGCGGTGGAAATAGGACTACCTGTATCTGTAAATACAGTATTAGTACCGTCTGGACCGAAGCTTGCTACTCCATTAGTAAAAGTTACTTGCTTGGATTGTCTGGCCGTATATGTTCTATTCGATGTGTTTACTAATGCAGCACTACCTGTAGGGAATACTAGCGCTTCTAGATTATTATCAACAAGAGTGGCATTACCTCCTGATAGTACAACATCAGCTAATCCATTTGCAGAGGCATGCTGAACTACAACACTTCTTACGTCTTTGAAGTTATAGTTATTCGCCATATTAATATTGTAGAGGTACATCTTATATTGAGCAGTAGCAAGACCTGGTGTGCCTGAATCATATATGATAGAACGAATATATGCTGTACCTAATGTATTAGCAGGAAGAGTTGTACTTGAATATGTACCACTTGTAATAGCGGTAGCAGTTGCATTACAGAGATTGACCTTTACTAGACTTTCCGTGTCAAAAACGCCTACGTATTCATTAACAAGCACGTAATTGCCATATCCGGCTCCTACTACTTGGTCATCTGCTAGTTCAGTATCAGTACCCTTCTTTATTGGTAGGTTTCTCTTATTAGTAAGCTCTACTCTATATCCTTGAACGTAACCTAAACCTTTATCGATGGTTAAGTTATGGTGAGTATAATTGGAAGTATTTGCTTCTACGGATAATTCAAACGGATCAATGATATAATTACCACTCTCTTCGTATGTACGCTTAGCTAGCTGCCTGCCAAGTGAAGCATATTGAGGATCGGTACGAACAATAGCTGGTAACCCTGCTTCAAAATCTACAATAGAAAAGAAGCTGGTAGTATTAGAAGTAGATGAGTTGACGCTAGTATTGTCGGTAGCTCTAACAACAAGATTTGCTGTTAGTTTTAATCTATTTGCACCAGGTGCATTATAGTTGGGCGCGCCTAATGCATTATCAAGAAGATCTCCGTCTTCATCGGCTGTTATAATTGATTCAGTAGTTTTAAATCCAACCGAGACACCATTTGGCTGATTATTATACTTTGTAACGATAACATCTTGTGATACTACCCTAATAAAGAATCCTTTTTGAAATACAACGCCGTCAGAAACACCTACTGAATAACCTACACCTACTGCATTGACAGAGCTGTTTGCAATTGTCACGTTACCAAATAAAGTATTTGCTATAGTACGAATTTCGACAGCTTGAGTTGCATCAAACTTCTTCTGTGTAGTGCCGTTAGCGTATGTACCGGAATTTAAATACTTAATGTATAAGGTGTTAAGATCAGGTGCGGAAGCCTCAAACCCTGTTACTACGTTAGTAATGATAGCTTCTAGAGTAGTATTAGAGGAACGTACTGTTTTACCTAAGAAGTCGGTAATGTTAGTAATAGCAACACCATTACTATAATTATCTTGTATCTTGATATAATCTAATGAATCATCGAATCTAATAGCGCATCCTTCGATGATAGATCCTTCAATGAAGATATGTCTACCAAACTTCTCTACCTGATCTTGTAAGATAGTTTGAAGTTGAGTTAGTTCGCGCGCCTGTACAGCAGTTGAAGGTCTAAACAACACCCTATAAAAATTATTATTTGCATCAAAGTCGTCATAATAAGGAGGTGTGTTGAGATTAGTTTCTAAAGGCATCAGTACCCTCTAAGGTCTAGAACTTTATTACAAGATTAACAGATTCTCTACTCGTATCACTGCGAGTAACAGGGGATATATTCTCTATATATAGTACAGATCCCGTATCACGAACTAGCATTGGTTTAACTATAGTATTGGGATTACTAGAGTATCCTTGAGCGTTTGATGTTAGACCTATTATAACATTATTAGTACTCTCGGACAAAACACCGTCAGGGTTGGCTAATACAAGAACCTTTTTAATACTATTAACTGTTGCGTTAGCACTCGATGTACTACCAGTAACTGTTGTTCCGCTTAAAAAACTACCTTTTACGTTAGTTAATTTTAAGTAGGAGCTGTTTGCACCTATTAGTACGCCGTTAGCTGAAGATCCGTAGTCAATACGTTCAAATAAAGTAAAAGCTATTGTATTTCCTGATATATTTAAATCTATATCGCTACTAGTATCATAAACGGTTGCTGATGAAATAACAGTGCCAATTGGTGTACGTACTTCGATTGCTTCATCTACTGTAAAATTACCAGTTACATCAGAAAGCGACGCTCTTGTTAATTGATTAAAATAATCAAAAGTGAGAGTTTTTATATTGTTAGCAGTCTTAATAGCGGTCACATTCGCATAAGCATTAGATGTTGTTTGATATAAAGTAATACCACTTACAAAAGTACCTTGAACATTGGACAACCTAAGCGTTGTTGTGTTGGCTGATACTATGTTACCTACAGCACCGGTTGTTTGTTGATAGGCTATACCTGGTGCAGTAAATTCACTTGTTACAACATTTGCTATAGTTGATGTCATTTCAGTAATAATATCTTGAATAGTTAAATTGGCACTGTTTTTATCAAATGTACCATTAACGCTACTTAATTCCACATGACTAGTATTAGAATATACAACAATACCGGTAGCAAGGTTAGCTTGCTGAAGTACATTACCAACAGTAAAGGTATTTGCCCCAGTAAGTGATATTTTTACTCTATCGTAATCACTTAATGTTAAAAATACATTATCGAACAAAGGATCTTTAATTAAACCTACTGTTCTAAATTCACCGTAACCTGGTAAGTTATAACTTTCATTAGTACTGTTTGCAAAAGTAACTGCAATACTAACAAAAGACGCTCCTAATTCAAAAGCTGCGTTACTACCATGACCTAGTACAGGACTTATTAATGGCCTGAGGGTAGCATTTGCACCATAAGAGGGATTAGCACTTATAGTTGCATTAGCTGATGTATAGTTACTTCCCTGATCAAATACTACGATTGAACTTATAGCCGTAGTAGTAGTATTTACTAGACTATATGCAGCTGCATTTATTCCGTCACCTGTAATAGTTACTTTAGGAGATACAATATACTCTGTTTGTTCGTTAGGTAGAAGAGAGAGAGATGTGACTTTGGCTGTACCACCAGACGTACTAGTAATTTCAGCGCCGTATATAAAATTACCAGAGGTATTAGAGAGCGTTACTGTAGGATTGCTTGCTACTGAAACGGCATTAGCTGACGTGTTAGATGTGACGCCTACAACATTTGCGTTAGAAACAAATCCTGAACCGGTAATACTTGAAAGAATAAGAGTACTACTATTTGCAAACGAAATAACCCCGTTAGTTGATGAGCTACTTTGTGTTAAAATTTCTCCAAGAAGATAACTACCTACTACGTTACCTATAGCAATTATAGAGCTATTAGTATCAGAAAAAACAACATTACCTGAAGCTGATATATTAGTAATACTTTCAACTGTAGCGGCTGAGTTTACTTTATAATGTGCGTTTGCAACGTATGTGGCTCCGAAAGGTCCCGCAACTGTTAGTTGTGTATTGTTAGCTACAGCAGTTACGCGGTGGAAGAAAGATCCTACTTTTATATAGTCACCTGTTGTATAAAATGTAGTAAATAGAGCGTTAGCTGCTGCAGTCACAGTATTTGTAGTATTACTTGTAGTAACTGTACTGTTACCAATTGTAGTGCCTCGCCCAGCATCAATTGCAAGATTATTATTAAACTCAGTTGATGATAGCGGTTTAACTCTTAAATAAGTAGTGTTTGCAGTTACTATAGTAGCAGTAGCACCGGTATTACTTTGAGTAATAGTGTCGCCTGGTTGAATATAACCTGATTGTGAAGTGATAGATAGCGCTACTAAATTTTGAGTAAGAGTATCGTTTATTACAAAAGAGCCTGTAACGTTAGCAAGGGTAAGGTTCGTTTTAATATCTAGTGCTTCATCAACGAATAAGACCCTTGATACCCCGTCATAATCAGTTACTCTTCTTATTTGACCTGAACCTAACCCGCTTTTAAAGTAAATTGCTGAATTCACATAGAAATCATTATTTGAAGACGCATTACTAGATAGTACTACTGCAGACGCATTTATTACACTCTGTAAGATACCAGTATTAAAAGTTATCCAACCTGAACCCCCAGTAGTTACTTTAATGGCATCTATACCACCTGCAACAGCTGAATTTACAATGGTACTATTTGGAGTAAGTGGTAAATAATTATTTGAGCCAAACTTGTTTAGGTCGGTATTGGAGACAGAATACATATACTTCCAGATATATCCGTCTGAAGTTTTAAAAGGTGATGTGGAAATAATAGAAGGTGCTACTACTGAATTACCTGAACCTGCTTCTATGACTTTGAAAACTGCTTGTACGGATGCACTAGTATTATATACGAAGAAATTATAATTATTTGAATATAAGTTAGCGGAATCTTTATCGTATTCGTAATAAAGAGCATTATTCGTCCAGTCTACACGTCTTATGGCTGGAATAATATCTGTATTGGTTACTTTCTTACCGTATAAAATATTATCATATACTTCATGATCATAAAAAGTAACAGCTAGGTTAGCTGCAGGTGGAGCGCTATCATTAGCCCAAGGAGTTGAGCGCCCTACAAAAACATAAAAATTATTATTTGTTGATTTTACATCATCAATAAAACGATTTGCAACATCTACATCTAATTTTTTAGTTAGAACACCTGTCATCTTTTTTCCTAAGAAAATCTAGAATATTTATGCTTGTACGATACGACTTTCGCCGAATTCTACCGGTGTGGGGATGCTATCGTCTATGATAGAAAATTTACCGAACAGCTCTGTGCCAGCAGTATGTATCAGACTCTTCACAACATCTTTATAATCTTCGAAGTTAACTGGGGTTTGAACTTCGTATGAATATTCTTGATAATACTTACTATCTTGAATAAACTTATCTGAATCTAAAAATCCTCTGGTAGAACGCCAGTAGCCTTCTTGTATACCTGATGTTTTAACAATAGCTGTACCTGTTATTTGAAAGGGTGAGTCTGGTTTAGTTAAAGAAACTCGCTCTCCAGGCTCATAACCAATACCACTATCTATTATACCGACGCCTATAGCTATTCCATTAGCAATACCTGCATCCGCTAATACAATAGCATCTGCCCCTTTATATCGTCCACCTACTCCTGGTTCTTCTAATGCTGCTACTATAGATTCAGTAACACTAGCGTATGGATCTAATGAGTATCCAGTGCCAGGGTTAATACCTGCTAGATAAGCAATAGTACCCACCTCCAGTTCCACATACGTTAACGCATTAGCTAAGATAGTACCAATCCTCTCCCCACCAGCTGATACTTGCTTTTCAAAACTATAATTTGATATATCGGCATAATATGGTACTGTAGCTTGAGTGTTAGCAAAATTATTAGAGACCTGAAGTTGAGTATTATTAGATATTAAAGTTATTTCTTTAATGTGTTTGGCGGTTGTGTTACTAACCTGTATATAATCCCCCACAACAAAAGTTGTCGTAAAAGCTGTACCTACACCTATAACTGTATTAGCGCCACTAGTAACAGAAACAGTTCCTATAGCGTTACTAGATTCATTAAATAGTATTAGTTTTGTTTTTAGATTATCTCTAATATTATCAGTATTAATAGTTAATATTTCTTTATCTAAAATATCACCTACTCTAAATGTAGCATCTGACCCACCACCTACAACGTTTGCAACACTAGCTGATCCTGTATTACTACCACCACCTATTTCGTAAATAAACCCCTGCGCTGATGAGCTATTACCTGTAAGTACAAATGTATTACCAGTATTTGCATAAACAGACTGAACAAACGAGCCTGTGACATTTCCTATAAAATATGCTGTATTTCCAATGTTAGGAACTATACCTACGATTACACCTACCGCTACATTGGATGTACTGTTGGCTTGAAAGACAAATTCACCGTTTGTAAAAGATCCGCTTGATGGCTCGACAATGACTTTTAACGCTGTATAAAAATTATTACCTGTTGCAAAACCTGAAGTAAATTGCTTTAATGTAACTACTGAAGAATTAACTGCGGTAATAATACCATTAGCTATCATACTACCTGAAGTATTAGTAGTGTATATTAATTGATCTACCTGTAAGTTACCCGTATTTGATGCATATTCTAATTGAACTTGTGGGAATACCGTTGAAAGAGCGTTCAAAGAGTAACCCGAACCACCTTGTATTAGATTAAAATTTACTTTACCTAATAGCTGAGTTACCGCAGTAACTTTAGCTTTACCTTTATCACCTTTACCATCAATATCAAGAATATCACCTACATCAAAATTAGCCCCGCCGTCAATTAAACCAACGGCTGATAATGAACCTACTGTAGATGGTAAAGAAACTCCTACAATTGTATTTGCTGTAGATAATTTAATAGGCTCTTTATAATCAAAAATACCGTTAAGGTTGGTAATCTGAAGTACGTCTACTACCTTTCTATTAGCAATCCTTTGAAAATAATTCTCAACAGCTGCCTCCGCACCACTATTAACACCAATAATTTTTCTACCGATATAATCTTGAATATTAGGTACAAAGCTTGTAATTTCAATATACTTACCTTCGAACCAATCACCATCAGATACTCGTAGAATATCATCACCGGGGTAATAAATCTTTACGTCTTTATTATATAATGTTCTGAAAAATATTTCGAAGCTTCTTTCTGAACCCTTTGACTTGTAAAGATCTTGAATGTTTTTAATAAAGAGCTTTTTATTAGCTTTAATCTCTAAAGGAATATCTTTTGCATATTTGTTTTTAAAATATACAACATATTCATCTAATGTAGAGTCAATATCTCTATAATCAAATAGACGTCTTGCTTTATAAGTTACATTATTTGTATCTTCTAGCCACTCAAAATACGCTTTTATAAAATCAATGAGAATTGGACCCTCTTCCCTATAAAGGGCAGGGAACTGTGCTTCTATAAATTGAGATATATTTTTTTCAATAGATTTCATTATTCTTTAACTGCAGTAACAGAAATATTATTTAACTGATTGTTTATTCTTATAATAGTATTTCTTTTAGCGGTGATATCCTGTTTAGTAGGTATAGCATAGAACGAGATACCTGCTCCAGAATAATCATTAAGAATAACGTCACTTACCGTAACAGTACCATTTTTATAATCTACTGTACCGGCTCTAAGTTTTAGTACATTTCTACTCGTACCGCTACTTTCGTAAATAAAGATATTACCCGCACCATCTTCACCAAAAAATGCTTTTCTTGAATTAAAAGTAATTTCACTTGAGTATACTGTGAACTCGTTTGTTAAGGGTCTAGAAATATTTAAGTCATCTCTAAGAATCTCGTTTCCGAAATCGATAGTAAAAGTAAAGTTCTCATTAAGAAGCGGTACGATTGTCTTGATCATATTAACGCTCGTCTCATTACCTACAATACTAGGATGAGATGAGTTAATGTTACTAACAAGCTTGGAAAATCTAAACGTCTTATTAAAATCTGTTAAACTGCTATTATTATACGAGGAAATAGCATTTGCCGTAAGATCAGAAATTTGATTTGTGGTTAGGGTAGTTTGGTTAACATTATAATTTACATTGGTGGTAATTACCAGATCAAGAAATTCTGGATCAATAATTATAGGATTAATGGATAGGGGCGACCTTGTCTTGACAAAATCAAGAATTCTATCTTTTGAAGTTATTGTTAGTAAGTCTCCAGATTGAGTAGCACATGAAATAGCAACTTTACCGTATTGAGGTGTTACTGGTATATCTTCACCACCGTATACACTAATTGCTTTAACTTCTGGAAAGTTAGCAATTATTAATGCTCTGTAATCTTCTTTAGTAACTAATCTATCTTGAGTTTGAAAAAATCTTGTTGCATTATCTTTGATAGATTGAAGACTTTCGTTATTTGCACCCCCTGATGCGGCTGATATAGTACTAGCGGCTACACTGTAACCACTTATAGTTCCTTGAGGCGTAAAGGAGTTAAGCCCATTAGCGTCTGAGCCAGAACTAATACGATAATCAACTCTTATAAGGTTACCATTAGTAGGCTTTTTACTAATGATACCATCACCAAATTTTACCTCGTATTTTTCACTTTCAGCAGCTTGAATAAAATATACAGTTGAATTTGCATTTAACCCAAATATACTAGTAGTAAAAGTATATTCAGTATTCGTAGAAGTATTAGCATCAGGACTTACGAACACTTCAACACTATCGGTATCTACTTTAGGATTTGAGAGTACAAAGCGTTGATTTTCAATACTAGTATTGACCACGTACTTCTCTGAAATTAAAAACCCTTCATATACAATAATATCCTTTATAAATTCATTATTAGAATTTCTTGTAATTACTGTAGGGGAGGGAGTAGAGAATGTAAAATTTTTATTAGCTGTAGCTGTAGTAAATTTATAACCTTGAGGTACGGTTATATTATATACTGCATTATTGGTAACTGCTACATTAACGCGAACTGTTGCTGCGGACGATGTAAACGATCGTGGCAAATAGTTAAGCTCTTTAGCATGCGAGACTACAGAATCTCTCAAAGTAGCGGAGTCTAGAAACATTTCATTACCTATCATATTAAGGTAGAATGCATTCTGATAGGTATTAAACGCTAAGATATCAAGCAATACGGATAGGTTTGAACCTTCGAAGTCATAGTCTTTGAATCTATCTTGACCTTGAAGGTAGGCTTTTAAACTAGTTCTAAGTGAGGTAAAGTCAAGTTGACTTACCGGTAAAAAATCTGACATTACCTAATCCGATCTAAGGAAAGCTGCATAGTAATAGGGTCTTCTCTATTTATTATAGAAAATACAATAGTTACATCAATAGCATTACTGTCTTCGTAAGGAGTACATATTACATCTATTAAATTAGCACGAGGCTCATAATTATTAATAACGTCACTAATACCTTTTTGTAACAACTCGATAGTAATTGGCGTTATTAATTCAAACAATAATTTACGAATATTTGACCCGATATCGGGCTTAAAAGGCCTCTCATAATAATCTGTAAGAATCAAATTTCTGATAGATCTACGAATGGCATTTTCATTCGTTATTCTACCTACGTCTTCAGAAATAGGATTAATAGTTAGATTAGTATCTATATCTGAATAATATACTTGTGATTGAAAGGTACCAGACATTGTTTTACCTAGGTTATCTAATATTTATTACTGTCTCGGTAACGTTATGGGAGCGCTACTTACATCAGTTGGTGGTAATAGTACGACTATGGGTGGCTGTTGATTATCTGCGTTAGGTAAAATAGAACTTGTCGGTGGTGAGTTTACTAAGCTGTTAACAGCATTTTTAAAAGATTTTGCTTGATCGCTAATAATATTGGAGTTAGCTATACTCTTGGTAGCAGCTGCTATTTCATCTGAAATACTATTAAATATGCCGTCCACTTCTTTCATGGTAGATTCAATCTGCGAGGAGATCATATTTGACACTCTTTCAGTGAGACTATTAGCGTCATTAATAACATCTTTTAATTGATTTAATGTACCTGTAGGAAATATACTACTTGTATCTGGAAGTAGATCTTTAGTAGCAGCAATAATTCCATTTTGTGCTTTGCTTATAAGTTCTCCTGCAGCATTAGTAGCAGCAACAATACCTCCTGTAATACCGGTATCTACTGCTTGGAGAAAACTACTTACTCCACCTTCAATTGAATTAATATTTTTTGCTACTACAGATGCAGCGGTTGACAAACTTCCACCGAAAGAACTTTGAATACTGGATATTTCTTTGACGTCATTATCTGTTGGTGTAAAACCGAGTATCTGAGTCATATTAAGTCTTAGCGTTTCAGATCGACCAGCCAGGGATGCAGACAGCTCTTTTTGTAAAGAGTCGTTAGGAGCACCTAGAGGTGAGTTAGTTGGATCGCTAGCATTATTAATCAACTGCTGGGCGTTAACCATTTTTTCTAATTGTTTAATTTTATTGTCATCGAGAGAACCTAGTCGGTTTAAAAGCTCTCCCATTCTACGTTCGCGCTCTTGCGCGCCTGACATATCTACTAACATTTATGCTGTCTGTATCGGTGTTGTTCGTTGATGATTAAACATGGTAAAATACTGACGCCTATTTCCCTGAGTGGTAAATGAAATATGAATCCAAGGCCTACCTGAACCTGTTGATTGGTATTCTAGAAGTAATTGATCAAAGGATACTACACTTAATAGCTCTTGAGCTCTGGCTGCATACTCGCTAGTAGCGAGTGTAGGAAATTGAATATCGACTGCTTGACCTAAACCGTGTTGACTAAGTCCCCGCCCGCCTCTTGCTTGAGCTTCTGGTCTAAATCCTGAGGTAATTATAAAAGAACCTCTTCCGTATTTTTCTGCTAATCTATCGATTACATTAACAGCAACGTTTTGTAGGTTGACCACAATTTGACTCTCAGTTAATCCGCCTTGAGCCCGTACTCTATGTCCAAAAATCGCATTTGTAGATAAATCTTTTAGTTTAGCGTATTTTGAAAGTTGCTCTTCGCCAGTAAAATTAGTTTGGTCGGTGAATGTACTTGTTACATTGTCGGGAGCAACTCTCGCTATACCTTGTGGTGCTTGTAAACTACTCTGAGGTACATAAGGTGTGCTTGAATTGTAGCCAGGATACAGTTGAGTTGAAGATCTTGTACCGCCGTCATTCTCAACACCAGCACGAATAATTCTATTAGTATTTTGACCGATAGGAGGATTACCGGTACGATCCGGATTTGCTCTATTCGCAGGTATAATAAACCCTGTGCTCAATACAGCGGTAGGGTCGGCAACTACTACATTATTAATAGTAGGTGCAGTTCTATTTGGGTTTGTAGCTACTGCAGAGCCTTCCGGTGCGCTACCAGCGGTTACAGCATATTGAGCATAGCGAGCTACTCCTTTGAAAAGAGGACTATGTACTTCAGATTCGACAAAAACACTATTCTTAACATGTAAATCTGTCTGTACAGCTAACTTACTTGATGTAACTTGAAATTCACTACCTGCATTAAAAGTAGTGATCCCGTCTGTTTTTAAACCATATGTTGAAGCTTTTGCGGTATGTGCTCCCACAACTTTAGTATCCAATGTATCGGTTTCAATAACTGCTGCACCGATATTTTTGTGATTGTACTTAGTAGTCTCAACAATCATACTATCAGCTTTTACTTTAAAAGTCTCTTTGACGTTTAAATTAAAACTACCCGATGAGGTTAGATTAATATCGTTCTTAATAACGGCGTCTAGTTTGCCATCGACTTGAAGATTACAATCATTCATAACCATAATATTACATTTACCAGAAATAGTAATATTTGCTTCGCCGCCTATAAAAATATATCCGTTATTTTCTATAATATAGAAATTATCACCTACAATTTTACGAACTTCAGTACCGTTTACGTCCGTCTCAGTATAAGAACCTGAAGGATGATAACGGTGATATCTTTCATTATTTGGAGTATCGTCAAATTCTTGTATTAATCCATTTGGAGTTTGATATACATTATTATGGGGATATGAAGCACCGAATGGTGATAAAGGCTCATCCCATGTATCTATTGATGAAGCAACAGGTATGTTTTTGAGTCTTGTGGAGTCTTTTACATCCACAACAGTACCAGCAGCTACTCCCCGAGCTAATCTATTTGTATCTTGTTCATAGTTATAGAGATTCTGCGCTGCTGTACCTTCAACGTCAGTAATCCCAATGCTTAAAGAAGAAGCGGGTAGTTCTTGAGCTGTTTGATCTCTGGTATTTATGGCCATTACGTTACCTTGGGTTGATCATCTGTTATACAATTATAACCAATTCTAAAGTATTGATTACCTGAAGCGCCATATGCATCAGCGCCAGAGCCTGTTGTCTTATATCTAAGTGCTCCAGTTGGACCTAATAAGTGAGCCACGGCAAGATAACCAGAAACAACTCTAGGCGGCGATGATGGATTCAACGTGCCATTTCTTATGAGCCGTGAGTATGTTCTTTGAGTAAACTCGTCACATGCTCTCTCTTGCTCAGATCCGTTATTAAACCAAGCTTGTTTATTACTAATACCGTTCTTACCAGTCCAATTTGAGGGGTTGTTTAGGTATTCTTTTTGCTTTCCTCCCGGCGCTGATCTAATATTAACATAACCACCTTCATACAATGCAGGAATACCAAACTGGTATTTACCAATATACCCCAGAGTATTTTCAGCTGAGTAATTACTATTTGATTCTCTTTTTCCGAGAGTAGATTTTAATTCTTGAAATTGAGATGGTGTGAGTAATCCAAGCTGGCCAGGTGTTACTGAAGTAGCAGCTACCTCACCAGGATCTGGATTACTTAGTCTTTCTCTTAATACAGAATCAGTTAATGTGCCTTGTGGACCTGTATTATTTACTCCACCTAATACCCCAAATATTATAGGGTATTGCGCGGTTGAGTTGTCAGCAAAAAAACCTACTACCTCTGTACCAATTTGAATACCGACAGGGGCGACACCTCCCCCTCTTGTGCCGGCGCTATTAGTAGGTTGTAGTACTGTAGCCCAAGGTAAAATTTGAGTGGGTAAGTCACTCATATCAGAAGTATGGTAGCCATAGCATCTCACTTTTACCCTTCCTAATTTGTCGGGGTCGTTATTATCTTCTACTCTTCCTACAAACCAGGTAAATCCCTGAGTGCCCATAAATTTCGTTATCATTCTAAAGCTTTTATCTTTATAGTATTGATAGTTGATTGAGAATTATAGTATGTAGTTTTACGTAAAGTACTTTCCTTAATACATGTAACGTTTGATTCAATTTCAAACGCACCACCTGTGTTTTGTATTTCATGTGTTAATTCGCTAATAATATATCTACCCGATATATCTCTATCAATATTTTTTAGTACGTTTGTGGTAGCTAAACTATCTGGAAATTCAAGCTCTATTAAATCACCTACGTTTTGATCTAATATACCGTTAACGCGCACTGCTATGGTATTTTCATCTAGTAAAATAGAAAAAGGACTTGAGTATAGTAGAGCACTGTTAGTGTTATCTACTCTCTCAGGACCTCTATATGCACTAGGAGGAGAGTAGGGTATTAGATAAGTTAGGCTGCCTAATTCTTTCACTTTATCAACAAACGCGTTAGTACTTCTACTGTCTTGATTGGGATTTAATTTATTTCTATTTTCTTTTATTTCGTTTGGTAAAGTAATAGTACGTTCGTCAGCTCTTTTTTCAAACAGATTATAGGATATTACTTTTGTAGAGTAAAAGCCATGGGCAAGTCTAGAATGCATATTAAATCTATAGGGTTTAAGATAACTTAATATAGAGTTATATGCTTCTCTATCATTACTAACGGTCATTTTATAACTGAATTTACGAGGTGTAGTTTTAGATTCTAAGTTACGTTGAATTATATTTTCATATGATTCAAAATTATAACCTTTAAAATTTTCATAAAAGAGAAAGGTTGAAGTAATTGAGTCTCTAGTAGAAAAAGTTTGATTTGTTACCATATTGATTTTTTCAAATGGTTTTGATTCTACAAAAGCATATTGTGTGGGCCCTACTGTCTCTTCAAAGTTAACTAGTGGTATTTCAGTCTTTAACTCATTTTCTAATATATTTTTTACAATATTAGTATTAGTATTAGAATAGCCTTTACTCTTCATAGCACCAGAATTAATAAAAAAATCGACTGAAACTAGTTCGATTCTATATACTGAACCGGATGCATCTTCTGATTGTAATTCTGTATCTACTTTATTAACAACAAATTTATAAGAAAAATCTGACAGCGCTATAGTATTACTTTGCGCGGGTTGCTTAATAGTAATATTAACAAACTCTTCACCAGTAAAAGAGAATGTTTCGTTATCTAATAGATTATTGGTATCACCTATAACCATTCTACCGAAAATAGTAGGAAAATGGATGCTACTGCTTAACATTAAAGAAGCAGTTAGTAGTTTTACTTCTATTTTTTTAGAGCTGTCAAATTTCTCTAGCTCTATTTTGTCTATTGTAACTGCTTTGGGGTTATTAAGCGTTACGTTTAATGTACTACTCATTTAACTTTTCTTCTAAAAGCCTATCCATTTCATCCACATTATTTGGTGAGACGACAAGAATATTCTTTTTTCTATCATTCACTTCAACTTCAAAATCATAAGCAGATATAGCTGTATAGTTTGCTTTATCACCAGCTGACATAAGATTGTATGTGTCGTTAGTAATAAACACGTCTGTGTTAGTATTATTTCTATAATGAATTATAGTATTTTGAGCGATAGGCAGACTTCCGTATTTTTTAATTATGTTTTTTTCTAGTTGTTCGGTAGGAAGATACCAGTGGTGATACGGATCTATCTGCTTATTAATTAATCTTATTGTCCAATCGTATGTACTCTGCTCATAAAGCTCATTAGCAATAATATCAGGTCTTTCATACTCTTGCACTGTCAAGGGCATAAAAATTATACTAGGTTTAAGAGTCGAGTTTCTAACTCCTACCCTTAATAGTATATTTTTCGCTTCTTTATTTTTATATTGAATTGTGGGGAAGTTATTAAAATATTCTACAGCCATTAAGGTGGTCCTGATAGTCCAAATGATGTGGGATCTATTGCTCCTGGAAAAGCTGCGGCCGGGCTAGGGGCAGGTACGACTGGTTCATTAGCTGCCTCCGCTGCATTAACTGCAGCTGCTAGATCTACAACAGGCGTGGGATTTTCATAAGATCCCCTTCTGTCAGTAAAATCTTCCTTAAGTAGTGACTTAATTTCCATAAGAGTAATTGTCAAGCCATATAGAACAGGTGCCCCAGTTTTTGCAAAAAACGACGGACCTTGTGGTGACCTGTCTAGCGCTATATCAGTAATAACGCAAGGGGTAGTTGGCATATCATACTGAGGTAGTGAACCTAAAATTTTATATTCTACCTCATCGGGAAAGTTTAAAAATAATCTATTCCTAGCAATGGAGGGTAGCATTGCGTATCGTAGTGTATCAACAATTTTCTCAACATTTAAGCTCTCTTGCTCAGTTTTAGGGGCAAGAGTCCAGGTGTATGTCATAGTTCTTAAGTTAACACCTTTGAATACTGCTGTTTGATGAGGGTTAAAAATCATACCTGTACCAGCAGCGATTGCTTGAGCGGCATTTGTATTCTGTCCCAAGTAACCCGCAACTCTATTTGTAATATTAATAGCTGCACCGTACGCAAGAGCTCCTACTACGTTTCTAGCGCCAGTCGTAAAAGCACTTATTCCTTCTTCATTTTCAATACCTGTAAGGCTTCGAATACCTGCTCCTGCTGCAGCGCCTAAACTGCCGATTGCAGATCCTAGCCCTTCACCAAGATTAACATTTGACATTGCATCTGCAACTGCATTACCAATAACACCTAAATCAACATTATCATAGTTAGCATTATACTTCTCAATAATTTTTCCTGGTACTGGTAGGGCTATAGCGCTACGAATAGAGCTACCTACTGTAGTGGTAAGTTCACCTGCACCGGCACGGTTTCGGCTTCTTACGTTAATCAACATCTTATGTGGAACAGCTTCTATATCTTGAGGAAACTTTAAAATATTAAGTGAGCGACCGGAAGTTGATCTAGCCCTATCCATTAAAGTTCTAGCATTGGTAATATTACGCATGGCATCTTCTTATAAAGGCGTTTTTAGACCTAAAAATCCCCAAAAATATCTTGGTGATAGTAATAACATTATTTATAGGTCACTTTGGGAGTTTAAATTTATGAGATATTTAGATGAGCATAAAGATGTTATAAGCTGGGCAAGTGAAGAGATATCAGTTAATTACGTTAGCCCGGTTGATAAAAGAATACATCGCTACTTTCCAGACTTTGTTGTAAAGAAGCAGAATAGTGAAGGGGTGGTAGAGGTATTGATGATTGAGATAAAACCCAGCAATCAAACAAACGTGCCAGTTCAAGGTAATAAAAAGAAAAAGCAATTTATTTCGGAAGTATTAACATACTCTATAAATGAGGCTAAATGGAAAGCAGCTTATGATTACTGCCTTGATAGGAAATGGAAATTTTTAATACTTACAGAAAAGGAACTAGGTATTAAGTTCTAGTATAAATAATTTATTATAAGTTAGAGAAGTCCATGGGTCAAACTATTTCTGATATTTTATCCGCGCAGAACTTAACACGTGCCGGAACGGTTGCGGGCATTTTTAGCGCCGCGCAAGCTACTCTTAACAGTACTACTAATAATAGAAATAAAGCCGCTGTCGCAGGCGCGTTAATTACGCAACTTGGTGGTGTTATTAACAGTTTTAATGGAACTAATCCACGCTCAACTGAAGGATTTAATATTAATAATTTTATTTCAGTAGCTTCGAAATTATCAGGTTTTGTTAATCCTTCTCATTTTATGGTCTATGTTACTCCTCCTAAGTGGCTTAGAAATAGTAGAAGTAATAATAATAATTTAAAGTTTGTAAGTGATTTTGGTAAAGTATTACCCTTCTTATGCTCGGGTACTCAATTACCGGGAATGGGAATTTCCACTGCATCAGTACCACATTTTGGTTATGGTGTAACACAGTCAAGACCTATTCGTGCCAAGTTTGACGATGTCGTAATGAATTTTTACATGGATAATACAAGTGTAGCGCTCAATTTTTTTACTAAGTGGTTTCAAAAAATTGTAAATTTTGATCCTGATGCTACCGGCCCAAAAACATCGGAGGGTGCATTTTATGGTGAAGTATCATATATGGAAGAATACGCTACTATAGTAGATATCTACGTATTTGACGCGGCCGCGGCTAGAGTACTTCACGTTAAATTACACGAAGCGTTTCCAACTAATATTGGCAATGTAAATCTTAAATGGGGCGCAGGTTCAGATCTCGCGATATTAGACGTTACTTTTACGTACAAATCATGGACTTCAAATTACCTAACTCCTGCAACTATTGATAGAAACTCGCTCAGAAATCTATCTCTAGGAAATGCACTTATATTATTCGGTACATCTGCCACTACACTAAGTAGTTTATTGAGACGTCCTACCGGTATTGCTGATATATTAAATACGGTACGTACCTCATCTTCGGTGGTGAGATATATCACTGGATAAACATTAATATTTAAAGGTGAAATTAGTATGCTACCTAAGATACAACAACCTATATTTACTATCTTTCTTCCTCTGTCTAAAAAAACTATTAAGTGCAGGCCTATGCTAGTGCGTGAGGAGAAAATGCTTCTTATTGCAAAAGAGAGTAAAGAGTTGCCCGATATAATTAATAATCTTGCTGCTGTTATTAGTAATTGTATTATTGATAGTAAGATTGATATTTTCGAAATACCATTAGTAGAGTTTGAATATATTTTCGTTATGCTAAGAGCAAAGTCGATTAGTAGTGAGATTAATTTAAAATATTATGATACGTATGACAGAAAAATAACTCATGATGTTACTATAGATGTTGATAAGATTAAGATTACAGTGCCTGATAACTTTAATACAAAAATTATGCTTTCAGATTCGATGGGTCTCATGATGAAGATACCTACTTTAAGTATGATGCAAGATCTTAAACTTGATTCTATGGATAATGCAGAGGTGGGCGTCGAGCTAGTATCTAAGAGTATAGAGTATATCTTTGATAATGAACAAGTATATAAAGCGAGTGACTATACCAGTAATGAAATAGAAGAGTTTATTGAGGATCTATCAATCGAGAGTTTTAAAAAATTAGAAGATTATTTTAAAGCTCTACCTACGATGAGGTATACTACATCATATAAAAACTCTAAGGAAGAGGACGTCAATATTGAATTGACGCGGTTAGAAGATTTTTTTTAATTATGCTGAGTCATACTGAATTACAGTATTATTATGCTAATATCTTTGCCTTGGCTCAGCATCATAAATATTCGATAAGTGAAATAGAAGATCTTATTATTTTTGAACGTGACATTTATATGGGTATGCTTTTAAATTATTTGGAAAGTAAAAAAGAAGCTCAATAATGTCTAGTACAACTTCCCCTATAAAGATTCCTCTACCTAAAGAAAGACCTACCTTTCCTGGTAAGACCGGATTGTACGATAAAAACGGTAAACCTGTTGGTGGTAGGTATATGCCTGATTCTATTATAGGGGCTGTTGTTGATAAACTTGAACCTGAGTTTACTCCTCAAGAAACCGAGGTAAGTCAAGATACTTCACAAAGCGCTGTTACTACTGGTTATAAAACAGTACAAACTCCTACTATGTCGCGTACGCGTGCTCTAGGTAATTTTGCTGCGAGAAACATTGTAGGTGCTGCTTTTGGTTATAATAGTGGTATATACGCTGATGCAGCTAGATACGCTCCCAGAAGACAAGTCTATAATACATTAGTACCCGAAGAAGAACAGACAGGTACTATAAGGGCTGGCGGTGGCTTATTTCGCGGAAGAGCTACTAATACTAAAGTAGAAGCAGATATATCTACTATGAGTAAAGATATATCCAACGTTAAAGATACTAATATGCGCGTATCACGCGATATTGGTATTGTAAAAGATACAGTTCTTAGAATTGAAAAGTTACTACCATATGGTGATGAAAAAACCGCTAAAGAGGAAAAGAAAGATGGAAAAAAAGATTCAAGTATTTTTGAATCTCTAGTCGCAGCTGGTAGTGCTTTATTAGGAGTATTTGCAACATTAAGAACTGGAATTGAAGGTTTACTTACAACTGTGGGTAATCTCAGTTCATTGTTAGGTAGAACTCTTGTTAGTACTATTTCTTCTCTTTTTAATCCTACCGGTCTAGCTGGTAGAGCGTTATTAACAGGTGCTAGGTTGCTGTTTAGTGGACCAGCTCTTGCTGCAATTATAGGTGCTGGCGCTTTAGGTGCAATTGGTGCTGCGATCATAAGAGCTATTAATATGACGCCTGAAGAAAGAGATAGGTTACAACAGCAAGCGCTGAATCAAGCTCAAGCTGGAAGGGAGAATATGGGTGTTACTCCTGGTGGATCACCAGGTCAAGCCGCGGCTAGAGGTCTAGCTGGCAGTTATGAAATGAATACTGAGCAAATAGAAAGCGCTAGAGATTTACTAGAGGCGCCAGAGTCTGGTGAGTCAGATGAGCAGAAAGCAGCACGCGAAAGAGCAAATGCGTTATTTGATGCAGCTACTAGAGAAGCTGCTACTTCTAATGCTGGAAATCCTAGAGTACCACAAGAAGTCGCTGATTATCTAGAACAGAGGCGCGCACGTGAGACCGAGCGAGCTGCTGGAGCTCAACGCGCTATAGGTCAGAGTATGGATGAAGAAATGAACTTCATGCGTACTCAACAGTCTACTGAAGAACGGGCTGCAGCAAATGAGGCAGCAGCTGCGCGATCAGCTACCAGAAATGTAGATATGCAAGGACCAGGTAGGGTTCAAGGCGAGTTGAAAGATAGAATTGACGAAGTAGGTGCGGCAATGAATATCCCTAGATTTAATGTTCTAGGAGCTACTCTAAACAGTGACAATGTACCTATTAGTATTAGAACTCGACAAGGACTAGTCCCCGTGAGTCCGGAAATTATACAAAGATTTTCACCTCAAGATAGAACGGGTGCGGCAATAGGACGTAGCATGGATGCTGAGATGTCTTTTATGGAAAGACCGCAGCCTGCTGAACCTGTAGATGATAGATCGCGCACTATTACTCAAAACGCCAATCAACCAAATAATATTATTATAAACAATCAAG